>Ga0256404_1011936_pt1 | contig 11455 bp, 7 predicted proteins | sample RumenRJG_01DNA_FD_185990 | JGI IMG/M metagenome (GOLD analysis project Ga0256404, IMG submission 185990) | Bovine rumen microbial communities from Lethbridge, Alberta, Canada - RJG_01 | ecosystem: Host-associated > Mammals > Digestive system > Stomach > Rumen | place: Canada: Alberta | collected... | reverse complement strand
CTACCACGATAATCTCATAGCTATTTTTTCTCGTATAAGCACGAATACTTTCGATACAAAACTGCGTATACGAAAGCGTATTATAGCTAAGTATTACAATACTTGTTTTTCTCATAGCTCAATTGCTCCATTGATTTGAATCGGAGACTCCAACGGCACACAAATTACATTCACCGATACCATCGGTACCTTGGCAATCGTATCTTCTGCCACTGGTATCGAAGCTACAAAAACATTATTCGGATTATGGAAATAATTATCCTCATTATACAAAGGCGCATTATGCGCATAAATCCGATAGCCTAATGTTTTTGTATAGGCTAGCAAGGCATCTTTCTTCTCCGGACGATCTGCCTCCATATAGATGATTGGCCTGCATTTTTTTATCGTCTGTGCAGCTCCTTTTAATACATTCAACTCCATCCCTTCCACATCTATTTTCAAGAAATCACACCGTGATAGGGAAAGAGAATCCAATGTTATAGCTGGTACCGGCTCTCCCGTCTGCGTATGCTCCAACGACAAGCCGCCCCAATTCACTTCTGTGCCAACATCCTGCACAGGAACCAACACCGTCTCTGGCCGATCGCTAACACATTTCTGCTCACAATATACATTGGTAAGACCATTTATAGCGATGTTTCCTGCCAGCAACTGAAAAACCAAGCGTTGCGGTTCAAATGCCCATACAGTGCCATTATCGCCAGCCAACTGCGCTAAATGTACCGTATGGGAACCGATATTAGCGCCCACTTCAACCACTGTATCTCCTGGCTGAATAAAAAACTCAAAAATACGTGCTTCTGATTCCGAATACTCACCATACAATTCCAACGATTTACCAACATACTGATCCAACGCATTATACATTATTTTCCCATAACGAAAATCAATGCATTTATTCACACTTTTCATCCCAATCCTCCCTACCAATTTCCAGGCAATACTTTATCTTCTGCCATACATATTCAACCGTAATTCCCTTTGAGCATTCCATTTCTCGCTCCGTCCCTTGATGATACGGACAAAAATAATTCTTATCATCAACGCGCAAGTCATTATGGCAGCCATGACAGACCTGATAGTTGATGACCCGATACGGCGTAAAGAATTCATTTGACGGCAGGGTAAAGCCGCTGATCATCACCACCGGCGTCCCTGCCGCATAGGCCAGCCAGGAAAGCCCGCTCGACACGCCAATGAAGCAGGCCGCCCCATTGAGCAGTGCCAGGCGTTCATCCAGCGGCCGCCGTCCCGTATAATCTTCGGCCCCTTCAGGAATCCCCACATGATAACTCCCCTGTCGCAGTTCCCGATCGCCATCGATGCAAAGCACGCGATAGCCTACCTGTTTCAGCCGCTTGATGATGATTTCCCAGCCCTGCGGATAATGCCAGCACTTATTGACCCCCGAAGCCTGGGTAGCAATACATACATAAGGCTCTTCTATTAAGGGATTCCGCCCCGCAGCCGTAAGCTGCAACTTCCTTGGCACAACCGGCAGATGCAACAGAACACCGCCAAGCAGCGTGAGCGGCACCGAGCGCGCATCCGTTGGCGATAAGATTGGCGCATCTTGGAAAATTCCAAGCACAAAGGCCGCATAGGCATCCTCTGGCAGCTCCTCCACCATAGGAAATTGCGGCCAGCAGGCGTCAAACAGCGGCGCGAAATTTTCCTGCCGCTCGCAGACAACCCGGCAATGATATTTTTCTTGAAAGGCCAAAACGTAAGGCATAACCGCCAGCATATCGCCCAAAGCATTGCCGAGATAGACGTATACGGTTTGCTCCGTGACATCCAGGCGATGCGCAAACACCATGCTGCCACTTTGATAGACTTCTACCTGCCAGGGAATATAATATTTTTCCATGGAAGCCAGCAGCTGATTGCTGACCTCTCCCTCAAAATACACCTGGCCGCTTTCACTGTCGCTCACGCGGACGGCAAAATCCCCGGCTGGCACCTCAAGACGCAGCCCAAAATTAAAATCAATCCTAAGGCCTGGGATGCCAGTCTCCCCCTTGACTTCGCCAGCCTTTTCCATGAGCCTGACTAACAGCGCCTGATGGTACTCATTCATTTCGTTCTGCGCAGCACTAAAAAATACGATTGGTTTCATTCTCCATCATCCTCAAGCCTGTCTTGCTGCATAACACAATAATCCAGCAGCAACATCACAAAATCTTGTTGTTCATGGAAATATTCCCGGCAGTATGGGGCAATTTCCTGATTGATTTGTTCCAAGGAATAGCACTTAGAAACAGGCAGCATATGCTGCTTTAGGAATATGCCGAAAAAATAAGCTTTTATCCGCTGCTTGAGCTCCGGATTCTGCTGGAAAAGCTCCATCCCTGCCATCCATTGCTCGCAGGCCAATAATGTCTTTATCCCCGACAGCCAGTACTGCCTTATCTTAGACAAATCCTGTCCGCGTGACAACGACTGCTCCCGCACATGATAGTGATAGTCCGTGGCGGAAATAAACACATAGCGTTTGGCATAATAAAGGCATAGAAAATTAAACAGACAGTCTTCAAAGTTTGGCATATCATCAAAGTGCAGTTGGTATTTTTCGATAAGATCCCGCCGATAAAGCTTGCCCCATGACACAACATTGGTTCGATTTTCCAGCATTGCCTCAATACGCAATAAAACATTTTCTGGCATAATCCATACCGAATCTGTCAACCGTACTAAATCATACAAGAGGTATGAACCATCCTTCTGCAAGCGATACTCCTGACTACTACCTGAAACCACATCTGCATTATGCAGTATTGCTTGCGCGTATAGTGTCTTCAAATATTCTGGTTCAACGACGTCATCGCCATCTACAAACGTCAAGAAGCGCCCCGTGGCGGTCTCCATTCCCCGATTGCGTGCCATACCGGCCCCGGAATTCTCTTGCAGCTGCACAAGCCTTATACGGCTGTCAGTCGTCGCCATAGCCGCGCAGATTTCCCCGCTGCGGTCTGTCGACGCATCATCGACAACGATAAGTTCAAAATTCTGCAACGTCTGTGCCAGCAGGCTTTGCAAGCATGCCTGTATGTACCGTTCGCAATTATATACAGGCACAATGACCGAAATACTAGGACACTTCATTTTCATACCTCAACAATTATTTATCAACATAGTAAATGCCTTCACGACTTCTTCGGGCGGAATAGTCGCAATGCAATGCGCGGTCTTGCCACAGCAGCCGCCATAGATGATTTCCTCTTGGCAGGCCCCAATTGCCTTATCCGGACGCAAAGCGATATAGGGAACCTGCCACGGCGCAAAGCGATGAAAACCGCTGAATACCCCTGGCAGGAATTCATCCTTGTCCAGCGGATCGCGGAAAAAGGCCAGTACCGGTTTCTGCAAGGCCGCTGCCATATGCAGTGTTCCCGTATCATTGCCGATATACATGACACACAGGTCGAGCACCGCCCCCGTTTCCCGAAGGCTTGTCCTGCCCGCAAGATTCACTACAGTGCCCTGCGGCAAGGCTTTTTCCAGCTGCTCAGCCGCCTGCTGTTCCGCCGGCCCGCCGATTAACACAAAACGCAAAGCAGGATAGCGTCCCTCGATCTCATTTAACGCCTGTGCCAGCAGCGCTGACGGATATTTGCGGTTTGACGTTCCTGCACCAAGACCTACAGCAATATAGACCGTTTCCGCCTGGGATTCCCATCCCAACAACACCTTGGCCCGCTGCTGATCTGCCGCTCCATACCAAAGTTCCATGCTGGTATCAATAGGCTTATGTCCGAGTGCTTCCAGCACATAAAAAATGCGCTCCGCCTCATGCAGGTATTCCGGCGGACTGACCAGCGGTTTCGTCAGCAAATCCTCGGCAAAGTCAGGCTTCGCCTCGAATTTTCCATAGACATTGAACACCGTATTGCTGAAATCTACGCGTTCTTTCGCGCCGCTTAAGTATTCCACCAAGCGGATTTCATTGCGCAGCTGCGCCCAGCCCCACAGCTTTGAGATACATAAATCGAACTGCTTTGGCCAAAGATGTTCCTCTGCAAGTGCCACTAGCTCCTGCCAGGCTTCCTGCTGATTCTCGCCGAAATGGCGTTCATCATACAAAATACGTTCATTGATATACGGACAGAATTCCCAAAGCTCCGCCACACCAGGCCGCACCAGCACAGCAATATACGCCTGGGGATAAGCGCGTCGCAGCTCCCGCATAAAGCCTGTCGTTAGCACCGTATCGCCTACCGCATCGAATAACAACACCAATATTGACTTCACTGCCCCAGCCTGCTGTTTGCGCAGACCTGCCTGCTCAAAAGCCGGCTCCATCAGCGCTTTGAGCTTCGCGACGGGAAGCTGATGCACATCCATGGCCAGTTGCACTAGCTGTTCCCCAGCTAAAGACAAAGCATGTTCTCTCATCGCAGCAACTCCTTCTTATGCTCCTGCCGGCAACGATTGATAGCTTTTTTCACCATTACCGGAGCAATCTGACGCTGGCACTCCAGATAATACGGGCTATCCTTCTTATGCCGCGGACAGATCTTTCGCAGGAAATGAACCGTATCATCGTTAAAGCAGCCATTGCAAGCCCTTGGATTCATAACGCGATAGACCTCCGGGAATTCATACCAAACTGCCGAAAATCCCGCCAGCATGATAACAGGACACCCCGCCATCCAGGCCAGCCACGAAAGGCCACTGCCAAGGCCGATGAAAAAATCGGCATGCGCCAGCATATCAGCCCGCTCAGCCAGTGGAATATTGCCCGTAAAGTCCTCGGCGCCCGCTGGCATCTTGGCGGTGATACCTTGGTCACTCATGACCCGGTCACGGTCAATACACAGCACCCGATAGCCGAGCTGCTTCAGATAAGCAACGATTTCCTCCCAACCATTCGGCCACTGCCAGGTCTTTGCCACCCCCGAGGCCTGAACCCCGATACACACATAGGGTTCCGCTATCGTTCGTGGCTTGCGCGGCTTCCAGGGAATACGCGGTGCGATACAATCCTGTCCGAGAATATACTGCGCCGATGCCCGCATTGGAATCCGTCGTCCATCCATCGGGATGAAATGCGGATCATCAAAGCCGATTACCAGCCAGAAAACCGCATAAGTATCCTCCGGAATTTTTTCACATTGTTCGATTTCCGGATAGGCGGCCTGAATAAACTCCCGCCACTTTTCGCGGACATCAATCGAGATTTTCGCTTGATGCTGCTTGGCAAACATAACAGCCGCAGGCAAGAAGGCAATCGTATCGCCCATCGCCGTACTGACAACGCCAATATGGATACGCTGCCCTGTCGGATCAAAGCAATGCTCAAACACCTTCTGCCCCGCGTAGAAGACCTCGATAAACCACGGGATATAATATTTTTCCTCCGATACCAGGATGACTTCGGCTGCATCTTCATCAAAATACACCGTGCCAGTTTCGGCATCTGCTATCCGCACATGATAATCCCCTGCGGGGACCTGCAAGCGAAGCCCATTGCGGAAATCCAGCTTCAGCCCGTCAATGCCCGTATCGCCAGCTACAGCTCCCATATGAACATGCATTTCATTAAAAAATATACGATTGTTTTCTTCCATCAATTCCTGCTGCTTTTCTGTATATTCCCGGCAAGAAAAATACTGGATGGGATACGGAAACATCTCCATTCTTTACCTCTTTCTTCCATTAGTTAATCGCGAGCAACGCCTGCTGATATTGCTGCCAAAGCGGCGTTGCCGTATCAACACCAATATTCAAGGCCTGCGTCAATATCCGTTCGCCATTTTTGCAGAACAGCGTTACGGTTTCCGGCCAATTCGCCTGGGGCCCCGCTGCTTTTTCCGCTTTTATGAGCTCCAGCCATTCGAGCTGATGCATGACGAGCGTTTCCAGCGGCAGTTCCACCGTCTGGGGCCAAGCATAGCACTCGGTTATCACGCCAACCAACTGCGTATCACCTGCAGTAAGCAGGATTTTCCAAGCCGTAAATGGCAGCATATAGCCCTCAGGCCGCAAAAAAGCCTGCCGCAGCCAGCCGCACGCATCCATCAAGCGCCGGGCCATCAAGGCCCCCGTCAAACCACCAGCCGGATATTTGCCGATTTCGACCAGCCGCTGCCAAAAAGTCACACAATAAGCCACTTGCGTATTATCCATAGGATGAATCGTAATATAGGGAAGCTCATTGCGATAGTCCTCTGGCCCGTCGGATATCAATAGACTGATAGAGACATTCTGTTCCGCGATAGCTGACACCATACGTAACATAAAATTAGCAGCCATTTCTGTTCCCGGCAACTGCCAATGGATAAAATCGCCTTTAGCAGTTGCCGAAAGCTGGGTAAATACCTCCCCCGCTGGCGAATCTGCCAAAACCTGCCAGTCGAGCTGCTTTGGCAGATTCCGCTTGCAGCTCTCCTTGATTTTCATCAAATCGCTGCTGTTTACCTGATTCATGCAGGGAATCAATACCTGCAGATAAGGATAATCCTGATCTGCCACCTGCCGCAAACGCGAGCAAAATTCCTCCCACTCCCCGAGATAAGGAACGATTGTCGTGACCCATATCTTGCGAGCCAATATCTTCTCTTCCTTCAATCGTTCCGCCAGCAAAACACTGGCCTGCATCAGATTGACCTGCGGATTTGGCGTGACCTGCTGACTATAGCGCAGTTTCTGCGGCTGCACCAACGGCCGTAAATCTACCCCATTGGCCCGTTTGAAAAATTCAAACGGATTGATGGCCTCGCCCTTTATCAGCCGCTGATGGAAGAGGCGGTAACCACCACCACCGATAGAAGCCAGCGAATATTTCGATACGAGAATTGGCCAAGCAACCGCAATCTTTGTTTGGAACTGCTCGGAACTGCGCCAATAGAAATGCGCGATTTCCAGTGTCTGGCAATCCAGCATATCCCTGCCCACCATCTTGCCCTCTTGTACCGAATACAGATAATGGTTCCCCTGTATCACTTGGAGCTTATTGTCTAATACGGCCTTGGCCCCGACGATGCATTTATTTCCCGCATCACGGTAAATATCCCCCAGAGCCGGCCGCGCCAACAAGAACTCCTCACGCCGCACATCTGGTTGATAAGGACTATAACGCCGCCAGGGCAGCTTATATACAAACTCCCTATCCAAGTCTTCTAAATATTCCCGTATGCTCTTCCCGGGCTTAGTGCCTACCAGGAACTCATCCGCATCCAGCGGAATAACCAAATCGGCCCCATGCTTATTGATTGCTTCATACAAGAGATCTGTCGTCATATCGCCCTGGGCATATTCGACCCGATTCGATGTATGTACAGTAAGCGGCAAGCCTTCCTGCTGCAAGGCCCGCAGGATTTCTGCCGTCTTGTCTGTACTCTGATGGTCGATAAGCAACAGTTCATCGGCAAAGCTCAACGTATGGCGCACGAAACTTTCAATGATATCCATTTCGTTCTTGACTATGCCAATGGCTGCGATATGATATTTCTTTATCGCAGCGGGAGTCGGTTCTGCATACTGAGCCTTTGCCTCCCACGCATGCCAGCGGATATCTTCAATCAGCTGGCACATTTTCTTGGCCACTGTGGATTTCGACTGGGAGATAAGCGGTTGCAGGCTCTCCAACAACAATGGCAGGAACTTCTGTCCTTCGCCAACCTGCAACGTCCGGCATATCGCCTCGTCGAGCACCTGCTCCAGAGTTTCCAAGACCACTAAGGCATTTGGCTGCGTTAAACGCTGCTGATAGCAGCAGCGCCAGAGGTATTGCAGTTCTTCGCCATAACCAATCCACACCTCATCCCCAGCGGGATAACGCTCGAGCCAGGTCAAGAGCAAGATTGTCATTTCCGTATAGCGCTGCTGGTGAAAAGCCCCCCAAAGCCTTGCCATATCCATATACCGGCGCTTCTGCCAATAGGTCTCTAAATCTGCCCGTCGGCGGCTCTTGCCCTCTACCAAATTCTGGCCGGTAAGATCATAGCCGCACGCCGCAATCTTTTGCTGCCAAAACGCCACATGACTTTCATTCCAGCCATGGCAGCCAAAAGGCTGCAGCGTCCCCGCCTCGATTCGCCGATAACACCGCTGGACCTCTTCCTGTACAGAAAATTGCAAAGCAACAGAAATCGGCGCACACTGAAAATCAAAATCCGACTGCACGCCGCACCAGCCCCAGAACAAGTCCTCCACCTGCAAAAAGACATCCTGGAAAACCTGCTGCCGCTGCTTGGGCAGCTGCTCCCAGCACTTGAGCGCCTGCCTTGCCGCCGAAATCTTCCGCAGCGACAAACCGCCATTGCCCACACGTGCGCCAATGGCATGCCAAATGGGATTCGACGGTGCAATCGGTGCTCCGATGTAATCATAGCCAAGGTCACAAAATTCCTGCAACCGATCCGCAAAGACAAAGGCATCGAGCTGATAAATCAGCAAATAATCATAAGCTGCAAACCGCGCATAATACGTTTCGTTTAACAGCAGCTGGCTGTAGCTCGTAATACTCGTGAAATAATGGTCCGGAAAGCGCTCCACGGCAATGCCATCTTCCAAGCCTTCATAATCAAATACCAAGGATTTCGGCGCCACAAAAACGCAAGGATAATTGCCCAATATCCGCTTTACCTGCATCAACGATACTTTTTCTGTTGTACTCAAAAAATCCCGATAAATCGGAATGGTAATCACTACACTCATGTTCTGCCTCTTCCTTGGTTCTTATCAATCATTCCATACCATTGTGGAAGTTCTTCGTATTGGCCGCTTTGTGCAAGAGCTCCTGTCTGCCAGCCGGTGTAAGCAAATGGCGGACAAGACGCTGCAAAGCCAGCTGCCCGCGGTCAGGCGTATCGCGGCTTACTACCCAGCCACAATCAGCCCGTTGTACCCGAAGTGCCTGCGCCCCCCAATTCATCGTAACTACCGGATAGCCGGATAGAATTGCCTCACTAGCCGTATAGCAATAGGTCTCCGGAAAAGCACTTGGGATAAGCACAGCCGCCGTCTGCTGGCTGGCTAACAGCTCAGGCACTTTCTTACAATCGTATTGCCCAGTAAAGATAATGCCCTCGCGATCCCCATCAATATCCTGTATATCTTTGCCCATTACCACCAGTCTCATAGGCAGTTTGCGCCGTTTGCGCCAGCTGTTTAGCTGCAGGATATAACGCGCACCTTTTTGTGCACATAAATTTCCCAAAAAAGTCAACGTAAGCTCCGGTGCATACGCAAATTGCGGCTGAAACGTCCGCTCGATATTGCGCTGCAATTTATGCGGACGGCTCATAATTTTCACTTCGGGATAGAATTGATTCACCACTTGGGCTGCATAGGCAGAGGGCGCAATCACTTCAGCTGCCCCTGCCAGGAACTCCCGGAAATTCTGCCGGAAAAGCTCCAAATCAAGATTTGGTACCGATCGTTCTTGGAAAATCATCTGACAATACGGCTGGCTGCGATAATTAGGACAATAGGCAGCCTGACAATCCAGCGACCAATTGGGACAAACACACAAATAGTCATGCACATAGAACGTATAGGGAACGCCGAGCTTCCTTATAATCGCCATAATCTCAAACAATCTAAAACCGAGCAAATGATTGACCGTTATCTGCGTGATATGGTTTTGTTGCACCAAGTCCTGCCATTCGGCAAGGCTTCGCGGTGCCTGACTTGGACGCAAAACCATTTTTTTTGCCACGGATACCTGCCTCAGGTATTCCTGCAAAAACACCTCCGTTCCACCGCCCAGCTCATGCGAGATAATGAGTTCCGTCGCTTCCCGAGCTGGTTTAATTCCCAAAGCTTCCCGCACCTGCTGGCAGAAAAGTTCTGGTTCCTGCTTGATTTTCTGCCGATAGGCAGCATAGCGACCGACTTCCTGCTCGTAATTTGCCAACAGTTCACGGATTTTGGCTATGATATTCGGAATGTTTTCCTCCGTATCCGCAAATTTCAAATCCTCAGCAATAGGAATATCCACCGCATTGGCTGCTGCACCGCGTCTGCCGGTAATCAGGCAGCACCCCGACAGGACGGCCTCGCGCGGTATCCTGTCCTTGCCCGGATGATTGCCAAAATCCACATAGACTTTCGCCGTATGCAGGAATTCTTCCACCTGCTCCGGCGTCATATCCTGCACGGGACGCCAGGAAATATCTGGCGCATATTCCATGAGTTTGCGCGTAAAATCCAGGCCCTTCCGGGGATTGAAGGCAACAACATCCTGCCGGTTTTCTTTCGTTACCGTTTCATTGCGCAACAAAAAGGCCTCGTCGAGATAATCCCCAACAGGCAGTATCTTTTCCGCTGGTACACCATTTAGCCGCAAGAACCGCTGCGCGTACTCAGACTGCACCCAATGGATAAGGCCGGCATCATTCAACGCCCAGACATTTGGCAAAGGTTCTATATCAAACGCTTTCGCCTGTTCTTCATAATACTGCAGGAACTCATTGGTCAGCTTCCACCAATTATCGACGCTGAGCCACCACAAAACCCGCTGGATTTTCAGCGATTGCGGCACAAAGCCGCACAAGGTCTCAGGGATAATCAGAACATTATCCGGACAGTCATCGATAGCATCGGTATACGGCAAATTATATTTTTTATAACCAGGATGAACCTTCTTCTCTGCCGTAAGCGGCCAATAATACATAGCAGCATCCACACCATCAGACAACAGACACGCTGCAAGCTGATGCAGCAGCGTCGGCCCGCCCGAATAGGCATGTGCAGGACACATGATATAGACTTTACTGTTTTCCGTCAGATTCATACTTCTACCGCAGCCTCCCTGCTCATTTCTGCAACAGGAAATCAAGCAACAAAAAGTCCGTCTGTGGCAATTTGGCGGCAAGCGCCAAGGCCTTGTCCGTCTTGCCCATGCGTTTTGCCAGTACTGCCAGATTGCGGATGACATTTTCATCCTGTCCATCGATGGACAGTGCCGTTTCCAAAAGCTTAGCTGCTGCTGCATATTCGCCCGCCGTAAAATGACCACCGGCAAACGCCTGCAGCAAACGTACCTTATCGCGAAGCGATGCATCTTTGCCCATTACCGCCTGGATTTCTGCCTCTACCGAACTTGCCTCTGCCACCCGCGGAGCCTCCGGTGCCGAAACCGGCACTTCGGCTGCCGGAACTTCTGGTGCTGCCGGTGCGACAGCTGCAGCCTGAGGAGCTGGGGCAACGGGAATCGAAACCGGTGCAGCCTGAGGGGCTGGAGCAACCGCTGGTGCCAGGCCCAAGAATGCCGCTACATGCGGGAACTCGGACTTCAAATGCTCGGCTTCGTTGCGGCCATAATACTCGAGGATATCTTCCATATCTTCCCGCTGCTCCTGCGTGAGCTGCGCCTCGCTATGTTCAAGGACGAAGTCGAAAATTGCGAGGCTGTCATCGGTGCGATCCTCCAAGATGCAAATGCGCGCGAGCAAAATCCGCGCTGCCAGATGGCCCGGTGCGAAGTTCAGGACATTTTCCACCA
>Ga0256404_1011934_pt1 | contig 11458 bp, 10 predicted proteins | sample RumenRJG_01DNA_FD_185990 | JGI IMG/M metagenome (GOLD analysis project Ga0256404, IMG submission 185990) | Bovine rumen microbial communities from Lethbridge, Alberta, Canada - RJG_01 | ecosystem: Host-associated > Mammals > Digestive system > Stomach > Rumen | place: Canada: Alberta | collected... | reverse complement strand
GAACGTGTTTCGGGGAGAAGCCTTCCCGAAACACTATGCGAGTTGTGCCTATGTCGAACAATTCCGCTGCGCGATTGTCCAACTCCCGGCAGGGAAGCCTGCTCGCAAGCTCGCATCCGTGGCGGAAATCAAACAATATTTGCCATGAAAAAGAAGTATTTTGATCCCAACAATTTTAAGGTTAACATGACCTGCAGGATGGCCTTCCGTGCCACGCAGCAGGACCGGATCGCCATCCAAGCAATGGCGCAAGCCTGCGGCAAATCCGTCAGTGAATACATCCGCCAATGCGCTATCGGCCACAAGCCCAAGCTCCGGATGACCCGGAGCCAGGCCCAGGCCTACATCAGCATCAACGAAGCTCGGGGCGACCTGATCCATATCAAGAACGCCCTAAATGCGATGACGCAGGAAGACCGCCTCCGGTGCTTCGCGGATCCCTATTTCATGAGGAAATGGATTTCTGGCGCGAACAAGCTCATCAAGCGCTTTCGTGAGATTGAACGAACCTTAACCGAGTAAGCCATGATCGCACGAGCAAAATCTATCGCCCACGGCGGAGTGTCCCTCGGGTACATAACCCGTCAAGGAACTGCACAGGTAGTAAAACTGAACCACCTTCCGGAGGGTGCCAGCCCTCACGCCATCTATGGATATATGAAGCTGCACCAGCAACTCCGGGAGGAAGACCTCCAGTGCCGTCCCCTGAAGAACAACATGATCCGGATGGAGATCTCCCCGTCCAAGGAAGAATCCGAGGGCTGGACCCTGGAAGACTGGAAGCAACTGGCCGAAGATTTCGTCCAGGCTTTCGACAGGGTCCGGCTTCCCGGGGAGGAGAAGCGCCGCAGGTCTCCCTGCCGCCTTCCCAATTCCCAGTACATCATCACGCTCCATACGGACAGCAAGTCCGGTATCCCTCACCTCCATCTCGACTGCAACCGAGTCGATATGGACAACTGCCTGAACAGCGACCACCTGATCGGGATCCGAGCCAAGACAGCCGCCGAGGAGGTAAATCGCCTGCGGAACTGGAAACGCACGGAGGATAGGTTCGAGGAAAACAAGGCTCGCATCAAAAAGGATTGCCTTGCAGTTCTGTCAGGAATGTCGGCCTTCTCCTGGGAGAAGTATGTGACTGCGCTGGAAGCCAAAGGATATAAAGTCAATCTGAAGATGGATGCTTCGGTGACGGTCCGTGGCTACACGATCCAGAGCGGGAACTCCGTCTATAAGTCCTCCGTTATCGGTCGTGAATTGACGCCCTCCCGGATCCGGGAGGCTTGGGAGAAGATGCGTCCGGAGAATAGATACGGACAGATGACTCCATCGGAGCGCGTCGCTTTTGCGCTATCCGAAGAAGGGAAGAATTACCTTTTCCCCTGGGGTTTCACTATAGATGGGAAACGCTATGAAAAGATGGTTTCCGGAAGAGTTGCACGGGTCTTCGATGAAGAGAGCAGACTGACACAACAGTCTTATTCGCGTGAGGAGTGCAGCCACATCTTTCGGACCGCATTCCTTCTCTTCGCCGGTTACGTCGATGCCGCCACCTCCTTCGCGCACAACTGCGGAGGCGGAGGCTCCGCTCCCGACCAGAACTGGGGCCGCGACAAGAACGAAGATGACATCCTCTGGGCCCACCGTTGCTTCCGCAAGGCCCGGGAGATGGTTACTACGCCGGTGATAAGGTGGGGAAGAAGGAGATAATTCTATACAAAGAAATACAAACCAACAAACAAACAAAATAAAACAACAGCATAATTCTTAACAAGACAGATGTTGATATTTTTATTTTGTGCGACACGAGAAATATGTTATCTTTGTAAAAAATAAAGAATTATGGGATATACCATCTTAAGTGCCAGTCAATTTACGAGTAAGTTAAAGGCAACCATTCACACCTCGGGAAAACTTGGATTTACTGAGGCAACCGCAAAAGAACTTGGTTTTGGGGAGAATGCAGATAACTTCATTCAGTTTGCCCAAGATGATGACAATAAGGAGATTCTTTATCTAATTAATGGCACCATTGATGATGGTGACTCTTTCCGGATTAGCAAAGCCGGCAAGTATTATTATGTAAACTCAAAACTATTGTTCGATTCTCTAGGAATTGACTATGTCAATCAGACCGTAATTTATGATATGATTAAGATTAAAATTGGAGACAAGGAAATGTACAAGATGACGCCTCGATTATTAAAAAAGAGCAAACAAGAGACGGAATAAAAAATACAGGGGATGCTTTGTCGACTGCCATCACCCTGTACTAGAGAAGAAATTACACTTTTGGGACGGGTATAATTTCTTCTCAAATATAGGCTTTTTCGGCCAAATAATCAAGCAGTCGGCATAACCTTAATACTTAATTAATGTACAAAAAGTATTATGTAAATGCCGTTCCTCAACCGAACGGGGACCATGAGGTCCATTGCGAGGGCTGCTTTTGGATGCCCTCTATTACTAACCGAATCTATCTGGGAACATTCTCGTCCAGTAGAGAGGCGTTGGCTGCTGCGCGAATGCGGTATCCAAAGGCCGATGGATGTGCATATTGTTGCCCAGAGATTCACAAACACTAATCGTTATGGGTAAAAACCAGCATGTTGTTCCTCATAACGGCAAGTGGGCCGTTAGAGGAGAGGGTAACAGCAGAGTTACCAGAACGTATGAAACACAACGTCAGGCCCAATCCGCTGCGCGATCAATCGCTAAAAGGGAAAAGAGCGAAGTTGTGATTCATAGACCAAATGGACAAATCCGTGACAAGGATAGTTACGGTAATGATCCATTCCCTCCTAGAGGGTAATCCTTATGAAGGGCACCTGGCCATTAAGACCAAGTGCCCTTTTTTTATTTTCGTCAATTAATCCGGCTATGACCTTGCTTAGAACAGGAGAGTTGATGACTCCTCTAGGGTTTCTTAACAAGAACGAGAACGACATCTTCTGGGTCCGCCGCCTCTTCCGCGAGGCGTGGGAGATGGTTACTACGCCGGTGATAAGGTCGGGGATGAGGAGATAAAGACAAATTCTGTTGTGATATCGTTATGCCTAGAAATTTATTGCTAAATTTGTAATTGCAATCCCAGCAAGGAAAGCAGTTTTACATACCGAAAGCGTTTAGCTTATTCCGGCCAAGTCGAATCGCCAATTCAATAGGGTACCGGAGTTCAAGTGAAACGCTTGCGCTGGCTATATTATGGGCTTCGGCTCACACTATAGCAGTGCGAGCCGTTATTACTTTAACTCGTTCGTACCCGCGGTTTTGGCGAACCGGACTTAGAGGATGAGACCTAAAGGAGGCTCGCACTTTCGCGTTTTTAGTAGGTATTCGCTCATCGGGCCAGAGCAGGCAATGTGAAGTCTATGGCCCAGATATACGACAATATCGAGGTAAAGTTCACGGAAGGTCTGAGGGGCATTATTTCCAGCATAGGAGTAAAGCGCGTTGACTTTTGCGTGGGCTATTTTAACCTTAGGGGATGGAATCTTGTTGTTGACCAGATTGACCAGCTCCCTGGAGATAACGTTTACGAGAACGACGAGAAAAAGTTCCGCATATGCCGGCTTCTTATCGGCATGCACCGTCCACCGGAAGAATTGATCCGTCAACTCTACAGTGGCGAGGATTATCATCCCGATTCAAATGACGTGCAGGACGCCAAGTTGAAAATAGCCGAGGACTTCCGTCGCCAGTTGCTCCTGGGCCTGCCCACCAATGTCGACCAGGCCACGCTCCGGAAATTGTCGCGGCAGCTCAAGGAAAACAAGGTGTGTGTAAAACTTTACCTGCGCGAGCCGCTTCACGCGAAGTTATACTTGGCATATCGCCCGGATGACCACTTCAATCCTATCCCGGCAATCCTTGGTAGCAGCAACCTTACGTACTCTGGCCTGACAAAACAGGGCGAATTGAATGCTGAGTTCGCTGACAGTGATAGCGCGAAGAAACTCTCCACGTGGTTTGAGGACCGCTGGAACGACCGCTTCTGCGTCGACATCACCGAGGAGTTAATCAAAGTGATAGACGAGAGTTGGGCCAGTGATAACGAGATCCCGCCGTATTACATTTACCTAAAAACAGCATACCACCTCAGCGAGGAAGCCCGTATGGGCGTGAAGGAGTTCTCTCTTCCTCCGGAGTTCCGCAAGGATCTGTTCGATTTCCAGCAGACCGCCGTCAAGATTGCTGCGCGTCACCTCCATAACGAGAAACGTGGCGGCGCCATGATTGGTGACGTTGTGGGTCTTGGTAAGACCATCACGGCATGCGCTATTGCCAAGCTGTACGAGAACACCTATGGCAGCAACACCCTCATTATCTGCCCGGCCAACCTGCAGGAGATGTGGAAGAAGTATCGTACAAAATACGACCTCAAGGCCGACATTATGTCAATGGCCAAAACCATAGATGTCGCAAACGCCCGGTACTACAAACTGATTATAATTGATGAAAGTCACAACCTTCGCAACTCCACCGGCTCCCGTTACCAAAATATTCAGAGCCTGATACAGAAGCAGAATAGTAGCGTCCTCCTGCTCACGGCTACGCCGTACAACATGGACTTCCGCGACCTGAGCAACCAGCTTAAGCTGTTCATCGAGGAGGATCAGGATCTGGGCATCCGTCCCGAAATTTACATCAAATACCTGGGAGGAGAAAGGGAGTTCCTGATGCGCCACAATGAGGTGTTCATCCGCAGTATCAAGGCATTCGAACAAAGTCCGTTTGTCGAGGACTGGAACGAATTGATGAAACTCTTCCTGGTGCGACGGACCCGTACATTCATCAAAGACAACTACGCCAAGAAGGATGATAGCAATGGCCGCAGGTACCTCGAGTTCCCGGACGGAACAAAGTCATATTTCCCGGACCGCATCCCGAAGTCTATCAAGTTCCCAACCGCACCAGGTGACCAGTATTGTCGTCTCTATTCGGACGAAATGATAGGCCTGATGGAGTCGCTGAAACTCCCGCGCTACGGCCTCATTCATTACATCAGTGAGGAAAGGACTGTGGATGCCACCAAGCCGGAGAAACTTCTTATAGAGAATCTATCCCGCGCTGGCGAGCGTATGATGGGCTTCTGTAAGAGCACCTTCTTCAAGCGTATGGATAGTTGCGGCTACTCTTTCCTCCTGACGCTCTATCACCACCTGCTGCGCAACGCTGTGTTTATGTATGCGCTGGACAACGGCCTCGATCTCCCTATTGGCGATGAGAACTCGTTGCCGGATGATTTCATTGACGATGAAGATACCAACATCTCCATCTTCGGTGAGAATCCGGACCAGTATCGTGCAACCGGGGCCATCCTCGCAGCCAAGCCCATCCCAACGGACCTCTCCGTTTACGAGGGCCTGGCGAAGGACCATTACGAGACCATTAAACTTAAGAATAATGTTTCCTGGCTGAAGCCCACCTACTTCAAACGCACGCTGAAGCAGCAACTTAGAAAAGATTCGGAAACCATCGTCAAGATGATAGAACTATGCGGTGTTTGGAATCCCAATGCCGACCGCAAGGTTCAGAGTCTCTATGACCTACTGAATAATACCCACGCTAAGGAAAAGGTAATCGTTTTTACGCAGTATTCCGATACGGCTGTGTATCTGTACGCCCAACTCAAACAGATGGGGATGAAGCAAATCTACTATGTTACGGGCGACAGCAAGAATCCGACTGCATCTGTTGACCGCTTCTCTCCTAAGAGCAATGGACAGGAAGTCGAACCCGCCGACCAGTACCGTGTCCTCATTGCCACGGATGTTCTCTCCGAAGGTCAAAACCTGCAGGACTCCCACGTTATCGTGAACTATGATATGCCCTGGGCTATCATCCGTCTCATCCAGCGAGCCGGACGTGTTGACCGTATCGGGCAGGAGTCCAAAGAAATATACTGTTATTCCTTCTTCCCGGCTGATGGCATCGAAGACATCATCCGGCTTCGTAGCCGCCTCAACAAGCGCATCAATGAGAACGCCAATGTTGTTGGATCTGACGAGGTGTTCTTCGAGGGCAACGAGAAGAACCTAATGAACCTGTACAATGAGCAGAGTGGCATTCTTGACCAGGAGGAGGGAGACTCCGATGTTGACCTCTCTTCCCAGGCGTATCAGATATGGCAGAAAGCTATTAAGTCTAATCCGAAGTTGAAGGAAATCATACCGAGTCTTAGCGATATGATCTATGCTACGAAGGCGGCTTCTCCTGACCGCCCCGATGGTGTCATCACCTTCTGCCGCACATACAACGACTTTGATATTCTCAGCTGGTACGACCGCGCAGGGAATCTTGTTAGTCAGTCTCAGAAGAAGATTCTGACAGCAATGGAATGTGGCCCGAAGGAGCCTGGTTTAGACCAGAGGCCCGACCACTTCGATCTGGTTAAGAAGTCGGTTGACGACATTGCTGATGATGTGCCTTCAGCAATGGGTGTCTTAGGCAATCGATTCAGCACTCGCTTTAGGCTTGTTCAGTTGCTGCAGAATTTCTATGACCAGCAAACAAATCTGTTCTTCGACGTTGATTACAAGCAGCAAGTTAAGCTCGCGATAGACGACATTTATAACTATCAACTAATAGAAACAACCAAGACCGTTATCGGCCGCATGCTTAATAAAGGCGATTCACAGGAAGAAATCGTAGAGGCAGTTCTTGACTTCCGAAAGAAGGGTGTTCTTTGTCGGAAACAGGATAGTAACATTAAAGACAAGTCCCCGAAGATTCTCTGCTCTATGGGACTTACAAAAAAATAATTGGGTATGGCACTCTCCAAAAAACAGTTTATTGAATACTTGAAGGCAGCGGATTTCCGTTCGCTCTTCATAGAGGAAATGGGGTGGAACAAGTTCAGCTCCTCTATGGCAGATATTCCAGCTATTCCGGTGGGCGATGCCGTCTATAGCATCAAGACTATAGCACATCGAAACGGTTTTCAGGTTCTTCAGTGCAGTGTAAAGGAACTTCCTTCCAATTCAGTATGCAAGAAATTGGACACAAAGATTCGGAAAGCAGCCAACGACTATATATGCATCTTTGTTATTCCCGGGACAGAACACCATCAATGGGTTGCGCCGATTAAAACAAATGAGAAGCGAGACATAGTTATCATTGAATATACGGAAGCCGAAAAGGCGCAGTTTCTATATGAAAAAATATCCGGTCTATCTTTCGGAATAGATGAATTAACCACCATTGTTGATGTCAAGGAGCGTGTTCAAGGGGCATTTGCTATAAATTCCGAAAAAATAACCAAGGACTTCTACACCGGCTTTAACAAAGAGCACAAAGCATTTGCTGAATTCATCTCAGGTATTGACGATCAGGTAGCAGCTGAAGACAACAAGAACAAGCAATGGTACACTTCAGTGATGCTTAATCGCTTGATGTTCTGCTATTTCATTCAGAAAAAAGGGTTCCTCAATGGTGATGAGAATTACTTGCGCAACAAATTACGCTGGGTGCAGGAAAAGAAAGGCAATAATCAGTTCTTTAAGTCGTTCTATAAAGGATTTCTGGTTCACCTTTTTCGTGACGGTCTAAACTCTCCAAAGCATGAGAATGCTTTTGAGGATATATATGGTCGCATTCCATACCTTAACGGTGGAATGTTCGATATTCATCAGATAGAAAGAGAATATGCCAATATTGATATTAAAGATGAGGCATTTGAATCTCTATTTGCCTTTTTTGACAAGTGGCGTTGGCATTTGGACACACGCGTAACAGCTTCTGGGCGAGATATTAACCCGGATGTGTTGGGCTATATATTTGAGCAGTATATTAACGATCGAGCCCAGATGGGTGCGTACTATACCAAGGAGGATATTACGGAATACATCGGTCGTAATACTATTGTCCCGTATTTATTCGATGCAGTAAAGAAGGAGTATCCTGCTGCTTTTGAGCCGCATGCTCCTTTCTGGTATTTCATTCGTAGTTGTGGCCCCGATTTTATATATGATGCCGCAAAAAAAGGCTTCCACGAAACGTTACCAGATAATATCGCTTGCGGTCTTGATACTGAAACTCAGAATCTCCTTGAGAGGCGTAGACTTTGGAATAATCCCACACCATCTAACATTGGCCTCCCTGCTGAGATTTGGAGAGAAACGATAGCTCGTTTCCAACGGCACCAAGAAATAATTGATAAATTACAAGGCGGCGGTATCACTTCGTTCAACGACTTCATCACATACAATCTTAACACGCCAAAGATTGCGTATGACTTCCTAAATACAACGGATGATAAGAGGTTTGTAGAGGTGTTCTATAATGAATTGCGGAAAGTAACCATTCTTGATCCAACTTGCGGTTCTGGCGCATTTCTTTTTGCGGCACTCAACCTACTGGAGCCGTTGTATGAAGTCTGCATCTCCAGAATGGAAGAGTTCAACGCCCAAGATCCAAATGCGTTTAAGGGGCAGCTTGCCGAGATAAAGAATAAATATCGTAGTAACATTCAATACTTTATCTACAAGAGCATTATCCTCAGGAATCTCTACGGTGTAGACATTATGGCAGAAGCGGTCGAAATCGCAAAGCTGCGTTTGTTCTTAAAGATGGTGGCGGTTGTTGAAGTCGATAAAAGGGCAGACAATATGGGACTTGATCCTTTGCCTGATGTAGATTTCAATATTCGATGTGGCAACACTCTCATTGGATATACATCTGAGAAAGAGTTGTATCGCGATTTGGATAATGCTTCGGACTTGCTTCAACAATTAGCAAATCAAGAACTGAAGGATCGATTAGAAAAGCAATTAAAGGATGTTGCCGACACCTATGAGGTGTTCAGACTGGAGCAATTGAGTCGTGATGCCGATGTTAAAATGTTGAAAGACGCAAAACAATCATTAAACAAAGAGTTGTTTGTCCTTAATGATTTGCTTAATAAGCATCTTTACGCTTCCACCTCTCAGATAGATTATCATGTATGGCTTGAGTCGCATCAGCCGTTCCATTGGTTGGCAGAGTTCTATCAAATCATGCACAACAATGGAGGTTTTGACGTGATAATTGGGAATCCGCCTTATGTTGAATATTCGAAGCGGAACGTGCAGTATACCATTACCGGATACGACACGCTTAAGAGTTCTAACCTATATGCATTTGTCTTTGAACGTTCATTCAGCCTTACATCTAAGAAGGTTGCCTTTATTGTTCAGATGTCTGCCGTTGGCACAGAATCTATGCGCACTTTGCAGGAGTACCTTCTAAATAACACGTCTATCCTTCATTTTGGATGTTTCCCCGAAAGGCCGAAACAATTGTTTGATGGTGCCTGTATTGCATTGTCAATTATTCTTTGCGACCGAGCAGAACGTGGTGAACGATTAGTTTATGGCAGTGGAGTATCAAGGACAACAGACGAGGGAAGGCCGTCACTCTTTTCCTCTTTGTCATATATTGAAATACCCCGGTCGTCATTCCTCCCGGATTATTATCTCTTCCCCAAGTATAAGTCTCAAATCGAAATAGGAATCATCCAAAAACTATTTAAAGACAGGCCTATCATAAGATATACTACGTCAGTAGCATCTAAAAATGCTATTTCTTATCGTACTGCTGGAGGTCGATATTGGAAGATTGTTCTCAATCGTCCTTTTGCAACAGAGTCCACATCTAATAAGACCAAGTATATCTCTCATGAGATTTCTTCAAATGCGCTGGTGGCAATACTTAACTCAAATTTGTTATGGTGGTATTATGTCAACTATTTTGACCTATATAATTTCAAGGACTATATGATATTCAACTTCTGCTATTCCATAAAAGAAGATGTCGCAGAATTGGATAAATTAGGAAAGCAGTTGATGGAGTCATTTGAATCACACAAAGTGGTTAATACTCAATATATCAAGTCAAAACAAAAGGAATCAATATTTGAGTCATTTAATCCGCAATTGTCTAAGGAGATTATTGACCAAATTGACAAGGTTCTTGCCAGGCACTATCACTTTTCCGAGCAGGAGCTGGACTATATTATCAACTATGACATAAAGTATCGAATGGGAGATTCTTCCACCGAAACTGAGTGATACGCGGGCTGAATATGCCGTGTCTCTGTATTCATAAGCGCCAAAGTACAATATGATTGGAATATACCCTGTCATCACCCTTTGCGGTAGTACTCGCTTCAAGGACCAGTTCCTGGAGGCGCAGAAGCGACTAACGCTCGCCGGCAACATTGTCATCAGCGTCGGGCTCTTTGGCCACAGCGGAGACGATGAGGTCTGGACGGAGGGTACGAAGGAGATGCTGGATGATATGCATAAGCGTAAGATTGACATGGCCGACGGAATCTACGTAATCAACGTAAATGGCTACATCGGCTCTAGCATTCGTTCAGAAATAGAATACGCTAGAATAAATGGTAAGCAGGTATTGTTTTTGGAACCCGATAAGGCAATTTAGCAATTTAATAACCTCTTCCCATTTTATTGTTGTTTAAGATGACCCCGGAGGAACAACGTCAAGTTCGCAAAATCATTCTGCGCTCAAGGATCGGATGTATTGTCGTTAAGATGTCCGAACTTTTCCGTATTTCCCTCACTGAAGCTTTGGACGTTTTCCTTAGGAGCAACACCTGCCGTCGTTTTCATGATGAGAAGACGGGACTGTATCTTTACGGGGATTTGTACATTATTGACGAGCTAGAGATCGAACTATTAAGCTCGACTGGAGATAGTGAACTTCGTGGCGTTTTGTTTCAATCCTTCGACTCTGATCAATTGAGATCTGAAGTGAATAGATTTAAGCGATTTATGGAAGGCGGTGTCTCATTTCTGGATTACCGACCAGCGAGCGTCCAAAGCGCCTAATCACGCTTTTCCAAGATTTTTAGGGGTCAAAAAGGACGCTTTTCTAAGTTTGTTATCTGGAGACAGGAGCGAATAAAAAACAAAAAGCTGTATCTTTTATTTCGGATTTTCGTAAGTTTTTTACAAATATCGCCAATAGAAGCGCAGAATAGTGGTTTTTTTATCCGTGAATAGTCGAATGATGGCACGGGTCTTTAGGGACCAAGTCGGGACCAAGTCGACAAAAAACATCTTTTATAATCTTCAAGATAGATATGGACCAAATGTATTGGCTTTTTCGTTTGAATATCAGAAGTTTAGATTAAAACTTGATTCGACACTTGGCTGTCTTTTGATTAGACACTTGACTGTTATGGGGCTTGCTATTTGGCGTTGAGTAGCGAAATCAGGAACCCTAAACAAACAGTGTCACTAAGTCGGCACCAAGTCAAGCACTAAGTCAGCACTAAGTCGCCAAAACGCCTATAAGTCGGCAAAAAGTCGGCAAAAATTGATATACAAAAAGAGCCAACCGCTGAAAATCAGACAGTTAGCTCATTTTAAGGTGCCCCGGGCGGGAATCGAACCCGCACAGCCATTGCTGGCCAAGGGATTTTAAGTCCCTCGTGTCTACCATTCCACCACCA
>Ga0256404_1011933_pt1 | contig 11458 bp, 8 predicted proteins | sample RumenRJG_01DNA_FD_185990 | JGI IMG/M metagenome (GOLD analysis project Ga0256404, IMG submission 185990) | Bovine rumen microbial communities from Lethbridge, Alberta, Canada - RJG_01 | ecosystem: Host-associated > Mammals > Digestive system > Stomach > Rumen | place: Canada: Alberta | collected... | reverse complement strand
CCGGAGGTGAAGGCCGCGGACCTCGCGGGCCTTCTCTACCGCGACCGGCTCTGCTTCATGACGACGAACTACTGGGACTCCGACGCCGACCGCGTCGGCAACATCCACCTCGCGGCCGACGCCCTCAACGGCATCGTGATCCTCCCCGGCGAGGTCTTCTCGTACAATGACGCCGTGGGCGAGCGCACCGAGGAGCGCGGCTACCGCTGGGCCGGGGCCTACGCCGACGGCGAAGTGACGACCGAGATCGGCGGCGGCATCTGTCAGGTGAGCTCCACGCTCTACTGCGCTGCCATGTACGCCCAGATGAAGACCACCATGCGCCAGAACCACTGGTTCCCGGTGAGCTACCTCTCCATGGGCTACGACGCCACGGTGAGCTGGGGCGGCCCGGACTACCGCTTCAAGAACACACGGGACTACCCCGTGAAGCTGAACGTCTACTACGACGACCACTCCGTGACCATCGAGTTCTGGGGCACGAACGTGGACGGCAGCCATGTCTCCCCCTGGACCACCTCCAACGAGGTCTATGACGAGCAGTGGGGCTGCCTCATCGGCTACTCCGTCACCGTCATCCGCAACATCCTCGACGCGGACGACAACCTGATCACCCAGATCCAGGAGCCCACGGGCATCTACCATCTCCACGACCACGAGATCGACTGGCCCGAAGCCAAGCTCCGCCAGGACGCCGCGGCGTCAGGCTGAGCTCCATATCCATTCGCTTCCGTCTCGCGTGGGACGAAAGCTCAGTCATTCCGCCAGCCTTCCTTTTCGAAGAAGACCCGCTTCGCTGGGCTCTTTTTCGAGTATAAAGATGTCCCCTCATTTCGTAACTTCCCCCGAAAGGAGTAAACACACCCATGTCGAAAGAAACCTTCTTCATCACCACGCCCATCTACTACCCCTCCGACAAGCTCCACATCGGCCACACCTATTGCACCGTCGCCACCGACGCCATCGCCCGCTACAAACGCCTGCGGGGCTTCGACGTGATGTTCCTCACCGGCACGGACGAGCACGGCCAGAAGATCGAGGAGAAAGCGAAGGAAGCCGGCGTCACGCCCCAGGCCTTCGTGGACCGGATTGTGGAAGGTCCCGGCGGCATCCTGGACCTTTGGAAGCTGATGAACATCTCCAATGACCGCTTCATCCGCACGACCTACGATTACCACGTCGCGGCGATCCAGCGCATCTTCCGCAAGATGTACGACAACGGCGATATCTATAAGGGCGCCTACAAGGGCAAGTACTGCACGCCCTGCGAGAGCTTCTGGACCGAGAGCCAGCTGGTCAACGGCTGCTGCCCGGACTGCGGCCGCCCTGTCCACGACGCCGAGGAGGAGGCCTATTTCTTCCGTCTTTCCAAGTACGCCAAGCCCGTCCAGGAGCTTCTGGAGTCCGGCACCTTCCTCGAGCCCGCCTCCCGCGTCAACGAGATGATCAACAACTTCATCAAGCCCGGCCTTGAGGACCTCTGCGTCTCCCGCACCAGCTTCAAATGGGGCGTCCCCGTGGACTTCGACCCGGGCCACGTGGTCTACGTCTGGGTGGATGCACTGTTCAACTACGCCACCGCCCTGGGCTACATGAACGACCGCTACCACGATTACGAGAAGTACTGGCCCCCGGTGAACATCGTCGGCAAGGAGATCGTCCGCTTCCACTCCATCATCTGGCCCGCCATGCTCATGAGCGTGGGTGAGCCGATTCCGAAGAAGGTCTACGGCCACGGCTGGCTCGTCATCGACGGCGGCAAGATGTCCAAGTCCAAGGGCAACGTCGTCGACCCCTACCTCCTGGCGGAGAAGTTCGGCGTTGACGCCCTGCGCTTCTTCCTGCTGCGCACCTTCCCCTTCGGCTCGGACGGCAACTTCTCCAACGAGCTCCTGATCAACACCATCAACGCCGACCTCGCCAACGCCTTCGGCAACCTCGTCTCCCGCACCGTCGCCATGGTCGAGAAGTACTTCGCCGGCACCGTGCCCGCCGAGCGGGAAGCGGGTGACCCGGATGACGAGTTGCTGGGCCTCATCCGCGAGATCCCCGCGCGTTACGCAAAGCAGATGGACGCCTTCCAGCTCCACCTCGGCCTGGAGGAAGTCTTCCGCCTGATCGGCCGTGCCAACAAGTACATCGACGAGACCACGCCCTGGATCCTCGCCAAGGACGAGACGAAGAAAGCCCGCCTCGCCGCCGTCATGGCCAACCTTCTCGAAGCCATCCGCGTCTCCCTGGTCCTCCTGACCCCGTTCATTCCGGACACCTGCGCCAAGGCCTTTGAACAGATCGGCGCCGCGGAAGACGAGCGCAGCTGGGACAGCCTGTCCACCGTACGCGGACACGAGATCACGGTTGCCCGGGGCGAGACCCTCTTCCCGCGCATCGACACGGCGAAGATGCTTGAGGAGCTCGAGGCCATGCATAAACCCGCCACCCCGCCCAGTAAACCCGTCCTGCCCGACGTGACGATCGACGAGTTTGCGAAATGCGACATGCGCGTCGTGAAGATCCTGAGCTGCGAAGCCGTGAAGAAGTCCGAGAAGCTCCTGAAGTTCACCCTGGACGACGGCTCCGGCGTCGAGCGCACCATCCTCTCGGGCATTCATAAGTTCTATGAGCCTGAGCAGCTGGTCGGGAAGAAGGCCGTGGCCATTCTGAACCTCCCGCCGCGCAAGATGATGGGGATGGAGTCCAACGGCATGCTCCTCTCCGCCGTGAAGGAAGACGAGAAGGGGAACGAGGATCTGCATCTCATGATCGTCTCCGACGACGTCCCCGTCGGCTCCCAGCTCTGCTGACCCGCCCCGCATTTCTTTTAACATTTCCCATTCGGGGGTAACTGACATGAAGAAGAAACAGCCGGGCGTCGTGCCCTTCCTGATCTCGCTCTTTCTCATCGGCGGCCTGTACGAACCGGCGCTGCGTTTCCTGCGGTACCTGTCCCGTCGGCCCTTCATGGGGCTTGACACCTTCCGGCGCCTCCCCATGGATCAGCTCCTGACGCTGGCGGTCTTCCTGGTCGGCTGCGTTCTCTTCGTCGTCTCGATCGTGCGGATGATCCGCTCGGCCCCCGCCGCGAAAGCTGCGTCCGGGGGCGCCGCCCGTCCGAAGGGAGCGTCTCCGGCCGCGGCCCGGACCCACGCGGCTGCCCGGAGCAATACCGCCGCCGTATCCCGCCATCCCTCCATAAGACTCCATGCCCCGGATCAACCAGAGGCAGAGGAGGCAATCCACTGCGCCCATCTCACGGGCCGTGCGAAGTATATGGAGCAGCTGGACAGTTTCCTGAAGACCGGACTGATTGACAGAGAGGAGTACCGGGTGCTGAAGGAGAGATACATGAGCCTGGACATTCCGGACGATTACCATTGATATGGAAGCTTTTGAACGCCGACGGGGAGAAATCTCCGCCGGTTTTCTTATCTCCTTTTTCGTCCTGCTGACGGATCTGACTTTGACTGAAGAAGGCAGGCAGAATGACCTTCCCTGAAGAAATAATAAAAATAATTTCTTAATTTTGAAAACGGTTATTGCAATTTGTTTCGAAATGTAATAGAATTGTAACCAAACGAGAAAAGTTTTTTCATTTTTATAATCCCGGAGGGTATGGATATGAAGAATACGAAGAGAGTTCTCTTGAGCCTCCTTGCTGCGATCATGCTGCTTGGCTGCTTTGGCGCGATGGCCGGTGCGGACAACAGCAGTGACTATATTACATATACGGTAAAAGGCGGAGACACGGCCCTTGGGATCTGCGCAGGACTGAAGATCGACTTCTTCGCGAACCAGGCGTGGATCAGCGAAGTGAACAACATCGGCAGCTACAACAACATCAAGGTCAATCAGGTCCTCTACCTGCCGACCTTTGACACCTCAAAGGATCCCACCCGTGCCAATAAGGCCAAGGAAGAGATCAAGAAGGCCGCCGCTGCAGCCAAGACAACAGCCGCCGCTTCTGCGGCACCTGCCGCTGTCGGCACGACTTCGATCGGGGACAGCGTCGTCAGCTACCTTATCAACTACAAGCTGCAGCCGGGTGAGACGGTCGGTTCCGTCTGCGCCAAACTGGGCGTGGACTTTGACGCGAATGCGGATAAGATCAAGAAGCTTTCCGGCTTTGCCAACTACTATCATGTCCCTGCAGGGCAGATTGTTGTGATCCCGAGTCTGACGGTTCCCGAGGGAAGCAGCTATACCCAGATTGTGGCCCATCAGGTCAAGGGCGGGGAGACCGCCGCAACGATCTGCGGACTCTACAAGCTGGATTTCGCCAAGGTTCAGGGCCAGCTGAAAGCGCTGAACAACACGGAGAACCTGAACCGCATCAGCGTTGGCCAGGCCTTCTATCTGCCGGTTCCCGTCGGAACGGCGGACGGAACGGTGAGCGCCCCGAGCGGGACTGCGGCCACCACTGTCAACACGACGAATAACACCGCCGCAGGTGCGGCGGCAACAGGCAGCGCCGTTACGGCCGGCGATACCATCGTCAGCTACCTCATCAACTACAAGCTGCAGGCGGGTGAGACGGTCGGTTCCGTCTGCGCCAGACTGGGTGTGGATTTTGACGCGAATGCGGATAAGATCAAGAAGCTTTCCGGCTTCTCCAACTACTATCATGTTCCGGCTGGCCAGATGATCGTGATCCCCAGCATGTCGGTTCCTCAGGGATACAGCTACACCGCGATTGTCGCGCACCAGGTCAGGGGCGGCGAGACGGCCGCAACGATCTGCGGCCAGTATAAGCTGGACTTCGCAAAGGTCGAGGGTCAACTGAAGGCCCTGAACAACACCGACAACCTCAGCCGCATCAGCGTCGGCCAGACCTTCTATCTGCCGGTTCCCGGCGGCACGGCCGGAGCGGGAAGCACAGCGGGCGGAACGACCGCGGCGGCGAACAACGCCGTGTCCGGCAGCGCCGCAGCACCTGCGGCCGTTACGGGACAGACCTATAAGATCACCGGGCAGAGTTCTGCCCATGGGGCCTTTGTGACCCAGGTCGGCGGACAGAATGTAGCGGCAGCCCCGGCCGGCAGCGATGTCAGAATCGTCGCGGAGCCGGAGACCGGCTATAAGGTCTATTCGATCACGGTCACGAAGACCGGAACCAATCAGGCGTTCCCTGTGGGACCCTCGAACTTTACCATGCCGAACTGTGACGTCACGGTCACGGTTACCTTCAAGACGGCCCAGTGAGTTCAAGTTGGGCGGCTGGAAATCCGGAGTCCTGAATCTATGAAGCTTTACGCCCGCCGGAGAGAAAAACCGGCGGGCGTTTTTGCGGCTTGCTTTTCATAGACGGGTATGGTATTTTATAAAGAGAACAGCGGGAGATGGCTCATGGGTTCTCCCGCAGCAGAGGAGGGATGTAATATGGTCATCGGCGGAATGATGCAGATGTCTGTTTTCTGGCTTATCGCCATGGTTGTGCTGCTGATCATTGAGGCCGTCGTACCGGGGCTGATTTCCATCTGGTTCGCGCTGGGCGCGCTGGCTGCCCTGATTTCCGCGCTGTTTCACGCACCGGTCTGGCTACAGATCGTCTGGTTCGTTGCGGTGTCGGTGCTGACGCTGATCCTGACGAGACCCCTGGTCCGGAAGTACGTCAACAACCGTGTGACACCGACCAACGCGGACATGGTGATCGGGAAGGACGCCGTTGTTACGGAAGGAATTGACAATCTCCATGCAAAAGGAGCGGTGCTGCTGGACGGAAAAACCTGGACGGCCCGCATGGATCAGGAGAGTGGAACGGCGGATCCGGGCGAGACGGTCCGTGTCCTTCGAATCGAAGGCGTGAAGCTGATCGTCGAGAAAAAGAGCTGAACGGCATGCTGCCGGAACACGACGGACAGGCCGTGCCGGCTTGGTGAGTTTATCAAAGCGAAAGAAAATACGAAATACAAATGGGAGGTTATGCTATGGGTCCTGTAGTACTGGTACTGATTCTGCTGTTTATCGTCATTCTGGTGCGGAACATCCGCATCGTGCAGCAGGCAAAAGCTTATGTGGTAGAGCGTCTGGGCGCCTATAAGACGACCTGGAACGTCGGCATTCATTTCAAGGTGCCGTTCATTGAGCGTGTGGCCAAGATCGTCACGCTGAAGGAGCAGGTGGCGGACTTTCCGCCCCAGCCCGTGATCACGAAGGATAACGTCACAATGCAGATCGATACGGTTGTGTACTTCCAGATCACGGACCCGAAACTTTATACCTACGGCATCGAGCAGCCGATGGTCGCGATTGAAAACCTCGCCGCGACGACCCTGCGTAACATCATCGGCGATCTGGAACTGGACCAGTGCCTGACCAGCCGTGACATCATCAACACCCAGATGCGTTCAATCCTCGACGAGGCGACCGACCCCTGGGGCATCAAAGTCAACCGCGTCGAGCTGAAGAATATTCTCCCGCCGAAGGAGATTCAGAACGCGATGGAGAAGCAGATGAAGGCGGAGCGTGAACGCCGTGAAGCGATCCTGAAGGCTGAAGGCGAAAAGCGCGCGGCGATTCTGGAAGCGGAAGGCGAGAAGGAATCCGCCATTCTCCGTGCGGATGCCAAGAAGCAGCAGCAGATTCTGGAGGCCGAAGGCCAGGCGGAAGCAATCCTGAAGGTGCAGACCGCAACCGCCGAAGGAATCCGGCTCATCAACGAAGCGGCCCCCTCTGAGGCCGTCCTGAAGATCAAGGCGCTGGAAGCCTTCTCTACCGCGGCGAACGGGCAGGCAACCAAGATCATCATTCCCAGCGAAATCCAGGGACTGGCCGGACTTGCCGCGGGCGTCATAGAAAGTGTGAAAGAGGAAAAGTAAGGAAAATGACCGAACATGTCAAGGCGTTTCTGACCCGATACGGAATGCTGGACCCGAAGCTCGACATCCGGGCCCTGGCGGATCAGATGAAACAGGAGATGGAGCAGGGACTCCGCGGTGGGCAGAGCTCCTATCCGATGATTCCGACCTACCTGAAAACCACGGGCAAAATCCCGGAGGGACAGTATGTCGCGGTGATCGACGCGGGCGGCACGAACTTCCGCAGCGCTCTGGCGCACTTTGAAAACGGACACTGTATTGAAGAACGGGTCAGGAAAACCGGCATGCCCGGAATCGGACAGCCGGCAACATGGACGGAGTTTATTTCGTTTGTCGCGGACGCCATCGAGGACCTGATGCCGATGACGGACCGAATCGGCTTCTGCTTCTCCTATTCTGCCGAGATCACGCCGGAGGTCGACGGAAAGGTCGTCTGCATCGACAAGGAAGTGACCATCACAGGCTGTGAGGGCCAGCTGGTCGGGGAAAGCCTGTGCGCGGAACTGGCCCGGAGAGGCCACAACGGAAAACGGGCCGTGATTCTCAACGACACCGCCGCCGTACAGCTCGGCGGCATGGCGAAGCACCTGAACGACGGGTATGTCGACTGTTTCGGCCAGGTCAGCGGTACGGGAACCAACACCTGCTGCACGGTACCCGGAGAAAAGATCGCAAAGCTCGGGGAGGCCGCCCATGACATGATTGTCAATCTCGAATGCGGCATGTACGACGGTCTGCCGCAGGGCGTCTTTGACAGGCAGCTGGATCTTGAAAGCCACAACCCCGGACAGAAGCGCTTCGAAAAGATGACGGCGGGCGTGTATCTGGGCGAGGTGTGTCATCTTGCCCTGCGTCAGGCGGCGGAAGACGGCCTGTTCAGCGCCGAATGCGCCGGGAAGATCAGGGCGCTGCCGCATGTCGACTCTGCCTCTGCGGACGCCTGGGCCTGCGGCAAAAGCATGGAGGCACTGTCAACAAATGAGCAGGATGCGGAGATCATCTCTGAGATCTCGGCCTTCCTGTTTGAACGTTCCGCGAAACTGATGTGTGCCAACCTCGCCGCAATGGCGGAACTCACCGATGCCGGAAAGCACGGGAAGACGGCCGTCTTTGCAGAGGGTTCGCTCGTCCAGCGCAACCATATCTACCGTCCCGCTCTGACCGCGCTGGTGGAAGAACAGATTCGGCACGGCCTCGGGAGAGACGTGGAGCTGGTGGTGGAAGAGGACACGACGCTGCCGGGCGCCGCGGCCGCGGCCCTGCTCAACCTCCGCTGATCAGACAGGATATATGATCCTGAACAAAATGCATTGCCTGGATATCTCCCCGCCGTCGGCGGGGAGATATCCTTCTTACAGCAGGCAATACCGTTAAGCAGGAAAAACAGGACGTCCGGATCAATCCCGGGCGTCCTGTTTTTTGGCAAGGCTGTTGGTGTCGATGCTGTCGCGGAAGACAAAAAAACGGTCATACAGAAACTCCAGAACAAAGTTCAGAACCATGTTGATGCCGGTTACAAGATACTCGTTCCAGTGCAGCCCTTCCGCCAGCCAGTTGCCGAAAATCGTGCTGGTCGGGGTGAAGATCAGGTAGAACAGGAATACCTTCGCCATGGCCACCGGTACATTATTCGCAGAGCGGAAGGTATAGCGGCGGTTCAGCGTAAAGTTCCAGAGCACAGACAGAACCAGGGCGATCAGGTAGCATGGCCAGTAGGGCCAGCCCAGCGTCTCATTCAGCAGGGCAAAGGAAACAAGCTCAATCACACCGGCTGAAACGGAGAACAGAAGAAATTTCAGGGAGCGGAGCAGCTCGGCTCTTTTATCCATGGGAGCCTCCTCGTGATGTTTTTTTGTATTATCCATCGCATCCAAAAAAATGTCAAGATTTTTGAAGCAATTTCAGCTCTGTTTTCGCAATAAACGGCGGTTTCGGCAAAACGCAATAAAATGTTTTTGAACGAAATATGAATATTGGAGAAAATGCTTGACAGAGTTCACATAATGTGGTATTTTAATACTTGCGATGAGGGGCGTCACCCCTTGATGTGTCGGCATCTTAACCCGTTATTGCATGGAAGATTGACTTGCAGGCCGCCGGGGCCAAATTCCGGCATGCTGTCCGGGCAGCAACAGTCTGATAGCAATTCCCACTTTTGCGACATGACTAAAAACCGACAACTTCACAGATAGCGATGTCCTGGACGTCGCTGCTCTGAACAAATTACCCGCTTCTTACAGAAGCGGGTGTTTTCTTTGCCCAGACTTTGCTGCTGCCGGGGATCACAGGAAAAAGAATCTGCTTCCCGGAGAAGGGAAAGCAGATTCCTGTGAGTCCTGAAGCAGTGAGGCCTTCGCTCAGTAAATGGAGAAGAGCTGAGGCTTCAGTTTGAACTTTACCCCGGAAACAAGCCCCATGGCGGCAAACATACTCACCATGGACGAACCTCCGTAACTGAAGAAGGGAAGCGTGATTCCGATGACCGGAGTGATGCCGATGCACATGCCGATGTTGATGAAGGTCTGAAAGCCAACCGCGGAACCGACACCGATGCAGAGCAGCATATCGAAGGTACGCCCGGCCTTGAGGCCGACCCGGATGATGTGGACCATGACAATCAGAAGAAGGATGATCACCGCGATACAGCCGATCATGCCAAGTTCCTCTCCCACGCAGGAGAAAATAAAGTCGGTGTGCTTTCCGGTGAAGACCGTGGCACGGTGCTCCGCGTCCACGCCGGTGAGCCGTCCGGAAGCAAGAGTCAGCTTGCTCTGGGTGGTCTGCCAGGTGATGCCCCAGCCGTCCGGGTCAATGGAGGGGTCGTACGGGGCGATCAGGCGCTTTTTCTGATAATCCTTCAGGAAGTAGGTCCAGAGCAGGGGGATGGCCGCAGCCACCGCCGCGCCGCCCAGCGCGAACCAGTACAGCCGGACACCCAGCACGAAGAACATCGAGAGAAAGATCAGCAGCAGGATCGAGGCGCTTCCCAGGTCCGAAGAGACGACGACGATCAGACCGAACAGAATGACAAAGTGGCCGGCCATCTGTACGACGGACATGAAGGAATTGATATCATGGTACTCCTTCAGCCAGGTCATCTGCTTCGCGGAGACGACAATGTAGATGACCTTGATGATTTCGGAGGGCTGGATGCCGATGCCTGCGAAACGGATCCAGCTGTTGTTGCCGGTGCCGCTGTCCGAACCGAAGAGAACCAGGGCGACCAGCAGGACGAGGTTGATGCCGCAGAGCAGCTTCCACTGTTCGGCAAGCAGGTCCGCGTCGATAAAGGTCAGCAGAACAAATGCACCCAGGCCGAGAAACAGAGAGAAGACCTGGACAATGACGCACTTGACGGAGCTGTCCACCCAGCCGGAGGCCTCCATGGCGATCGTGGCGATCCTGACCATATAGATCCCGAACAGGGAACAGATCAGGCACATGACCAGCAGGAAGATATCCGCCCGTTCAAAAAACATATGAGCATAAACTTTGAACTTTTTGATTGTGCTGCACCGCCTTCCGGTGAATTGACATTTCGAATCCGATATGTTGAAACATGTTATTTTATCATGGAAGCGGGAAATTTACAAGTCATTCGCCGGAACGTTCACAAATTGTGCAAAACAAAAGAAAGAATTGTATTTCAGATCCGGATGTGCTATTTTTATCCTGGTCTTTCCCGGATCGGTGCATGAAACCGACAGCCCGGAAAAGATCGGAAGATTCTGAGTTTCTATATTATGTTGAAATAACAGAGGAACACCTATGGAACATATGAACATCAGACGTGCACTCGCCCTCTGCGGCGGTCAGCTTTCCGGAACCTGCGACCCGGAGGCCGAGATCGGCAAAATCGTGATCGACACCCGTGCGGTTGAAAGCGGAGACCTGTTCGCGGCCTTCCGGGGAGAACGCGTGGATGGGCATGACTTTATTCCGGCTGCCTTTGAGCGCGGCGCTGCCTGCTGCATCGGCGAACGGGCGCCCGAAGGTGAGACCCGGCCGGTGATCGTCGTCCCCGATGTGCTGACGGCTCTTGAACAGATCACCGCCGGTTACCGCGGCGACTTCGACCTGCCGGTGGTCGGCATCACCGGAAGCGTGGGCAAGACCACGGCCAAGGAGATGATCTCGGCGGTCCTGGAGCAGCATTTCCATACCTTGAAGACGGAAGGGAATCTGAACAACCGGTACGGCGTGCCCATGATGCTCTCGCAGCTGAACAGCGGACATGAGGCGGCCGTGATTGAGATGGGGATTTCCGAATTCGGTGAAATGACCCGCCTGGCCAGAATGGTACAGCCGACCATGGCCGTCTATACCACCATCGGGCATGCCCATCTGGAATTCCTTCACGACCTGGACGGCGTGCTCCGGGCAAAGACCGAGATGCTGGACCTGATGCCGGAGACGGCACCCGTGATCGTCAACGGAGACGATGAGAAGCTGCGCAGTCTTCAGTGCCGACAGAGAAAAATCACCTACGGCTTTGACGCCGGTTGCGATGTGCGGGCGGAAAACCTGAAGACAGGCATGCCGCAGACCTGTGAGATCGTCTGCGGCATGAGGCGGATCCCGGTGCGGATTCCGGCCTTTGGACAGCATTATGTCTATGCGGCCCTGGCGGCCGCGGCGGTGGG
>Ga0256404_1011932_pt1 | contig 11459 bp, 12 predicted proteins | sample RumenRJG_01DNA_FD_185990 | JGI IMG/M metagenome (GOLD analysis project Ga0256404, IMG submission 185990) | Bovine rumen microbial communities from Lethbridge, Alberta, Canada - RJG_01 | ecosystem: Host-associated > Mammals > Digestive system > Stomach > Rumen | place: Canada: Alberta | collected... | reverse complement strand
TTGACATTGTCCTTGTAATCCGGATCGGATGCCAGTTCCTCAATCCGCTGGTCAAACCGTTCGATCTTTGCTGTCTGCTCATCATAGGAAGCAAGATATTCATCCAACGTCTCCCGAAGGAGCCCTGCGATCTCGAGCTTCCGCAGCCAGCTCAGATGTTTGATCGTCCATTTCGTGTCAGGGAAGAAATATCCATGCCGGAGGCAGAAAGCATTGATCTGCTGCTTGATCTTCTTCAGTGCCAGCTTATGGTCATCACGCATCCGGAGGTATTCCTTAACGGAATCTTCCTTATCCGTAGGGACATGTACCGCATGGTATCCGCCATAGCTGAGACACTGCGCAATCATAACAGCGTCACGCTTGTCTGTCTTGATACGCTTTCCCTGCTGAGTCAGCATCGTTGTCGGAGCAAGAATGACGCATTTAACTCCCGCTGATGTCAACTGGTGGTATAAGGAGTAGCCAAGGCAGCCGGCCTCGTAGCCACATTCAATAGAATAAGAATCGTCTGAGCCAAGTTTGTTCTTCAGATTTTCAATGAACTGGAGCACATTTTTATAATCTGGTGTTACCTGGATGTTGGTGAAGATTCTGTCTTCCCCATCAAGTACAGGCTCCATTGCACATAAAGTGTAGTTGGTGCTATGGACATCCATTCCGATTTTGACTATTCTATTCATTGGTGACCTCCTTTTGTATGTGGTAAACCATCCTGCTATGTTGACTGACAACCATAGTATAGTGGCGAATCCACGTTGCTACAAATGTGAGGTCACTTCATATTATCTAATGCCAGATATGATACGAGATATATTGTGTTGACAAATGACCAGGATATCACTTTTGAGAAGGTGGATAGGAGCATATATAGCAGTGATTCATCAGACTGGCTGTCAGATACTATTATCATAGACATGCAGACGATTGATGAAAACGGAAATACAGTGCCGACAAATCCGATAGGGCTGACGATGGACACTGAGAACGTATCGTCTAAGGGTTGTACGCTTGTTTTTACTCAGTCCGGGGGAAATGTTACGGGCGAGCTTCTGACAGGTGAAGCATTCTTCCTGCAGGTTTGCAACAGAGATGGAAAATGGGAGGACATTAGCACGCCGGAATCTCTTGGTTGGAATGATATCGCAATTAATATATCGAATGGAGGTAAAACAGAGATCGAAATAAATTGGGAATATGCTTATGGAGAACTTAACACCGGCCATTATCGTATAAAGAAAGAAGTGATGGATTTCCGGAAGACAGCGGATTATGATGAATACGACATATATGCTGAATTTGATATCAGTAATTAGGTATTGATGCTCCGGAAGAATACAAAAAAACCGGGGGGTGCGTGGCAGAGGATTCCAAAGGGGACAGAGTCCCTTTTGGCACACGACTTTGCTGGCAAAGTCTAGTGTGTTATACCTTTATGAAGCAGACCGAATACGGAAATGATGAGTGCCTGGTTGAAGCACGATTCATTTCCGTGTTTTTTCTGTGCGAAAGGTTGCTCCCGAAGAGGGAGAAGCTTGAGCAAAGAAAAGGTACAGGAGAAGTGACGTATGTCACGGAACCTGTACCGGCACGGTCTGCGGAATAGAGGTATATCAAAAAACGAGAGGAATTATTACTGCCCGGGGAGCGCACGGCGGACATTATTTAACGCGGCTTTTTCCGTATGCCTTGCCCGGCTTAGGCTGAGATGAAAATGCGCGGCGGTTTCGCTTTGATCATGAAGCACACAATCGAGAAAACCATAGCGGTAATGAAGATAGGCCCGTTCACGATCAGAGATTTCTCCAAGGGCATTTCGGACTTCTGTTATGGTCTCTTTTCTGATAAAGAGCTGCTCGGGATTTTTATTGTAATCGTCCGGGAGGATATCTGCATAAGTGACATTTGCTTCGGGATCAAATCCCGGCGGCGAAGCGTCAAGACTGAGAATGCTGCCGGAAGCCGGAATCGCTGATGCGCATTTTCGCACATAATCCAGCATGGCATTTTCTGCAGTTGTCTGCGCATAGGTCAGGAACAGATTTCCGGTTTCCAGGTCATAAGTCTTAACGGCCCGGAGTACTCCGATTAGAGCCTCCTGCACCAGGTCATCCGTTTCAAGCAGGATGCCGGAATAACGCTTTTGGATATTTGCAGCGGTGATCCGGAGGGACGGCAGGATATTTTCAATCAAGGCTGCTTCAGCAGCTTTATCTCCTTCCCGGGCAAGAGAACAGAGCTGCTCATTCGTCATTGCCGGGCACCTTTGCAGATTCAAACAATTCTGTCAGAGTCTCTTCCAGGTTTGATAAAGCCTCTGGCGGGAATTCCCCTTGTCTCGCATAATGCATGATGGCCTGCACCATGTCATCCACAGTAAGAGATTTCAGATCAAATCCTTCTTCGCCTTTTGTCAGTGTATTTCGGAAGTCCTCCAGTATTTCTGACGTTGCAGTCTGGTACATTTTGCTTTCAGAGGCAGCGCTTGCCTTTATATCCGCAACGATCTGCATAAAGACCGTCCTTATTGCGGCAGTATCTGCAGAGACCGGAGGCGTTTTCAAATCCGATAGCTTCTGCGCCAGGTCTGTAGCCGTCGCAGTATCTTCGGGATGAAATCGAGCCTGGCCCATAAGGAGGGACCGCAAGAATGTATAATTCTGATTTGCGGCTCTTATGCCGGCAAGCATGATCTCATCCTTATAGAGGGCAAGCAGGCGGATAAGGTGCGCGAATTTCGGATTCTCGATCAGCAGATTTAAGATGCCGGAATCGATTTTTCCAGTATACAGTAATTTCGCGGATTCCGTGGAAAGCCCCAGCTCTTCGATATCATAGTTCTTACGATCTGGAATGTCCGTCTCTCCAAGAAGGAAGTCTGTGGATACACGGAAGTGCTTTGCAATCTTTATGATATACCCGTCACCGAGCATCTCAGTGTGGCCTTTCAGGTAGCGGCTGAACGCACTTTCAGAAAGGCCGATGATGTTTGCCAACTCGGCCTGGGTGATGTTGTTGTCTTTGATTAAGTCCTGGATGCGCTGCCGCGTATCGCCGGGAAGATATGCTCCTGACATAGTGTCTCCTTATAGTTCATTCATGAAAACAAAATCTTTAAATTGAATATGCCTGACGGTGCTCGTACTGTAGTCGATATCATCGTTGGTGATTACAATCTTCTGGCACGAATTATCAAGTTTGGCAAAGGCCCCAAACTCGCGCTCATAAGCCTTTTCTTCGGTTACAGAATAGGCAATCTGGATATAGTATTGCTTGTTACCCTTATTGGCCACAAAATCGATTTCATGAGCTCCGTCATTATATACCTGGAGAGTATAGCCCATGTAGATCAATTCGTTGTATACGATGTTTTCAAAGTTATGTGTTAAATCGTAACGGTTATTCATGACACGGATCGAGTTTAACGCAACATCTTCATCATAAACCTTCAGGTAATACTCCAATTCACGTTTCGACTTGGCTGAGTATTTTTTGACTGTCGCAATGGCGTATGCTTCTTCCAGGTAACCGATATACTTTGTGATCGTCGTCACTGAGCATGGGAGACCTGCACCCTTCATATATTTTTCCACGGATCTCGCGGAGAGGATTCTTCCATTTGAAAGGAAGACAAAGTTGGCCAGCCGTTTGAAAATCTCAGTTTTCCTGATCTTATAGCGGTTAATGATATCGTTCAGAATGATGGTTTCATTCAGCTCATTCAGATAGATTCGCTGGCCGCTCTCGCCGCTGAACTCGATCCTCTTCGGAAAACCTCCCCAGATAATATAATCGGTGAGACTGATTTCTTTGCCGAGTTCTTTCCCGTATTCTGAAAGTTCTTTATATACAAAGGGCCGAATCCGGAAAGGCACATACCTGCCGGAAAGCTCCTTTGTGAACTCACGGGATAAAAGTTTCGAGTTTGAGCCGCTGATAAAAACGGAGCAGTTTCTAATCCGAAGCGTTCTGCATGCTCCGGCCCACCCCTCTACACGCTGAACCTCGTCAAGGAACACATAGCACAGTGATTCCCCGCGATGGCTTTCAATATAGTCCAGCAGTGTCATTTCATCCGGAATTGCATTTAAAACAGCCGTATCTTCAAAATCAAGAAAGATAATATTATCCGACCGTTCTTTGATTTCCTCAATTATCTGCTTTAAAATGACAGATTTTCCACACCGGCGAATGCCGGTAATGACCTTAATCAGATCACCATCATAGAATTCGCGGATAGGTTCCATATATTTTTCACGCTTAATCATCTCATATGCCTCCCAAAAGCCAATCTTTTCTACTGGACATTTTATCTTAGAATTCTGTTTTTGTCCATTGCTACTGGACAATATTCTTGACAATCGAAAATTTGTCCAGTAGAGATCTTCATAACCAGTTCAGTTCCATGACCATATCATACTCATATATCTGTCCAAATGACTGGACAATGAATTGCATTTTTGCAATTTTTCTGCGGTTCACCTCTTTAAAATCCCAATATCGCCCAATTTTTCAAGTCCGCCGGTTTTCCTCCGTATAAGACATCAGGATCAAGTATCCAAATAAAATCCCAAGGAGGAACCAGACTATGAATCTATTTGAAACTGTAAAGGCAAGTGTGAGCGTACCTGACGCAGCTAAGATGTATGGGCTGCGGCCAAATCACCACGGCATGGTGAGATGTCCGTTCCATGATGACCGGCATCCCAGCCTGAAGCTGAATGAAGATTACTTCTACTGCTTCGGCTGTGGGGCCACCGGGGATGTGATCGATCTGACAGCGAGACTCTTCGAGCTAAGCCCCTATGAAGCGGCGAAGAAGCTGGCTGCGGACTTTGGGATCGATCCGGACAAGCCTCCGTCTACAGCGGCACTTGCGAAACCTAAGCACCCGATGATCAGGGCGTTTCGTGAAGACGAACGCTACTGTCAGCGGGTGCTTTGTGATTATCTGCACCTTCTGGAGGACTGGAAGGTACGGTATGCGCCCAAAAACATGGATGACGATTATGATGACCGGTTTGTGGAAGCCTGCCAGATGCTCGATTTCATTGAATATCTGGCAGACATTCTGACGGTAGGAACTCTGGAGCAACGGGCAGCAACAGTAAAGAATCTTATGAAGGACGGAATGATCGGCGGACTGGAGGAAAAGGTCCGCCGTGACTGCACAAAGAAAAGGGGGATAACAGAGTATGGCGAGAACGAACGTATTGCCGGCTGATGCGCCGGCATGGGTCACAAAGGACAGGCAGATCAATGAATTGATTTATTCCTGCAGTTTTCTGTCGGCACATCCCATGAAATGCATTCATGGAAGGTTTTTTACAGTGGATGGTCTCGTGCCTGATGAAGGCGGCCTGAAGCAGATCATCTTTGATGATATCAGTGAATGGAAGGAAAGCGGCGTGGCCAGGAAGGTGGACGACCTGCTGAAAACGATCAGGCTCATGGCTTATTCGGAGGACATCCCGCTGCACTATGACCGGATCCATGTGGCAAACGGCACCTGGTATCTGGATGGCCGTTTTACCGGGGATAAAGAATACTGCCGTAACCGGCTGACGGTCGATTACAACCCGGATGCAGACATGCCGGGTGTTTGGCTGAAATTCCTTTCGGAGCTTCTGATACCGGAGGATATTCTGACGCTGCAGGAATATATGGGGTACTGCCTGATCCCGACGACCAAAGCACAGAAGATGCTGATGCTGATCGGGAAAGGCGGTGAAGGCAAGTCCCGCATTGGTCTTGTCATGAGATCTCTTCTTGGAAACAATATGAATACCACCAGTATCCAGAAGGTCGAAAAAAATGACTTCGCTCGGGCGGATCTGGAAGACCGGCTTCTTATGGTGGATGACGATATGGATATGAGTGCACTGACAAAAACGAACTATATCAAATCGATCGTCACTTCCGAATGTCAGATGGATGTCGAAAGAAAGCATGAACAGAGCTATCAGACACTCCTTTATGTCCGGTTTCTCTGTTTCGGGAATGGTGCCCTCACCGCACTCCACGACCGGTCTGACGGGTTCTTTCGCCGGCAGATCGTGATCACGACGAAGGACAAATCGGCGGATCGAGTCGATGACCCCTATCTCATGGAAAAACTGGCTGCTGAAAAAGAGGGCATTTTCCTGTGGTGTCTGGAAGGCCTGCAGCAGCTTATTGAAAATGACTATCGCTTCACCATCAGCGAACGGTCGAAGGGGAATATTGCCGCCATTGTAAAGGATGCCAACAACATTCCGGAGTTCCTGACTTCCGAAGGATATCTCACGTTCCATGAGGACAGTAAAGCGGCGACCAGCGATCTGTACGCGGCGTACAAGGAATGGTGCGAGGACAATGCGGAGAACGCGCTGTCCATGAAGAGCTTCGCCAACTATCTTTCCCAATATTCAGGGACTTATCACCTGATACCTGATAACAACATCTATCGGGGAAAAGGAAAACGCTGCCGGGGATATCGAGGCATAGAGATCATCGATCACAACAATCCGTTTTTATAAAACAGCGCAAAAACTGCGTACGTGCGTACAAGCGTACACTGCTTAAACATCCATCAAATGTACGCATGTACGTACGAACGCAAAAAAGGAAAACTATTATAACGCGGGAGACCTCAGGGAGGACAATATGGGAGCACAATATGCGATTATGAGATTTGCAAAATATAAGGGGCCTGAGATCAGCGGGATCGAGGCCCACAATGAGAGAACAAAAGAGAAATACGCAAGTAATCCGGATGTGGACACCAGCCGAAGCCATCTGAATTTTCATCTGATCGAGCCGCAGGGAAAATACCGGGCAGAGGCAGAGAAGCAGATCGCTGCTGCCGGGTGCCGGACACGGACAGACAGTGTAAGGCTCGTGGAGATGTTGGTGACGGCCAGCCCGGAGTTCTTTAAGGACAAAAAGCAGGAGGAGATCCGGACCTTTTTCCAGACGGCGCTGGACTTTATCAAACAGAAACAGAATCCGGATACGATCATTTCAGCTGTGGTGCATATGGACGAGAAAACGCCCCATATGCACCTTTCTTTTGTCCCGCTGACAGAGGACGGCAGGCTTTGCGCCAAAGAGATCATCGGGAATAAAAAGAAACTGACGCAGTGGCAGGATGCTTTCTGGGAGCAGATGGTCAGGAAATTTCCGGATCTGGAGCGAGGTATGAGCTCCAGTGAGACCGGCCGCGATCACATCCCTCCCCGGGTGTTCAAGGAAATGACAAGACTGAACAAGCAGAGGGAAAAGCTGGACAAGATGCTCTCCCAGGTCAGCATGTTCAATGCCAAAGCAAAGGCGGCAGAGATCTGCAGGTATCTGGACAAGTATATCCCGAATGTTGAAAAGATGAGCACCCAGATGAAGAAGTACAAGGGTGCCTTTCAGGATCTGACTGCAGAGAACGAAGCCCTTGTCCGGAAAAACGAGAACCTGACAGCTGCTCTAAAAGAAAGCCGGCAGGAAAGCGTCCTGAAGAGAATGGCGGAGCTTCAGCTTCAGCGTGACTATGAACAGGCGGTCGCCCTGCTGGAACGGATACCGCCGGAGATACTGAAGACCTATGCGGGACGTCAGCACAGAGACAAAAGCAGAAATCAGAGGAGGAACAGAGATGCCCTGGAAGGATGAATGGAGCGGATTGGCGGACTTCCTCGCAAATATGATAGAGAAGTACGCCGGTGAGATGAATCTGGACACACTACCGGATCCGGATAATTATTACAAGCTGAAACGGATCAAAGAAATGTATCGAAAGTACATGCAGCTGAGTGCGCTGGCACGTAAGGCGGCATAAGTACTGGCCGGCTCATTGGTATATGCATTAGTATTTGACCAATGGACCGGCTCTTTTTTATTGTAATCAGAAGGTATATATGATAAGATCAACGTGACAACCATGTCCAAACTAAAAGCGGAAGGAAGATTAAGGTGAATCAAGAAAAGAAGAAAGTATATGTTTACACCCGCGTCTCAACCGCAATGCAGATCGATGGGTACTCCCTGGAAGCACAGCGCACCCGTATGCGGGCCTTCGCTGAATTCAATGAGTATGAGATCGCGGGGGAGTATGAAGACGCCGGTAAGTCCGGGAAATCCATAGAAGGCCGGGATGAATTCAACCGTATGATGGAGGATATCAAGACCGGTAAGGATGATGTTTCCTTTGTGTTGGTGTTTAAACTGTCACGCTTTGGGCGGAACGCCGCCGATGTCCTTTCCACGCTGCAGACCATGCAGGACTTTGGTGTCAATCTGATCTGTGTGGAAGATGGCATTGATTCTTCAAAAGATGCCGGTAAGTTGATGATCTCAGTTCTGTCGGCAGTGGCAGAAATAGAGCGTGAGAATATCCGTGTCCAAACCATGGAGGGCCGTATCCAAAAAGCCAGGGACGGCAAATGGAACGGGGGCTTCCCGCCTTACGGCTACAGTCTTAAGGACGGCGTATTGGAGATCAATGAAGAGGAAGCCCTTGCGATCCGTACTATTTTTGAACAATGGGTCTCCACGGATATCGGTGCGAACGGTCTTGCAAAATATCTGGAGAACCATGGGATCCGTAAGATTCCCAGACACAACGGGAAGAATCCTCTGTTTGATGCGGCACTGATCCGTAATATCATTAAGAACCCGGTATATTGCGGGAAAATCGCCTATGGTCGCCGGAAGACGGAGAAGGTGCACGGTACCCGTAATGAGTACAAGCTGGTCGAACAGGATGATTATCTTGTGGTTGACGGTCTGCATGAGGGAATTGTGTCTGAAGAAATGTGGAATCAGGCCCAAGTCAAGATGATCGCCCAGGCAAAGAAATACGAGCATGTGAATAAGGCGAAGGATACCAGAACACACCTGCTTTCAGGACTGGTGAAGTGTCCGATCTGCGGAGCCGGCATGTATGGCAACAAGAGCATCAAGCATCGCAAAGACGGAACAAAGTACAAGGATTTCTTTTACTATGGCTGTAAGCACAGAACGATGACCAGAGGCCATAAGTGCGATTATAAAAAGCAGATCAATGAAGATGTCCTGGATGAGGCTGTGGTGGAAGTGATCACAAAACTGGTGGCCAATCCCTGGTTCGCTTCCATGATGCAGGAGAAGATCAACATGAAGGTGGACACCACCGTCATCGATCAGGAGATCACGGTCCTGGAAAAACAGCTGAAACAATCCTATGCAGTAAAGAGGAAAACACTGGAAGAGATTGAGGCGCTGGATCCGGACGCCAGACACTATAAACGCCTGAAAACAGATCTGGATGACCGTCTGTACCGTATGTATGACAAGATCGATGACCAGGAGCAGAGCCTTATAGAGGCGAGGGCGAAAAAGCAATCCATCGAATCCGAAAAGGTCACCGGGGACAACATCTATAAGATCCTGATCTACTTTGACAAGTTCTATTCACTGATGAATGAGGAGGAACAGCGTAAGATGATGGAGTCGCTTATTGAGGAGATTCAGATCTGCGAAGAGCGTCAGCCAAGCGGTCAGTGGCTGAAGTCGATCACATTCCGTCTGCCAATCATCGAGAAAGACATGAAAATATCCGTTGGAGATAGTTTGGACAGTAAACAACACGTCGAGACGGTTGTTCTTTTGTCCCAACGCAGGCCGACACCACAATCGACGTAAATCTGGATATTTCCGAGCTGGAGGTATCTAAAGCCGAAACGAAAGCAACTATAGAAGGAAATCGTGTGCCGAAATGCCCAGAAGATAAGCGGAAGGCGATTCTCGATGCATTCAGTCATTTTAAGATGATTTAAAAGAAAAGGGAAAGTTAACGTTACAGAAAATGAAAATATATCAAAATCTGCCACGTTAGCCTGCCCTTTTATGGTTTGAATTATTCAGGTTTCTATAAAGGACTCGTTGAGAAGAAAATCTTCTACTCCGATATACTGAATTCCTTTGTCGTCTTTCCGCGGATTAATAAAATCCCTAACAACTACAATTTTCTGAAAGGAATCAGGAATTCGCAGAAGGGAAGCAATCTCCTGTTCTTTCTTTTCAGGATCTGCTACGGAAAGGGCGGATTGAATATAACAGCGGGTATCCCCGCGGTTGATCACAAAATCCACTTCCAACTGTTTTAAGGCATGTTTTCCGTTCTCTTTTTTTACGTTGTATGGAACTACCCCGACGTCAATATCAAATCCACGGCGTTTCAGATCATTGAAAATTACATTTTCCATCAGATGCGTTTCTTCAATCTGCCGGAATCCAAGCCTGGCATTTCGAAGCCCGACATCTGTAAAGTAATATTTGATCGGCGTATGAATGTATTTTCTTCCTTTTACGTCGTATCGCTCTGCTTTATCAATCAGAAATGCATGAACAAAGTAATCGATGTACTTTGCAATCGTCTGCTCGCTGATCTGCAGATGCTTTTCAGAGGCAAATGTTCTTGAAATCCTCGTCGGATTTGTCAATGATCCGATTCCGGAAGACAGGATATTCAGAAGGTCCTCCAGTACGTCAGTATCATTTTGTATATTGTTTCGCTCAAGGATGTCTCTGATATAAGTCCGCTCAAAGAGATTCCGCAGATATGCGCTTTTGTCTTCGTGCGTTGGAAGCGTCAGCAAAACTGGCATCCCGCCATAGGTATAGTAATCAGGCCACGCCCTGCGTTTATCTCCTTCATAGGCCCCATAAAATTCAGCATAGGAAAGGGGATAAACCCGGATATCGTCAGCCCGGTCACGAAACTGGGTTAGGATGTCAGAAGAAAGCATTTTTGAGTTACTGCCCGTTACATAGATATCTGCATTCGGGAGCTTCATCAGGCCTAGTAATGTATCAACAAATGTGATTCTTTCATTCGGATCATCCAGGTATGGATTCTGTATCTCCGCTACAAACTGAATTTCATCGATAAAAACATAGTATCTGACGGAAGCATTGGAGATCCTCCCTCTGATATATTTGTCAAGTTCAATCGGATTTCTGTATTTCACGTTTTGAAGATCATCCAGCGCAAGCTCAATAATCTGTTCTTCTTTTATTCCGTTTTCAATCAGGCAGCGGTGATATAGGTTGAACAAAAGGTACGACTTGCCACACCTTCTGATGCCGGTGATTACCTTAATCCGGCCGTTGTCTTTCTTTCGTATCAGTTTCCCTAAATATTGTTTTCTTGGCAGTTCCATGTATATCACCCTGTAGATTTTTTTGATCTGAATCAAACTTTTATTTATCTTATCATGAGTTTACTTCTTTGTGGCGGATGATGCAAGTAAAACTCGAGGAATTTTTACGGATAGATCAAAATTTTCATCGTGTTTAGGGACTTAGGTCGACATGTTGGGACAAATGCAGACAGTTGAGACCATAGTATTGATGGAGCGCCAATTCGGCGCCAAAGATATAGTAGGGTGAAACTCCCTATCTGTTGACACTCCCACAGCTGTTATGAAGTGACCATTGTCAAGGGG
>Ga0256404_1011931_pt1 | contig 11460 bp, 7 predicted proteins | sample RumenRJG_01DNA_FD_185990 | JGI IMG/M metagenome (GOLD analysis project Ga0256404, IMG submission 185990) | Bovine rumen microbial communities from Lethbridge, Alberta, Canada - RJG_01 | ecosystem: Host-associated > Mammals > Digestive system > Stomach > Rumen | place: Canada: Alberta | collected... | reverse complement strand
CAGTAGTTTTTATAAGGATGATGGTTACGGTTCGACGCTGCGTGCTGAGCCGCTGGCAATGGCCGCATCAGCGACGGCTTTGGCGACGGCGGGACATACACGCTTATCAAAGAGAGAGGGGATGATGTTTTCTCTGTTCAGTTCATCGTCCCTGATCAGGGAGGCGATGGCACGGGCGGCGGCAATCTTCATGTCATAGTTGATGTCGCGGGCATGAACGTCAAGGGCGCCGCGGAAGATCCCCGGGAAGACGAGGACATTGTTGATCTGGTTGGGCATGTCGGAGCGGCCGGTGGCCATGATGGTGACGCCTGCTTTGACTGCTTCGTCGTACATGATTTCCGGCGTCGGGTTGGCCATGGCGAAGACAATGGGATCCGGATTCATTTCTCTGATCCACTCTGGTTTCAGGGCGTGGGCGACGGAGACGCCGATAAAGACATCGGCACCTTTGAGCGCTTCTTTGAGGCCGCCGCTGCGGCCTTCGGGGTTCGTGATTTCAGCGAGGCGTATCTTGTGATCTTTCAGTCCTTCGGGACGCGACTTGTTCAGGATTCCGTGTTCGTCGCAGGCGATGATGTTTTTTACTCCCAGGTGCATGAGCATTTTGATGATGGCGGTACCGGCGGCACCGGGACCGTTGAGGACGACATGGATGTCTTCCATCTTCTTGTGCACGATCTTAAGGGCATTGATCAATGTGGCTGAGACGGCGATCGCCGTTCCATGCTGATCGTCGTGGAAGACGGGGATGTCCAGTTCCTTTTCCAGGCGCTGTTCGATTTCGAAGCACCGGGGACTGGAGATGTCCTCCAGGTTGATCGCTCCGAAGGTCGGGGCAAGATATTTGACGGTCTTGATGATTTCTTCGGTATCGGTCGTATCGAGGCAGATCGGGAAGGCATCGATATTGCCGAACTGCTTGAAGAGGATGGCCTTTCCTTCCATGACCGGCATCGCGGCTTGTGGACCGATATTGCCAAGCCCAAGCACGGCTGTACCATCGGAGACGACGGCTACCAGATTTCCCTTGGCGGTATATTTATATACGTCTTCGGGATGGGCGTGAATGGCCAGACACGGGGCGGCGACACCGGGCGTATAGGCGGTGGAAAGTTCGTCGCGGTTGGTGACGGGAACCTTGGATACGATGGCAACCTTGCCATGGTGCCGGGCGTGCATTTCAAGTGATTTTTCGCTGTAGTCCATAGTTGTTTTCCTCTTGTTTTCCATCTCAGTTTAGCAGTTCGGCAGGAAACTGGTACGATTGCTGTAGGAGGAAGAAGGATGCGGGACGATGAATACCGGATCGAGCGCGATTCGCTGGGAGAAGTGAAGGTGCCGGCCGAATGTCTCTGGGGTGCGCAGACGGAGCGGTCGCGGCAGAATTTCCCGATCGGCGTGGGACATGAACAGATGCCGCAGGAGATCATTCACGCCTTCGGATATCTCAAAAAGGCATGTGCGTTGGCAAACGGCGATCTTTCGCCTAAGATGACGAAAGAGAAGATGGATGCCATTGTCGAGGCATCGGAAGAGATCCTGTCCGGCATGCTGGATGATCAGTTTCCGCTCGTCGTGTTTCAGACGGGCAGCGGTACGCAAACCAACATGAACGTCAATGAGGTCATTGCCCATGTCGCAAACGCCAGGGCGCATCGTTCCCTGTTACATCCCAATGATGATGTAAACCTGTCGCAGTCAAGCAATGACACCTTTCCAAGTGCGATGCACATAGCGATCGTGCTGGAAGTGGAACGCAGTCTTCTGCCGGCGATGGATGAAGTGATCCGCGTTCTGAAGGAGAAGGAAGCAGAAAACGCCGGCATCATGAAGTCGGGGCGGACACATCTGATGGATGCGGTGCCGGTCGCCTTTTCGCAGGAAATATCAGGCTGGCGGGCGGCGCTGGAAGAGGATCGGGCCATGCTCGTGGAGACGCTGGATCATGTGCGGCAGCTGGCTGTCGGCGGGACGGCGGTCGGTACGGGTCTCAATGCGCCAGAGGGCTTTGACAAAGCGGTCTGCCGCTATATCAGCACCTTCACGGGGACGAAGTTCATTCCGGCTGAAAACAAGTTTCGGGCCTTAACGATGCTGGATGATGTTGTTGCGGTGCACGGTGTAATCAAGGCGAGTGCCATGGATATGATGAAGATGGCCAATGATGTGCGCTGGATGGCAAGTGGTCCGCGCAACGGGCTTAGGGAGATCCGGATCGCGGCCAATGAGCCTGGCTCTTCGATCATGCCGGGAAAGGTCAATCCGACGCAGTGTGAGCAGGTGACGATGGTTGCGGTGCAGATTCTCGGCAATGATGCGGCCGTATCCTTTGCGTCAAGTCAGGGAAACTTTGAGCTGAATACCTATCTTCCTGTGAGTGCCTATAATGTGCTGCAGTCGATTCGTCTTCTGGCGGATTCGATGCGCACCTTCGCTGCACGGTGTCTTGCAGGAATGGAAGCGCGGAAAGAGACGATGGAAAACAATCTGCGGCGCAGTCTGATGCTCAGTACGCTGCTGTCACCGGTCATCGGCTATGCCAGGGCCGCCGAAGCTGCACAGAAAGCGGACAGGGAGAACTGTACGCTGAAAGAAGCGTGTCTATCGCTCGGGTATCTCGACGGGGAAACCTTCGATGCCCTGTTTGCGCCGTTTTTGAAGCCGGAAAATGAATCGCCGGAAGGCGAAAAGTGAGCCGTTGGCCTTGTGCTACAATGGGCTCTTGGAAAAAGGAGTTTGAAGATAAATGATAAAACAGCCGGTCAGAACAAATGTTTCTGATCTGATTAAGACAACGATGGGATCGCAGTTTGTGATCCCGGTGTATCAACGAAGCTATACGTGGCGGCCGGAGGCGGAGACGGCACGTCTGATGGGAGATATTCAGGATCTTCTTAAGGATCGCAGTGCGACCCATTTTCTCGGCATCATCATTTCGATGGAGACGGATGTGTCGGCGATGTTCAAGGAGATCCAGATCGTGGACGGTCAGCAGCGTCTGACGACGTCGTTCATCTTTCTTCTGGCGCTGAAGCGGGTGGCTCTGGAACACAATAATGATAATATTGCGGGAATGATCGATGATTACTACCTCTATAATCGTCACAGTTCCCAGGAGGCATTACTGCGGCTGAAGCCTGCCGTCGGCAATGATGATACGTTTGCGCATCTCTATTACGGTTCCTACAAGGATCTGGATCATAACCAGAAGGAGACGCCGGTCTATCGCAACTATGATTATATTTACCGGCGGGTTGAGGAGTTTTCGAAGTCATGGTCGCTGGTGGAAATCCTCGATACGCTGGGACGGCTCGATGTTCTGTCATTTCCGCTGAGCGAGGATGATAATGCGCAGCAGATCTTTGAGTCGATCAATTCGACGGGTGCTCCGCTGACGTCTTCGGATCTGATCCGCAATTACATTCTGATGAATGATTCGAGCGGCGTTCAGGAGCGCAACTACGAGCTGTACTGGCAGCCGCTGGAAAAGAAAATTCCGGATCCGGCCCGGCTGGAAGAGTTTTTCCGTTTCTATCTTGCAGAGAAGACGTATTCGCTGCCTGCGCGGCGTGATACATATGCGGCATTTAAGAGCTGGTGGAATCTCTCGGAAGCCTCGAAAGAAGATAAGCTGCGTGACATTGCGGCAAACTGCCGCTACTATGATGCGATTTACCATGGGCCCTGTGAGGATGGGGACGTGGAGATGGCGCTCTCAGATTTCCGCTATACGGACAGTCGGACGCCGGCACCGTTCCTTCTTGGGATGTTTGATCTGAAGGAAAAGGGAACGATTTCGGGCAAGGATCTGGCAAGAGTGATCCGCCTGGTCGATACCTATTTGACGCGGCGTGCACTGCTGGGGCTGGATACGTCGATGATGGGGCGGTATTTTCCGCAGCTGCTGCAGTCGGTGCTGCGTACATTCCAGCCGGGAAATAACAGTATTTATGAAGTGACGAAGCTGTGTCTTGTGAACTATAACCGGGGCAGGGCTCTGGCGATGCCGACGGATAAGCAGATTCGTTCGGCTTTGAAAGAAACCAATGCCTATAGTCTTCTCTGCATTCGTCCGGTATTGGAGCGGATTGAGCACTATGGTGCGACGGCAAAGGTGGATACGTCGGATCTGAATATTGAGCACATTATGCCGCAGCATCCCAATGCGTGGTGGAAGAAAAATTCCGGCGCAAAGGATGAGGATGAATATTCGTTCTATGCGAATCTGATCGGGAATCTGACGCTGTGTGCGCAGTATGACAATACGCGGATCGGCAATGAGGATTTTGACTATAAGAAGAAGGTTCTTTCCAGGACGCTTCATATTCGTATGAATTCCGGGATTCTGAACTCACCTTCCTGGGGAATCAAAGAGATCCGCCAGCGCTGCGAGACGATGGCGAATGAGATCATTGCCATTTATCCGTATGAAAGTGCTCATGAACGTGCAAAACCGAAGCGACAGGCCAATCCAGTGATTCTTTTGAATACGCCTTCCGTGAATGCCAGGGCGATGGATCGGGGGACGCAGGGCGTTGAGGTGTTGTCCGGGTCTTCGATGCGGCCGTATGGTCAAAAGGAGATGCGCTCGATGCAGGGCATATATCGTTCTCTGATGGAGAAGGGCGTCATCTATGAGGATGAAAACGGTACGGTTCAGTTTGCGCGCAGCTGGCGCTTTACGGATCGGAATCGGGCGGCTCAGTTTCTGATGCACCGGGGTGGAGATAATACGGACGCTTGGACCTATGAGGATGGTTCGCCTCTAAAAGAAACCCAGGCGGCGAAAGCAGGAAAAGAAATCAGGGAGCCAAAGGGAGATCCTACGGTAGTGAAGCAGAAGAATACGGGGGGCAAAGCTGTGTCTTCGTCGCAGGCTGCCGAGAATTCAAAGTCGAGGAAGCCGCATCAGGAAGCCTCTGTGACGCAAGGTCATAAATCATCCCATTCGCATTCGGCCAGTGAGAAAAAAACGATGTCTGATCCGGCCTCTCGGCAGAAGAAGAAGGAAAATCCGGGGCGGAACGATCGTGCGAAGAAAGCCTCTTCGCATCGTCCTCCTTTGAAAAAGACGCATCCGGAACAAAATAAATCTGTGCCGAAGACAACGCAGCCGCTGCCCCAGGCGTCAGAGAAAAAAATGAGCGATACACGGCGCCATAGTGGGAACGGTTCTTCCCACAGTTCGCGGCGTCCGAAGACGATGGCTGAAAAGATGGGGATGAAGCCGCAGGTTGACTCGAAGGAGATAAAAAAAGAGGAAGAGACGGTCCGCAAGAGCGGCGGTGCGTCCTTCCTGTTACAGCTGCTGGGGCGGAAGAAGAATCATTCTTCCAATTCGTAGTAGTGGATATATGCTTTGAAGGCACTGGGAACTGCGTATTTCTGCAGTTCCTTTTTTGTGAGAAAGAGGAGGTCGTTTTCTGCCTCAAGATCGGCCGCCCGCAGCTCATATGCGTGCATATGCCATTCGACGTGGGAAAAGATGTGAACGGCATCGGGGAGGGGGCGGACATGGAGAATCTGGACCTGGAAGCGGCGCTCGGCTTCATGGACAGCTTCCTGCTCGCTCAGCCACTGGTCGATGCCGGGAAATTCATAGAGGCCGGCAAGCAGACCGTGATCGGGCCGTTTTTGGAGAAGGAAGGTATCTGCGCAGCGGATGATCAGCAGGGTGCGGTTTACGATCTTTCTTTGTTTCGGTGCGCTGCGGAAAGGGATTGTATCCGTCTGGTTGTGAAGATGTGCGAGGCATGTTTTCTGGAAGGGGCAGTGGTCGCAATGGGGTGGCTCGTTGGGGCCGCAGATGGTTGCGCCCAGCTCCATCAGTGCCTGATTGAAGTGGGAGACGAAGCGGGGGTGGGCATCCATTCCCTCTGCGATACAGGCATCAAGGGTTTCCTGAAGGATGGCTGTAATCAGTTTTTTGACGGTATCTTTGCGGATATCGTCGGTGATGGCAAGGCGTCGTGTCATGACGCGTAATACATTTCCATCGACGGCAGGTACAGGGATGCCGTAGGCCTGGGATGCGATGGCACCGGCGGTATAGGGACCGATGCCGGGCAGCGTTACGAGGATTCTGGGGTCGGATGGAAGTTTACCGGCATAGTCTTTCTGAAGGATGATGGCGCATTTTTTAAGGCTGCGGGCGCGGCTGTAGTAGCCCATGCCTTCCCACAGTTTCATAAGTTGATCGTCATCGACTGCGGCAAGAGAGGCAATGTCGGGTAGCTGCTTTTTGAAGGCGATAAAGCGGTCGCGGACAGCTTCGACCCTGGTTTGCTGGAGCATAATTTCGCTGATCCATGTGTCATAGGGATTGTTGGTATCGCGCCATGGCAATTTGCGGTGGTGTTGTTCGAACCATTGGACAAGTGCATCAGTTTCTTCTTTGTTTAGTCTCATGTGTCTCATTTTATCCGATGCAGGAAAATAGTAAAAAACGAGGTTTCGCAGCAGTTTCGCTGATTGGCTCAAGTAATCCGTCTCTATTGATTTCGGGGCAAGACAAATGAGGCACGATGGTGTATTATAAGTCTTATCAGTCATGCATCTGTAATTCAATGGTAGAATGCGACCTTCCCAAGGTTGATACGCGGGTCCGATTCCCGTCAGGTGCTCCATATATGAAAATCCGCATGGCAATGCGGTTTTTCTTTATGCACCAAGCGTAAGCGACAGCCAGGTGATGATAGACCAGAAGCTGATCAAAGGATCATCAACAGGCAAATCGATCACGGGTAACTTGATGCGTGTTTCAGGCATCGAACGAAGCTCGCTGAACGGAAGGTGAATTGCAATGCTAGAATTCACTCATGGATGAAGTGAATATATTCTCTCAGCGGGCACCGCGTTTTCCTGCCCACGACGGGGTGATCGATATCGGCACCCTGTTTCATGAAGATGTCTATGCGGCGTTTTATTACGCTTACAACATGGAGGAGTGCGACGGTGCCGTTCCGCTGCATTGTCACATTGATTTTGAATTGTTCTCTGTGGAACAGGGAGTGGTTCAGCTTCAGGTTAACGAAAAGATCATGACTCTTCGCGAACATGAAGGTGTCTTCATCAACAGTAAAGTCATCCATCGCTTTGAAGCGATCGGGACACAACCCTGCCGTATCGCGGGGCTGCACTTTTCTTCCCGCTACGTCAATGGCGGCAATATGCGCCTGTATAACCGATATATGGAAGGGATTGTTAACAGTGCGGCGTTTGACTGCATCCTTCTGTCCGGTAAAGAGAGTGCCCCCGTTCTGCGCCGGCTTCAAACCATCATTTCCGATTTCTTGGAGAATAAGGATGGCAGCGACCTCTTTGCCCGCAGCCGATTTGCGGAAGCGTGGTACTACCTGTGGAAGCTGTGCGAAAAAGATTCTGCCGGTGGTGATCATCGTATTCCCGCCCGTCGCAGCCGAACCATGGTAATGCTCCAGTATATGGACCGGCATATCAGTGACAGGATCCGGCTTGCGGATCTTGCCCGGGCCGCCTCCGTATCCGTTCCGGAAGTGATTCGCTGCTTTCAGGAAACGTTTCAGACGTCACCGATGCAGTATCTTTACTCGTTCCGCATGAAGGATGCTTCACGCCGCCTGCGGGAAACATCCTGTACCATTCAGGAGATTGCCCGCCAGGTAGGTTACAGCAGTCCGAGCTACTTTACGAGGGATTTTCGGCGGGAATTTGGAGTTACTCCTTCACAGTACCGGCAAAGGATCAATAATTCACAAGGATCAGATTTTTCTATTTTCTGACAAGATAATGATATTGTGAAATTCCTCTCTTCTATAGAATGAAAGGGCTTTACATTCCAGGGAGGAAAGAAAATGAAACGATTCAGTACACTTCTTCTTTCCACGCTGATGGTTCTTTCTATGGCCGGATGTGCTTCCAGCACCTCCGATGCCAAGTATAAGGCGGGGACTTATACAGGAACAGCAGCGGGGAAAAACGGAGACGTTACGGTGGAGGTTGTTCTCAGTGACAACGCCATTGACAGCGTAACCGTCAAAGATCAGAAGGAAACGGCGGGCATCGCCGATCCGGCTCTTGAGCAGATTCCGGCCGCTATTGTTGAGGCACAAAGCACGTCAGTCGATACCGTATCCGGCGCAACAATTACCTCGCAGGCAATCATCGATGCGACCAATGCCGCTCTTACATCGGCAGGCGTCGATGTGTCAGCCATGGCAGCACCGGCTTCTTCTGAAAACAAGCCGGTAACTTATACCGCCGGAACCTATACTGGCAAAGCTTCCGGTTATAACGGACCGATGGAGCTGGATGTCACCTTCAGTGCCGATGGCATTGAAGATATCGCTGTCAAGACGAGCAGCGAAACGGCTCATGTCGGCGATGTTGCATATGACATTATGTTTGCGGATGCCAAGGAAGCTAACGGATCCGGTGTCGATACGGTATCGGGCGCAACGTTTACCTCGGCCGCTGTTCGTGAAGCACTCAATGATGCGGCACAGCAGGCGAAGGCTTCCGATCTTGCGGCATTCAAATCCAATACGGTTCATCACGAAGCCAAGGATCCGATCGAAGATACATGGGATGTTGTCATTGTTGGCGGCGGCGGTGCCGGCATGATGGCAGCTGCCCAGGCAGCCCAGGATGGCAGCACCGTTCTTGTCATTGAAAAGAATGCGGAGATTGGTGGCAACACACTGGTTTCCGGCGGCGCCTTCCAGTCGGTGATGCCTTATCTTGTCTGGGATCCGGAAAACCCGGATGCGACCACAGGTATCAATCCGCTCGATGGCAAAGAGTATGCGAAGGTTCTCAATGATGCCGGCCGCATTGATACGCTGCGCACCATTTACAACTGGTCCGAAGAACCGTTTGACGGAACTCTGGATAAAGATCATCCGTTTGTTGCAGGTGACATTTCGCTGAATGCGGCACGCGGCGTCCATGCCGAGTATTTGCCGGTTCTCAAGGATCTCAAGGCAGAGATCAAGAAGTATCTTGACTGGGCAGACGCACAGATGGCGGCTGGCAAACAGGAGACGGAGCTTCCGCTCTTCTCGACGCTGAATCTGCATGTTTTCCAGACCTACTATGGCGGCCTGCGTCCCAATGAGGAAGGCACCGACTGGATCTATGGCGACGTTGATCTTGTGAAGCAGGTGATTGAAGGCGGCCAGGAAATCAAGCCATGGCTCGTGGAACAGGGTGCACAGTTCGACTATGAAAAACAGTCGACACTCATCGGCTGCCTGTGGCAGAGAGAAAACGCTGTCGTTGGCGGAACGGTTGACGGAGAATTCTATGAATCCAAGTGGGGCGCCTACTTTGCTGTTCCAAAGAATACCGTTCTGAAGGCAAACGACCATAACGAGGTTCTGACCCGCACAACGGCACAATCCCTGATTACGGAAGATGGAAGAGTGACCGGTGTCAATGCCGTCATGTACGATGGCACCACGGTAACCGCTCATGCGACCAAGGGTGTCATTCTTGCGACCGGCGGCTATGGTGCCAATATTCCGATGGTCCAGTCGACCAATGATTATTGGCAGTCAGATTTCATTGCCGACAACATTGGCACAACAAACCGTTCCTCGCTGCAGGGCGATGGTATCACAATGGCAGAAAGCCTGAATGCCGCAACCGAAGGCGAAGGATGGACACAGATGATGCCCCTGGGATGGGTTGACAATGGCAACCTCGCAGGCGGCGCCGGAGAAAATGTTATCTTCATCGATGCGGCAACCGGCAAGCGTTATGTCGATGAGTCCGCAGAACGTGATGTTCTCTCGGAAGGTGCCTTCGAACACGGCATGTCGCAGGATGCGGCAGAGAAGCTCGGCCTCAAGTATGTTCCGGGCATCTATGTCGAAGTTTCTAACGTTAACACTGTTGCCGGCCCGGGCGGCTTCAACAATGCCCAGACCGATATTGAAGGCAGAATGTATTTCCGCACCGTGGAAGAAACTGCTGAAATGATCGGCTGTGACGCAGAGACGCTGCGCAAAACCATCGAAGATTATGATGCCTATGTCATGGGCACTGCTGATTCACTCGACGTTGATAAGCTTTCGGTACGCGGAACAATCGGCGAAGTGGAAAAAGATGAAAATGGCCATTATTTGCCGGATACTTACAAGCTGGACAAGGTACGTGTCCGTTTCATGGCTCCTTCGACGCACCATACGATGGGCGGACTGAAGGTGGATCTGGACCGCCATGTTCTGGATAATAATGGCAGCGCCATTGCCGGCCTCTATGCGGCAGGCGAAGTTACCGGCGGCATCCATGCGGGCAACCGTCTCGGCGGAAACGCTATTACGGAAATCATTGTTTCCGGACGCGCAGCCGCAAAGGCAGTTGACGCCGACAATCAGTAATTCGATTCAATTTCTTATCCTGCATTCCTTTTCCGGGGCCTTGTGCCCCGGTTTTTCTGTATTTGGGCCCTGAAAAATCAGCGTTCCAGCTGCTGCAGAATCGCTGGAGCCTGTTTCCTGATAAACGAAATAAAGGTCTTCGCTGCCAAAGGCAAAGCCTCATAGCTGCGCCAGCCCATGGCGATGGTACGCTCAAACGGTTCCTCAATCGGCACAACTGCAACTCCCTTCGAGTAACCGGCAAGGGTCAGACGAAACAGAATAGAATATCCCATATCTTTCTGTACCATCGTCAGAATGGAGTAGTCATCTGTAATCTTGTAGCGGATATCGGGATGAAGATGATGGGTTTCAAACGCCCGCAGAGCGACACTGTGCTCTCCCTCATCGAGAAGAATATAGGGCAGCTGCTCCAGCTGCGCTAATGAAACGGAAGAGCGATTCGCAAGCGGCGAAGACAGCGGCAGCACTGCCATCATCGTGTCACTGTAGATTGCTTCCGTCGCAACGCCGCTTACAAACTCCGGGACCACGAAGCCAAAATCCAGCCGCCCGCTGCGAATATCTGACGCGATGGAATCATATTCGCCCTGGCGCAGCTCAAAACGCACCGCAGGATAAATCTGCTCAAAGTCATGCATCAGCGGAGGAAGAAGATTACGGCTCACACTGGTAAAGGTGCCGATACGGATGATGGCACGGCTGAATCCCGCCATTTCCTTCTTCTTTTCTTCCAGCGCTTTCTCGGCGGTATCGATGGCCTGGAAATAGGGGAGATAGGACTCTCCGTCCCTGGTCAGCGTGATCCCGTTTTTTCCCCGCAGAAGAAGGGTGGTACCCGTTTCCTCTTCCAGTGAACGTATGGCCTGCGAAATGGCGGACTGCGAATAGCCGAGAGCTTCCGCAGCTTTCGTAAACGAATGGCTTTGTATCACCTGAAGAAAGATCTGACAGCGGTTATCCATAAGCACTCCTTATGAAACCATTATAAAGATTTGTTTTACTGATTGTATTTCAAACTCAATAATTAGAGAAGAAAAAATAGGAAAGGGAATCGTATCCGATTGAATTTTTATGACAACAGCAGCTGCCGACA
>Ga0256404_1011930_pt1 | contig 11461 bp, 21 predicted proteins | sample RumenRJG_01DNA_FD_185990 | JGI IMG/M metagenome (GOLD analysis project Ga0256404, IMG submission 185990) | Bovine rumen microbial communities from Lethbridge, Alberta, Canada - RJG_01 | ecosystem: Host-associated > Mammals > Digestive system > Stomach > Rumen | place: Canada: Alberta | collected... | reverse complement strand
GACATTGAATTTACAGTTGAAAATATAAAGGAATATCTTTCTCCGAAGAAATCTAAAAAAGAAAAGAAAAAGTATTCTTATGATTTCTTTAATAGCCTTGCAAGTGAAAATCCCGATAGATACGAGAGTTTGAACGAACAAGAGCTTAATGATTTGGTTAAAACGCTGCTTGACAATTATTTTGCAAGCACATTTTAACATATACCCCGTATTCGAGCCGCAGGATTAGTCAGGTCTTGCGGCTCACTCCCTTTAAATTGTCGCACGACAAAAAGAATAAACTGGTTGAAATTATAAAGGAGGATAAATCATGAATAATGATGATATTGTGATTAATGAGAATAATAATGAAAACAAAAAGGATTATCTGATGATCATTGTTCCTGTTGTTTTAGCGATATTTGCTTTAATACTGGTATCTTTTATAGTCATTCATATCAAAAAAAGAGCAGATGAGCTGGGAGTTATCCTTTCAGAGAATGAAGCAATAGAGAATATCCGAGAGGGCGAGGTCGTTGATAAGCTGATAATAAACTCACAGACGAAGGCAAAAATAGGCGGTGGAGTGGTTATAAACCCAAATGGCGGTGTCGGTTATGGTGTCGGCATCGGCGGCTCGGAGTATGTTCCTATGGAATATCGTTTTGTCATTGAGGGCGAATATGAATTTAAGGGCGAAAAGAAAACAGAAAAAAGAGAAATACAAGTATCAGAGGAAACTTATAATGCCTATAAGATCGGAGATCACTTTGACAGCAGAGATTTAAAAGTTAACGATAGTTCGGGCGGTTATAGCGTGATTAAAACTGACAGCAACGGCGAACTGACAGTTGAACGACACATAAAGGGAGTAGAATTCAAAGTAGGTGACAATATCTATTATACTGATGAACACGGCATGGCGTATGACTATATGAGTTAAAGGAGAGAGCAAACAATGAACATCATCATACTTATAAATGCTTTGTTGACAGGAATAGTTATAAGCTGTTGTATGATAACTTATCGCTCCAATAAAAATAAAAAAGACAAAACAGAAAACGGAATAACATTGCACTTGGATACAGATTGGATTTACTTTCTTGCAAGAACACTTGATAACCACATTGAATACTTAGGAAAAGTAATTGAATGTAAAGAGGGCGTCAGCAAAAAAGGTCGAAGGACGGCTAAAAATGTACTACAAGATGCCGTTGATACAAGAAAACTCTTGAATAACTCTATAAAGGGTGAAAACAACAAAGTAGATTTAACGCTATCTGACGCTGAAGCGGTTACTTTTATATTTGTTATAATGACGATCTGTGCATATCAAGAAAAGGACTTACGAAAAGCAGCTAACAAGGAGGAATAACATATGAAAATTTCCGTCGTAATATCCTCTATACTTGCGATTGCATTAATAATTGCTCTTCCAATCGTATCTACTATACAAAATACTGTAAGTATAGTCGTTATAAGGGAAGGAAAAACGACAGAATACAATGAGGTAAGAAAAAATAGTATCGAGATAGTTTATAATGGAAAAACATACAACATCACATTTAAAAGATATAAAGACGACATTGAGTACGATTTAACCGATGTAACCAAGTATGAAATCAAGAAATAGAATAAGCAGGAGAAATGAATAATGGCACAGAGAGTTGTAAATTCAATACACAGAATTACCAATATAACGAGTGATAAGGAGATAGACTACGGCTTGCACGTTCTTAAATGTGATCGGCAATATGATGACGGAACAATAGATCACAACACAACAGCTATTGTTTCCCCACGAGAATACACAGAAATACAAAGATATGGTTACTATACCGTTTATGAAGATGGAGAATTAGGAGGTTAAACTATGGCACAGAACAATTTTTATTACATCGGAGTAATGGACAACGAGGTAGGAATGAAATTTGTCACAAGTATCGACAAGCAAAGCAAAATGGCTTTGTGGGATAAAGACAAAAAGCCGCTTGCGATGACACAGCAAACTGCAAAAGACTACGCAGAAGCACTTGCCGCAAATCTTGTTCCTGCAACTGTGGTGAGAACGTTTTGGGAACTCGAAAATCAGCCGTGTTGGGTTAAGAGTAAAGATGAAATGAACATTGAACAGCTGTCAAGCCTTGTTGCTGATGTGCTTAAAGATGTTGATTTAGGAGTTGCGAACAAATGGAAAGACAACGGACTTACAGCATATGTCAATCTTGACACAAATATAATCAGAGTGATAGGCGATAGCTACTATAGACCACGGCTTGACAAAGATATTGTCCAATTTGTTCCGTCAGAGCGTGACAATGATACTGGAGAGGTAACAGCATATACGATTTATCCCTGTCCACCTATGTGGCGACTCTTTAAGGATACGCAGGAAAACAGACAAGACTTTGTTGAACAGCTTGAAAACAAGACTGGTAAACGTTTTGCTTTTGCTGATGATAAGACTGATAGGGTTAATGTTTACGCTCGTGTTAAAGAGCAGGAAACTAATGATGACGAGCAGAATGAGAAACTTGAACTGACAACATCACCGAAAGACAACGAAGAATACTTGGAAGAAGATGAGGAACTCGATCTGACACAGGGCAACGGACGGTCAAGATAATAAATTAGGAGGTACATACAATGAATAATATAAGTTTATACGAAAAAGCCGATAGATATGAGACAATATCAAAAATCATTGCTGCCGGCGGTGGATTGCTTACGGTTCTTTTGGTTGCACTTTTTGGAGCTGAATACCTTATACTCGGTTGGCTGTCAAAAACATCAGCTGCGATCTTATCGTTTACTACACTCGGATTGTACATAATAGCAGCAATAGTTGCTCTCGTATTTATCATAAAGTCAGTAAAATACTATGAAAAATACGATGAGGAAAAAATATAATATGAAACTATATGCAATAATTATTGTTATATTAGTTGTAGCATTTGGAGTATTCAGAATAGTTTTTGTTCCTCGTAAAGATTTAAACGAACAGGAAAAAACAAAGATAAAAAAGCTGATCGCAATAATTTCAGCAACTTTGATTTTTTCAATGCTATGTATAATCGCAGGTAAAATGCTTAATTAACAGCGAAAAGAAAACCTTTCTTTACGGTAAGAGCCGAGAACACTTGCTCGGCTCTGTCCGCAAGCAACGGCAGAGGACGGTGAGGATTGATGTACAGACTAAAGTTTATTTATAATGACTCTACCGCTACTCAAACAGAGTATTACAGTGGTGGAACATATCAATTTCAAGGTGAAAAATACGCCTGTATAAGTGGTTTTCTGTCAAATGCAAAGTTGTTTAAGTCACATAAAACGGCAGAGAGTGCATATAACAAGCTGCATAGCAGCTGTGTGAATGTGCCTGACGATTATGAAATCGAGAATTGCTCAAGCCATATTCTATAAATTCCATACACTTACCTACTTAAACAGGACAGGCTGAACGGCTGTTCGGCTTGTTCTGCTTGAGCAGGAAAGTTTAAAACAGAAAGAAGGAAAATGATGAACGATACGGTTAAACAAATGCAAAAAGAAGAAATCGAAACTTTGGTTACTCGGTTTTGCCTTGCAGATGACGGTGAAGCTGTGCAATCTGATAATCAAGAATGGAAAATAGCAAGAGGTAACTCGTTTATTATAGCTCAAATCTTCCATTTTGACACTCCAGTATGTAATATCATTTCTCCACCCGGTATTCCTGAATTACACTTTGAGCCTTTAGATGAAGATTATTTATTTGTAGCACAATCCGCCTGTACAGCATTAAAAAGGTGTTATAAAAATATAAGATGTACTATTACAAATGAAAATGAGCTTTCTAATGACAATGATAAACTCAACGATGAACTTGATCTGACCGCAGAACAGAGCAAGGGACGATGAGTTTAAAGAATATAGTTTTTTCTTTTTTAGATTTTGTCGCAAGACAAAGAGTGCCGTAGGCAGAAAGGACTGATTTTATGATTGATGTAAAAAACGAAGCAAACATGGACGGGACAGTAAAGGAGTATATTTTAAGCAAACCTGATAATTATAAATTTGAGATAATCTATCGCTTTGCAAATTTCTGCCCTGAATGCCACAAGAACATAATTACGATTGACGAAGAATACAGTTCGGGTATAAATACCGCCGCAGAATTTAAGTCTGATGTTGAAACGAACGCTGAATACAGTCATTATCGTGGCTATGATTTTGTTTACAACGACAACTACATTGAGGAATGCGAGTTGTCCGTAGGTGACGAGGGACAGGAAACAATAACAATTACAATGGAAGGCGAAGAAGAAATATGCTCCGAGTGTCAGGAGAAAGATGATTAACGAGCGAAAGGAAAAGCAAATGAAAATACCTAAATATATAGTTAAAGCACTTGAACGGCGTGAAAAATACGCTGAAAAACTTAATGAAGCTTGTGCTGTTGTAGATAAATTCATATTTAAAAACGGACTTGATGATGAAATAGAAGATTATGATTTTTGTACTGGAGTAGAAATATACGGTAATCCTTCTGCAAGTGCAGAACGCATCAGACAGGCTATTATAAACCATAAGAAATAAGCTGTTGACTTTATATATTGGCTATGATACAATATAAAAAACTGGAAAGGACTGATATATAATGAATGACAATCACAATGTATGCTTAAAGACCGAGGTAGCTGTTGAGTGTGCCGCAGGCGTTACAGGTTTTATCTTCCGCAACTATGATCTTCAGAATAAGCCTTATCCGCAGGACATAGCGGAGATTTATGAGCGTAATGCTGCTTATAACCAAAGCCTGTATAAAGTTGAAACTGAACAGGAACTTGACCGCATACTTGCCGAGATTAAGGCTGACAATGAGTATGTAAAGGAACATACTCCATTGCCGCACAGATAAAGGAGCGTGTAGGCAATGAATGAACTTGATAATTATGATTTGTCTGATCTAAACCGCGCTGTGAATAAATACTATAAGGAGATTACAGCAGGCAAAACTCCGGTTAATAATCCAAAGGCATATATACTTGGCGGTCAGGCAGGAGCAGGCAAAACACATTTACACAGAATGATCGTAAGAAATGAGCCTAATACGGTAGTAATAAATGGTGATGCTTATAGGGAGCAGCACCCTAACTATGATGCTATATTTGAAAAGTACGGTGCAGATGCCGCAGATCACACGCAGTCGTTTTCAAATGCTGTTACAAACGCACTGATAGAAAAACTTAGTGCAGACAGCTATAATCTGATAGTCGAGGGAACTTGCCGCAGAGCTGAAGTACCTTTAAAGACTTGCAAGGATTTCAAAGAAAAGGGCTACGAGGTCGAGCTGATGATTATTTGCTGTGAGAAAGAAACAGCGTGGCAGTCTACACTTGACCGCTATGATATGATGATACAGCAAGGAAAAGTGCCAAGAGCTGTATCGAGGGATAAGTTTGATGAAATGGTCAGTGTTTTGGCTGACAATGTAGACAGCCTTTACAAATCAGGCGAATTTGATGAAATAACGCTGTATGACAGACAAGAAAATGAACTGTACAGAATGACAGATACGCCTGACATTTCACCTTACTGGATAGTTGATGAACGGCTTAATACAACAGAGTTTGATGAAAATAAAGAGCTTGACCTAACACAAGAACAGAGCAGAGGACGCTGATTTGAATAATCGGTGTTTTTTTCTTTTTTTAGATTTTGTCGCAAGACAAAGAGTGCCGCAAGTAAGACAAAGAGTGCCGCAAGTAAATATAGTTGACAAGTTATGCTTGTTATAGTATAATCAAGGCAGAGGGTGATGAATATGACAACAAAAACAAGAGGGTGTTATTTATCCAACAAGGAATGGCTTACAAGTTCCATACATGAAAATGTTATACTCTGCGGCGTGTCAGCTTTGGAGTATATGGATATGTTTACAGGCTTTTTAGACGAAACACTGATTGATGTCTTTGCAACACAAAAGGGCAATTACGATAACATAAATTATATAATCGTTGACACATTTGATGGTGTGGATTATTTTGTAGATGGAAATATTAAGTGTGCCACTTTTGAATACACAATAAATGAAATGCTTAATGATCTAAGGAATGCTGATTATATGGCATTAGCCGAAGCGTTGAGTAATTACTATACTATGCACAATGATAGCTTTGAAGGGCTTAATATCAATCCTGAAAATATAGACAATTTCAATTCCGTCAAGGAAGATGCTATTCATTATTATGACTGTGGGTGAAAAAATGATAAACGAACAAGAAAAACTAATGTATGATTTTGTAAGCAGACTCTCTAAAACAAAATCTCCGCTTGTGTTCAAAGGCGGATTGATTACAAAGCTAATTCTTGATGAGGGTAATTATAATTCTATTCAAAGAAATACGGTTGATATTGATGCAAATTGGATTGATACACCTCCCACAATGAAAGAGTTAACAGAAATACTTTCCAATGCTTTGGGGGAGCTGAATGATACATTTACAGTAGTTCCTTTTCGAGAATATAACGAAAAGAAATCAGCAGGAATTAGCTTTATAGATAAGAGAACTAATCAAAAATCATTTTCGATTGATATAGAAATGTCCCCAGTCAACGATACAAGAACATATTATTATGGGAATATGTGTATAAGCGGTGTTGTTCCGCAGGAGGTCATAACAGATAAAATCTGTGCTATATCAACAGATAAAGTGTATAAACACAGATTTAAGGATTTTATAGATACATTTGCTCTTTCACATTGCGTAGAAATAGGCACAGAAGAATTTTTATACAGAATGGAACAGCGAAACAAGCTGCTTGGCAATTTTGATGGGCTGCTTAATCATAAGAGCGACATGATACACGCATACGACAAAATGAAGCGTTTAAATGTTCGTCCCGACTTTGATATGATGTATAATGATGTGTGCGATTTTATAAGACCGTTTATGGATATTCATATGATGAATGCAAAGTGGAATTGTCAATCAAGAGAATGGGAGAATGTAGATAAGGAGATTGATCTGACAAAGCAGATAAACAAAGGATTGTAACTTTATAAGATAAACAATATGTATTCACAGAGTCGTTTTTACGGCTCTTTTTTTATGGAGGTATAATATAATGACTAACGAATTAATTACTAATTATGAAAACTACATTGAGCTGCTTGAAAACTGGGAAGAATATACCGACGAAAACGATAAAAACCTGTACGATAATATCCTCGATTTTTGGGTTAATAACTATGACAGAGAATATCAGTGTGACTTATATGTATATGTTGATAGAATTGAAAGAGATGAAAACAAAAAGATTACATTCAGTACAGAATGTTTTGAAAATGTAGGCGGCAACAGCTATCTTGATGATGACCACTTTCGATTTATGAAAACTGGCGGTACAGATCATAGCACAATAATAGATGAAATACCTGATTTCGTTAATGCTTTTAAGGAAACCTATCCCGATAAAAATATTCCTGATAAAAACGAATATGACGAGGAATTGAGTGATTACGAACAGGCGGAATATATTCGTCTTTCATATCCTGAACAATTTCATGCCCTTGAGGACGAATGTTTAAGAGAGAGTGATACCGTTAAAGACTGGATATTGGGGTTGATAGACTTTGAATTGGAAGAAAGTAATAAAACACTAATCGAATTGAAGGAAAACCTTGAATTAAACTTGACAAGTCAAGGCGAAAATAGAGGACGCTGAAAGGAGGAATATCAATGCAGCACGACAGAAGCGTAAAATCCTGCGTAGAGCAGATAAGAACACAGGCACAGGAGTTTTTGGACTTTGTTAATTCCAATAACCAGTGTGCGTACTCTGACAGAATGGTGGAGAACATTCTGAAAACCGCTGAAAATCTCGACAAGGTATATAACTCAAACTTTGAAAGCGTGGAGATAAAGCAGGAGAAAACCTTGACTGATGATGAACGTTGGGAAAAGGAGTTTGAAACGGCTATGTTGCCGAAACGAGATGTTGTTGATTTACAAAAAGAGATTGAGATAATGGTAAGTCGCTTTTTTCTTAATGATGCAAAAGAGGTTTATTCAGAAAATCACGAATGGCGAATAGCAAGCGGCGGTAATGATCTTGTAGGTGAGATCTATTATGATAATAAGCCTGCGTGTCAAATTGAAAATACCATTAGTGGATATAAGGTAACGCCAGCATACGCTGAGGTACAGTATGTTGCGAATTATACAGCAAATGCTCTTAAAAATCTTGATTTTGAGGTAGAACTCAATTTTAAGTATGATGACGATGAGTTGGATCTGACACAGCAGGACGAACAAAGAGGGCGGTGAGTGAACATAAAAGCAAATGATGTTCTTGTAAACGCCGATTTTATTGAATTTCTGATTAGAGAAAAATTGGATACAATATGTGAGGGTAACTGTGATGATTGTATTTTCAATTTTGGAAAACAGAAATACAATGTATCAACGTGTGACAAATTAACATTCAAACAGCTGTATGACATATCATATGAACTTTACGAAAGGAGGAATGAGTAATGCTAATCGCTTTTTCTGTTGTAATATTAGCAGTAATAGGCATATACATTGCTGGCTGCGGCAAAGATTGGAAGAAAGAAGTAAAAGCTGATATAAAGGAGATTGTTTCCTTTGCATTTCTTGTGCTTGTAGCAGGTCTTATGATTTTTATAACATACTTCAAATAGGAGGAACTAATCATGAATGAATGGAGATTAAACTATATTAACGGAAAGCCGTTTCCGAAAACAATAGGTTTTGACGGAGTACAGCAATACAGAATTGCCGCAGAGTGCAACGGCTATGTTCTCGGTGTGACCGAAAAAGGCAACTGCGCTGTGTGGTCGGGAGGTTATCACGCTAACGGCGAACTGCGTGAGGTCAGTGGCGGCAGTTACTTTACAGGAGTTGATTTTGGTTCAAGTCCTGAAAAATGCTTTGAGAGTGCTTTTGCTTTATTTGCTGAAAGAGCAAGTTTTGGCAAGGTAGCTTCTGTTGAGGAAACAAGGCTCGATGTTCTCAAAGAAATGAATGAGAATACTGATAGTGTGGAACTCGATTTGAATAAAGACTTAAAAGAACAAGGATTTGAAGAACTCGGAAAAATAATTCGTCAGGTTGAATATGAGCATTCTTACGATTTCGGTAAAAGTACAGATATAAAAACATACTGTAGAAAGAACTGTGACTATTATGTTATAACCGAAGAAACTGACGAACTTGCTGATATATCTGACAAAAGCTATAATAAAACTACATACAATGATATGATAAACGCTTTTGTAGATGCTGAAAAACGTGGAGATAAATACTACGAAGAAGGCAACATTTTACAAGACTGTATTAGCTGTCACATATTTGACGAACAACTTAAAGACGATGTGAAACAGGCTTATGAAAACAGAGAGCAGAGCGAGGAACTCGATCTGACACAGCAAGCAGAACGGGGACGTTGAAAGGGGAATATTACAATGAGTGATGTTCTTAAAATGAAAAACGAAAGAGAACTAAAAGAGATTGCTGAACAGTTATCTCAGACTATTCGTATCAGAACTAAGGAAGGCAATGATATAAAACGTGATGCAACTAACGAGGAGCAAAAAGCATTATATAATGTATTCTTTAGTGCATTATTTACCGCTAATCAATTCAGAGAAAATTACAATGATACTATCAAAAGTGTTATCAAGAATAATGCCGAAACAACTATCGACAGTTTCCTGCCCGGTTGTAATGGATATTTAAGTGTTTACAATCCACTTGATAATGCTTTGACAGAATGGGCAGAAAACAGCAAACTTGAACAGGTACAGGCAGAGAAGAAAAATTGGACTGATCTGCTTGATAGAAATGTATATTCAAGGCTTGCAGACTGTACATCAACCAAAGAAGATATTCTGCCGCTTACACAAGCATACTGGAACGGCAAACTGAAAAACAGCGGCAAAGATTATGCTGTTGAAGATGCTCTTATATCTGTTTTAGAGTTGCTCGATGAGAATGGAAGATATTATGACCTTACAAGTGATGAGCGTGATGATATTCTCTATGAGGTCGGCGGTATCACGCAAGATAAAGAACTTGATCTAACCAGAGAGAGCGAACACAGGGGACGCTGATATTTAAAGAAAATTGGTGTTCTTCTATTTTTTTAGATTTTGTCTTGAGACAAAATGAGGTGATATGATGTTTACAAAAGAATGTTTGCGAACAGCTTTTGAAAAGTTGAGCAAGGTTGATAAATGGGATAATTATTGCGTAAAGGGCGGTCGTTGGATAGATGATCGCCCTGTTTTTGATAGCCACGAAGATATGATAAATACCCTTGTAAATGATGAGAAGCTGTTGACATTCATTAACAGCAAATCTTTGAGCTGTCTGCCGTGTTTTGAAATAACTTCTGACAGTGATATAGGTCAGCTCATAAATTTGGAACACGAAAGTGCAGGCGGTCAGTACAGCATTAAAGGCTATATCACAAAAGATAAGGTCTTTGAACTCGGCAGAACGCTTTGTTCGTTCACATCAAATTATATAGATGTATTTGAGGAATATGTTACTTATATCACGGAAAACGGCAGTGTGTTGATTTGTAATGAATGGACTTACAGACAGCATATGACTGATGTTATTGATAAAGTGCTGCTGCAATACAGATCACTTAATACCAAAAGGCTATCACGCTATTATGTTGATTGTTCGGTGCTTGAACTATTCTTTGCAGAATTCAAAGATGTTTGGACTGATTAAACAGAAAGGATCATTACTATGGAAAAAATAGATTTAAGACATACTGGAAATGCTGTATTCTTTAGGACAGAGGAACAGGAAAACGGTGTAATCCCTATTTATTTTACAAACAATTTAGTTCAGCCTTCAAGCTCAGACACTCATGTATACATTGAACTGCTGCTTGTTGGCGGTTACAACACCAAAGCAAATGAATATGTATCTGTAAATTCTGATTTGCTTGCTGATGTTCCGCAGAATATGGACAGTAAAAAATTTGATTTTCTTAACACTAATATGATTGATGCTCTTACATTGCAAGGATATACTGAACTGAATAATAATGATACGCTGTATCGCCTGCTTGAAGAGCGTGAAGATGCAGAAGCTTTATCTGACTTTGAAATTAAGAACGGGGTGCTGAAAAAGTATAACGGACACGAACAATGGGTAATTGTTCCTGATGATGTAACAACTATCGGTGAGGGCGCATTTGAAAAGAATAAGACCATTGACAGCATATCATTTCCTAAAAGCTTAAAGTCAATAGAAAAGAACGCTTTTGCATTCTGTGAAAACCTTGACGGAGTAATGTTTAAGTCTGATACTGAACTTGAAAATATCGAAATAGCTGCTTTTACTGGTTGTAAGAAAATGAGGTATTTTAAGATACCCGATACAGTAACACACATTGAAAATTATGCTTTCAGTAACTGCGAAAAGTTAAGGGAAATTCATATACCTAATGTTAC
>Ga0256404_1011927_pt1 | contig 11466 bp, 11 predicted proteins | sample RumenRJG_01DNA_FD_185990 | JGI IMG/M metagenome (GOLD analysis project Ga0256404, IMG submission 185990) | Bovine rumen microbial communities from Lethbridge, Alberta, Canada - RJG_01 | ecosystem: Host-associated > Mammals > Digestive system > Stomach > Rumen | place: Canada: Alberta | collected... | reverse complement strand
TTAAAAATTTTGATTTTTAAAATCTTTTTGGCGTGGAACAAAAATCTTTTTGAGATTTTTGAAGAAAAGGTATTGACTTCTTATAGTTAGTCACTTCCTGATATTTTTATTTTAACAGTTTTTAAAATTATTGTAAATAGATATGTAAGTCTTAATTTACATATCAGCTTTTAATTCAAATATTGCATCTCTAATTTCCATTGCACGTTCAAAATCAAGCATCTTTGCAGCTTCTTTCATTTCACGTTCTAATGCTTCAATTGTCTTCTTAGGATTTTCTCTTTTATTCTTTCTTGATGTAATATCTTTATTATCATTATTACTAATTACTTCTCTTATTTCTTTTATAATAGTTTTAGGTACTATTCCATGTTTTTCATTATATTCGTTTTGGATAGTGCGTCTTCTATTAGTCTCATTAATTGCAAGCTCCATAGCCTCACTTACAGTATCTGCATACATTATAACTCTACCATTTGCGTTTCTTGCAGCCCTACCTATTGTTTGAATTAAACTTCTACTACTACGCAAGAAGCCTTGTTTATCTGCATCTAATATTGCAATCAAACTAACCTCAGGTATATCAAGACCTTCTCTAAGTAGATTTATACCAACTAAACAATCATATTTACCTTTACGTACTTCTTGAATAATTCTCATTCTTTCTAAGGTTTTTACCTCAGAATGAAGATAAGCTACTTTTATTCCAATATTTTTTAAATACTGAGTCAATTCTTCAGCCATTCTAATAGTAAGAGTAGTAACTAACGTTCTTTCATTTTTCTCAATTCTTTCATTAATCTCATCAACTAAATTATCAATTTGATTTTCTTGAGGTCTAACTTCTATTATAGGGTCAAGTAATCCAGTTGGTCTAATAATTTGTTCTACAACTTGACTACTAGTTTCTAGTTCATAATCTCCTGGGGTAGCAGAAACAAATATTACATTATCAATCTTTGATTCAAACTCGTCAAATTTTAAAGGTCTATTATCAAGTGCGCTAGGAAGTCTAAATCCATAATCAACTAACACAGTTTTACGAGCTCTATCCCCATTATACATACCTCTTACCTGTGGAACAGTAACATGTGACTCATCAATTACAAACAAGAAATCATTACCGAAAAAATCAATTAAAGTAGTTGGAGTTTCACCAGGTGAACGAAGTGATAGTGGAGCAGAGTAGTTTTCAACACCACGACAAAAACCAGTTTCACTAAGCATTTCGATATCATAATTAGTTCTTTCTTCTAATCTTTGACACTCAAGTAATTTATTCTCACTTTTAAATTTAGCAAGTTGTTCAGATAGTTCCTTTTTTATTAATTCAATAGCACGCTCTAATTTTTCTTCACTAGTAACAAAGTGACTTGCGGGAAATATTGTTATTGTTTTTTTATTGCTTTTAATACTACCTGTAAGGATATCAAACTCAGATATTCTATCTATTTCATCACCAAAGAATTCAACTCTAATACCACTATTATGTTGATTAATAGGAATTATTTCTAATATATCTCCATTTACCCTAAATGTACCACGTTTAAAATCTATATTATTCCTTTCATATAGCATATCTATTAATTTATGAATGACAATATCTCTATCAACTTCTTCACCTACATTAAGTGTAAGAGTTTTATTTTTATATTCTTCTATTTCACCTATACCATATATACATGATACTGACGCAACTACTATTACATCTTTATAATTAAGTAAACTTGATGTTGCAGAGTGTCTTAATTCATCAATCTCATCATTTATTGAAGCATCTTTTTCTATATATGTATCTGTTTTTGCAACATATGCTTCTGGTTGATAATAGTCATAATATGATACAAAATATTCAACGTGGTTATTAGGAAATAATTCTTTTAATTCACCATATAACTGTCCAGCTAGAGTTTTATTATGTGCAAGAACTAGAGTAGGTTTATTTACCTCTTTTATTACGTTAGCAATAGTAAATGTTTTACCAGTACCAGTTGCTCCTAGTAATACTTGTCTTTTTTTACCACTCTTTATACCTTCAACAAGCTTATTTATTGCTTCTGGTTGGTCACCACTTGGTTTATATTTTGATATTAAATTAAACATGGTACTCCTTTATCTTTTCATTAACCGTATCAAAGTATTTTTTAAAAGAATCTGGATAAGTTAAATTATCAGGAAGTTTATCCGAAAATAAAATTTCACTCATTTCAAATTCTTTAGGTAATTTATCCAATTTTATAATTTCACAATAACATAATAAACCATATGTTGAAATTTTATAAACACAAATTGGCAAAACTTTTATTTCTGTTGCACCTGTTTCTTCATACATTTCTCTTTTAGCAGCATCGAGCCAATTTTCTCCTTTTTCTATATGTCCTCCAGGTATTTCCCAACCATTTCTTTTTTTATTGTATGAAAAAACAAATTTATCCTTATATTTACTTACACAAATAACTCTTGTATATTCTGATTCATCACAATATCCTAAATCATAAGTTTTAACTTCTAACATATTTTCCTCCCAAATCACTTATAAATCAAATAGATTATAGCATAAAAAACATATTATTAACAATCAATATATCAAAAAAGAATGACGAGCATTCTTACTGTTTTTCAATCTTAAATACAACCTGATATAAATTATCTAAATTATATTCTTCAGTTTCAATCTTATATCCACTATTTTCAATTGCTTGTGAACACTTTCTTATTAAACTAATAATTGTTTTAAAATCAATAGTAGGTTGTTGATTTTGTTGCTTAGGCATAATTGGATCATATTGATCATTATAATCATTAACAATTATAGGTTCAGGAACTCTCTCAAATTGTTGGGTAGGTTCAGGTTGAATATTTGTTGTAGATAATCCATCTATACCAGTATTTGTATCAATACTATTTTGATTATTACCATTTATAGTAGTATCAATTATTGGAGAAGTATTAATTGGTGAATTAATAGTATTATTATCTCTATTTAAATTAAATGGAGTAAATGTACTATTTGAATCATTCGTATCTGTTTGATTTATAGTATTGTTTGTAGAACTCAATAAATCATCTACAGAATTAGAATTCTCACCAGTTGTATTAAAACTAGGAACACCAAAGTTAGCTGATTCATTAATATTTGATTGTAAATCTACTGATGCAGTTGGAACTATTCCTGTTGATTCAATAGATTGATTATTATTAATTTCAATTGCAGGTTCATTTATCGGACTCAAATCAGGAATACTAAATTCATTCTGAGTAGAAATAGGTGTAGGCTCCTCATTAATAGGACTTAAATTCGGCATACCAAAATTATTATCTAAATTTACACTATTGTTCATTTGAGTATTATTTTCCAATTCGTTACTTGATACTATATTACTATCTTTAAATGCTTGATTTCCAACTACTGAAGGCTGATTAGCTTTTGCAAGTACATCATCAATTGAAACTGTAGGTATAACTTGCGGTTTAACTTGAGTAGGTTTTTCGCTTATACCAATATTTTGCTCGCCCTCAATAACTGGTTTTTCCTCTTGAGAATACATTGGTGTAGAAGGTATTGTAGTTACTGAAGGTTCTACATTTATTGCACTTGGCATTACTGGTTCTACTACTTGATTTGTAATTCCATTATTTTGTATTTGTTCATTATTTTCCCCTGAAATATTAACATCTGATATATTTGTTCCTGGCATAATCGGAGTAAGTTGCTCAGGATTATTATTAGGTACATTATTATAAATGTTATTAAAATTATTCATATTGTTATTCATTTTTTCTATCTCCTCATCTGTCTTTCTAACTGTTAATCTTTCATTAATTATTCTTTCTAATAATTCATTTTGTTTTTTTTGCGATTCTAACTTTAAAAGTGATCTAGCATGACGCTCTGAAATTTGTTTTTTCATTAAAGCATCTTGAACTTCATCAGATAACTTTAAAAGTCTAATCTTATTTGCAATTGCCGATTGACTTTTTCCCATCTTTTGTGCGAGCTGTTCCTGAGTCATATATCCAATATCAAGAATTCTCTTATAAGAAATTGCCTCCTCAATTGCATTTAAATCTTTTCTTTGTATATTTTCTACAACTGCTATTTCCGAACTTTCTTTATCATTAACATCCATTATTATTGCTGGAATGTCATCATTACCAGCAAGTATATTCGCTTTATATCTACGCTCACCAGCAACAAGTTCATACTTATCACCAAGTTTTCTTACAATAATTGGATTTATGACACCATGTTCCTTAATAGATTCTGATAATTGCATAATTTCTTCTTCATCAAAATATTTTCTTGGTTGAAATCTATTAGGCAATATATCATTGTTTGATAAATAAACAACTTTATTTATCTCTTTAACTTCTTGCATATTATCTCCTTTCTATTCTAAAATACATATTACTACATTTTGGGAAATAATGCAATAACCTATGGGAAATAATTTATAAATAAGAAAAAGTAAAGAATTTATTTTTTCTTTACTTTCTTTAAATACATATATTCTTCAATGTTAATTTGATCCATGTTTATTTCTAGATTACATAGATTATTAAAATGTTTCATAAAGCATCTATTATATGGATTATATCTACTTCCACTATTACTAAATCGAATACTACTATGCCCACAATAATCTCTTAGATTAAATATAAGAACAAACTTATCTTCTTCTTTTAGTATAGTAACTATATTTGCAATATCATAATGATTATTATCACTAACCCAAGTTATTGCATCATTATTATTTAAATCATCGTATTCTTTTATATATTTATTATGTTCCTCATATTTTCTATAAACTTTTAATAATTGCTCTTTGGATGTACATTTTTTTATTTCTTCATATACATTATATATATTCTTGCTTTTTATATCATTATATAAAAGATCAAATAATTCATAAATTTGATAATCTTCTTTAGTAATCTCAAATAATTTTATATTACTATTATTTTTATCTCTAATAACCCAGTATAATTCTCCATTATGTAGAAAATTAATTACAAGTCTCTTATTTTTCTCTACAAGCTCAATATAATTATTCTTTTTTACTAATTCCATGTTATAATTCCCCCGAACATTATCATAATACAATAGAATTATAACATGTTTTTCTTTATTTCTGAAGGCTTTCTTGGATATTTTCCATTAATTTTACTAGATTTTTTTATCTTATAGATAGTTCTATCACTATTTTCAATTGGTAATCTGAATTTTTTAATATCTTCTACCACTGATTTTAATACTTTAAGAGCATTATTATAAGTAAATTCTTCTTCAACTTTACCTTTCATTGCAATAAAATAAGAATTAACTTTAGTAATAGGAATTGCATATTCTAGTAAAATATTTAGAGGCGCAACAGCACGAGCAGTAACTATATCAAATCTATCTTTATTATTATGAGCATAATCTTCTATTCTAGCATGTACAGTTTCAATATCAATTAGTCCAAGTTCCTTTATTACATCATTTAAGAAATTTATTCTTTTATTTAATGAATCAACGAGAGTTACCTTCAAATGTGGATAAAGTACTTTTATAACTAAACCTGGAAATCCCGCACCTGTACCTATATCACAAAATGTATTATAATCATTTAAATTAATTACTTTTGCAATAGTTAATGAATCATAAAAGTGTTTAAGATATACTTGATTTTTATCAGTAATACCCGTTAGGTTCATAACCTTATTATATTCAACAAGCATTTCATAATACTTATTTAGCTTACTTAGTTTATCATCATCACAAGTAATACCTAAATCTTCAACATATTTAATAAACTCACTTTCTGTCATAAAAATACTCCTTTTTTATATAAACCATAATTAATGATATATCAACTGGATTAACACCACTAATACGACTAGCTTGTCCAATAGAAGTAGGGCGAACAGTCTCTAACTTTTGTATTGCTTCACTAGCTAAGTTTTTAATCTTTGAATAGTCAATATCATTAGGTATCTTCTTAGAATCTAAATCATTAAACTTTTCTGCTTCTTTTAGTGCTTTATTAATATATCCTTCATATTTAACACTTATTTCTACTTGTTCTAAAACATCTTTAGAATATTTCCCAAACATATTTTTTAGACTTTCTATTTTAATCTCTGGCCTTTTAAGTAAATCATAAAGTGTTATAGAATCCTTTATTTCAGTTGTATTTAACTCTCTTAAAAATATATTTCCCAAATCAGTAGGAGTTATTTTATTTGTTTTAAGATCATTAATTAAGTTCTTAATTGCTTCTTTTTTTGATATAAACTTATTATATCTATCACCACTTATTAATCCTACATTATATCCATATTCTGTAAGACGCATATCAGCATTATCATTACGTAATAATAATCTATATTCTGCACGGGATGTAAGCATACGATACGGATCCATTATACCTTTTGTAATTAAATCGTCAATAAGTACACCTATATATGCTTCACTCCTTTTAAGTATTAATGGTTCTTTACCTTCTAATTTAAGTGCTGCATTAATACCAGCAATCAATCCTTGACATGCTGCTTCTTCATAACCACTCGTACCATTTATTTGTCCTGCAGTAAATAAATTATCAACAATTTTTGTTTCTAAAGATAATTTAAGTTGTTTAGAATCTATCGCATCATATTCTATCGCATATGCATACTTTAATATTTCTGCATTCTCTAACCCCGGTAAGCTATGTACCATTTTCTCTTGAACATCAATTGGCATACTCGTTGAAAAACCTTGTAAGTATATATCATCATAATAAATACTTTCTGGTTCTAAAAACAATTGATGTCTTTCTTTATCACTAAATCTAACTATCTTATCTTCAATAGATGGACAATATCTAGGACCAACACCTTTAATGTCGTTAAGTCCACCATACATACTTGACTTATTTAGATTATCATTAATAATTTGATGAGTAGTAGGAGTTGTATAAATTAAGTGACATGGAACTTGATTATCTACATCATAATATATATCATTATCATAACTAAATGTATAAGGAGTAGAATCTCCATTTTCAACTCTAGTTTTACTAAAATCAATAGTACTTCTATCTATTCTAGGAGGAGTACCAGTTTTAAGTCTCTTAATAGTAAAACCTAAATCTTTTAAATTATCACTTAAATAATTACTAGTCTTTTCTCCATGTGGACCTTTTCTAGTACGAGTAGAACCAACAAGTATATCAGATTTTAAATATGTACCTGTTGTAATGATTACTGCCTTAGAATTAATAATTCTTCCATCTTCTAAGATAACACCTTTAACTATATTATCTTCTACAATTAACTCTTTAACCATTGCTTCTAGTATTTCTAAATTATCAGTAGATTTAAGAGTTTCTAACATCACTTTAGGATATGTGATTTTATCTGCTTGCGCACGAAGAGATCTAACTGCAGGTCCTTTAGAACTATTAAGCATTTTCATTTGGATTAATGACTTATCTGCACATCTTCCCATTTCTCCACCTAAAGCAGCAATTTCTCTAACTATTATTCCTTTAGCAGAACCTCCAATAGATGGATTACAAGGCATATCTGCAATATTTTTAATATTTCCCGTAACTAATAATGTTTTGTGCTTCATACGTGAAGTTGCAAGCGCAGCCTCACATCCTGCATGTCCACCACCTATAACAATTACATCATACATAAACTCACCTCGTTAATACCACAATATTATATATCATATTTAAAAAATTAACAACAACATAAAAAGCAGTGTTTAACACCACTAATTATTTTCCTAAACAAAAGTTACTAAACAATTGATTAAATAAATCTTCTTTATAATTAATACCTAATATATCACCTAAGTATTCTGATGCTGATGAAATATCAACTTCAACTATATCAATAGGTTGTCCTTCATCAATAGCATCAATACTTTTATCTATACTATCAATTGCTTTTTCAATTAAACTAATACTTCTCGCACTACTTAAATAATTAAAATCTTTAGTATTAATTTTATCTAACTCATACATACTAATAATCTTATTTTTCAAATCATCAATACCAATACCACTTACTGTAGACATATATATAATATTATCTAAATTACTATCATCAATAATCTTATCTAAATCAATCTTATTTATAATAATAATATAATTCTTATCCTTAATCTTATCTAGTATTTCTTTTTCACTATCAGTAATCTCAGTATTATTATTAAGTACAAATATGATTAGTGAAGCCTTATCAATTAATTCTAAACTCTTTTTAACTCCTATACTTTCAACTACATCATCAGTTTCTCTAATACCTGCAGTATCAATTAAATTAAGTCTAACACCATTTATATCAACAATACCTTCTACTATATCACGAGTAGTACCAGGAATATCAGTAACTATTGCTTTATCTTCCTCAAGTAATTTATTTAAAATACTACTTTTACCTACATTAGGCTTACCTATAATTACTGTATCAATTCCATCTTTAATTATTTTAGAATCTTTAGAATTATTAAGTAGAGTATGTAATTCATTTGATATATTAATTAATTTAGGTTTAATAATCTCATTACTTAAAACAGATATATCATCATACTCTGGAAAATCAATATTTACCTCAATATTAGTTTCAATATCACTAATCATTTTTCTAATCTCTTTAATCTTATTAGAAGTACTACCGGATAATTGATTAACTGCCATAGATAGTGCTTTTTCATTACTAGAATCAATTATATCCATAACACTCTCAGCTTCAACTAAATCAATACGACCATTAATAAATGCACGTTCAGTAAATTCACCAGGATTAGCAAGTCTACAACCATTTTTAAGAAGTAGTTCTAATATTCTCTTCGCACTCGCAATACTACCATGAGCATTTATCTCAATTACATCTTCACGTGTATAAGTACTAGGTTCTCTCATCACAGATACCATTACTTCATCAATTAATTCATCTCCATCATAAATATGTCCATAATTAATTGTATGATCATCTACTTTTTCTAAATCCTTACCAACAAACACTTTATTTGCAATACTAATTGCATCGCTACCACTCATACGAATTATTGAAATCGCACCAGGAGCAAGTGGAGTAGATATCGCACAAATTGTATCATTCATAATTATCCTCCTTATATAAAAAAATACTACAAAGTAGTATTAGTTTTCCACATATTTAATTGTTACACATCTATTTGGTTCTTCGCCAACACTCTCAGTTTCAATATTATAATAGTTATTTGCAACATTATGTACAAGTCTTCTTTGATATGAATTCATAGGATCTAACTTAGTATCAGTCTTACTAGCTAATACTTCATTAATAATCTTTTTAATATCAGACTCAAAGAATCTTTCTTTTTTCTCTCTATAATTAGATATATCAAGATTAATCTTAATGTTAAAATTAGTCATATTTCTAACTACTTGTCTTGCCATAAACTGAATAGCAGATAAATTCTTACCATCTTTACCAATCAAAACTCTATTATCATTACTCTTAATCTTAACAGTAAAAATCTTTTCATCTTCATATACAGTAACAGTTGACTTTATATTCATTTTAGAAAGTAAAGTAGTCAAATACTCTTTTACATAAGATTTAATATCATCAATCTTAATTACTTCCATATGATAATTACCTTCCTCTTCAAACTCTCTAGTAATTATCTCGTCATCATATACATCTAATTCTTCTAAACATTTCATTCTGCAATCTTCTGCAGTTTTATCTTCAAAGTTATATACATTAATCATTATTTCTTACTCCTTTTAACTAATAAATTTTGAACAATTGTAAATGAACTATTAGTAATCCAGTAAAGGATAATAGCAGTTGACATTGAGAACGATGTAAATACAATTAGTACCATCATAATCATCATCATTGTTTTCATTTGTTTTGCTTGGTCAGCCCCCATTGATGCGCCGCTATTTAATTTGAATGAGAAATAAGTAACCACACCTACAATTACTGGTAATATAAAGTATATATAATTACCTGATGACATACCAGATATTGGAGTAGTAGCCATATTAAATACTAAAAATTTATCTTCAAATAATACTGGTAATCTATATAATGCTTCATAGAAAGCAAGGAATAATGGTATTTGAATAACTCCAAATAAACATCCAGACATCGGATTTATACCGTGTTTTTTATAAACAGCCATCATCTCTTGACTCTTCATAGTCATAGATTCTTGATCATTTTTATTTTTATATTTCTTTTCAATCTTAGATAAATCATCTTGTGCAAGTTTCATTAACTCAGATTGTTTTGCAGCCTTTCTAGTAACAGGGAATAATACAAGTCTAATAAGTAGAGTAGCTGCAATAACTGCAAGACCATAATTCTTTAAGAATCCACCTAACTGAATTAATACCCAAGCAAGTGGTTTAACAAAGAATGTAGTCCATAAACCTTCATATCCACCCGATGATACTTTAAAATTCTTACAAGCAACTAACTTATTAACATCAAGTAAATTACTTTTTTTCTTCTTATATTCTGCTTTAGTAATATCATCATTCTTTAATTTTTTATCTAGACTCTTAAGTTGTTTCTCACGAGTAGTTTCATAAAGTTTAATAATATCCTTATCAGTAGGCTTACATAATATATTAGAAGGTAATGTTTGACCAGTTTCCTCATTCTTAACTATCTTTCCATTAACATCCTTTAACTGTTTAGTACATCCTGTCATTACAACAAGTAATATCACTAAAAATACAATTTTTAATTTACTATTCTTTTTCACTTCGTTCCTCCTTAAATAATTTTAGTATTTTAAAAGCACTATATAACTCTTCACTCATCTCATTAAAAGATTTATTTAAAATGCCTTTCCTTAATATTATAATACAATTAAACGAATTTTCATAGCATTTCTTGTCAATTATATTCTTAATTTGCCTTTTTAATTTATTTCTAACTACTGCATTACCAATTTTTTTACTAACAGATATACCAAACTTATATAAATCACTAGTATCTCTTTCTATATATATAATATAATCTTTATACTTAAATGATTTATTACTTTTTATGATTCTAGTAAAATCACGATTATTCTTTAATATATTTATCTTTTTCATTACATCACCTTAAAAACAAAAATCACTACTAGAGTGATTATTAATGCGATAATACTTTACGACCTTTTCTTCTTCTTCTTTTAATAATACTAGTTTTCATTCTAGCCATAAAACCTAATTTCTTACTTCTTCTATGTTTATTTGGTTGATATGTTCTCTTCATCGTACACCTCCATTACCTATAAAATCCGCTTGCTTTATCAATTATATAGATTTTTTCCTTGTTTGTCAATCACTTTTGCAATTTTTTTTAATTTCTTATGATTATTCTATGATAATGTCTTAAGTGTTATTCCAGGAAAATGTCTCAAATATGATATAATACTCCACTGAGGTGGAAACGTGAGAAAGGTTGAATTAAGAATGAATGAACAATTAAAATATA
>Ga0256404_1011926_pt1 | contig 11468 bp, 15 predicted proteins | sample RumenRJG_01DNA_FD_185990 | JGI IMG/M metagenome (GOLD analysis project Ga0256404, IMG submission 185990) | Bovine rumen microbial communities from Lethbridge, Alberta, Canada - RJG_01 | ecosystem: Host-associated > Mammals > Digestive system > Stomach > Rumen | place: Canada: Alberta | collected... | reverse complement strand
TAACAAAGGTTCGTAGCCGACAGCGGGTCAAGCCCGCTGCGGTACAACCAGTTGTTATGCTCACAGCCCACTGGGCTGGTAGTTGCATATTACAAATTTCATAAATTTTATAAGAATGGAGAAAATTATGAATTTTAAGGGCAACACCGGAAAAATTATTACAACAGAGGAAGGATATGTTGTAATAAAACAAAAATCATTCGCTTTTGGTTCTTACGAAAAAAAGATTCCGTACAGCAGGATAAAATCAATTGAAATTGATGAGCCCAATATGGGCACGGCTGGATATATACGAATTGTCGAATTTGGAGATGAAAGAATTTTTAATAAGAAAAAAGGAGAAGCAGCATTAGATGATGACTCTGTTCTTTTTAATGGCAAGAAAAACTATAATTTGGCAAAAGATTTTAAGGAATTTGTAGAATCAAAGTTATCAAACTCAGATGAAACTTCTGATTCAGAAAAAAGTGTCTATACTAAAAAGAAAAAGGGTGGAAAATTAAAGTTTGTTATTTTTGCTGTTATTGCATTTATAATTGTTCAATGCAATATCTCAAATGCAAATAAGAAAAAAGAAGCCATAAAAGAAAGCCAAATTCCTGCTTATGAAAGATTTGGAATTTCTGAAAATGACTATGCAGAAATTAGTCCTATTTTCGAAAAATGTGGTTTCACAAAGATCACTAAAGTAGAAAAAGAAGATGAATTAAATGATGGAACTATTTCATATTATATTGAGATGGAAGGTGTAAAACCAAATAAAGTAATTTCTGTTGGAAAAACAGAAGGCAATATTATTACGGTATATTTGACAAAAGATAATAAACTGAGTGAAATTTTAGTAAATTTCTCTCCCGTTTATAAAAACGGTAAAATTTTAAATAAAATTGAAGCTTTTACAGAATTATCACTAGAAGAAAAAACTGCTTGCCAAATGATTTGCGAATCATCAATAAAAAAGATGTTGAAAAGTCCTACAACAGCAAAATTTTGTGATTATTTAGATTATCGCTGGTCTAAAGAAAATGGAATCATAAAAGCTCAAGGTTATGTAGATTCTCAAAATGGTTTTGGTGCAATGGTAAGAACTAATTATATTTTAACTTACGATTGTGTAAAACAAAAGGCAGTCTCAATTAATGTAGATGGAACAAAATATAATTATGAATAATTATTTTACGCAACGGTCAAGCCGTTGCTAAAAGATATATTTTTGTAGTAAGAAAGCATAACAAAGGTTCGTAGCCGACAGCGGGTCAGGCCCGCTGCGGTACAACCAGTTGTTATGCTGACGCCCGCACTGGGGCGCTTTAGGAAATAAAAAAATAATGAAGATTATATTTTTTTCGATTATAGGTATTTTTATTATTTGCACTGCTTTCGTAATATATAAATTGATTTCAAGAGAACTCAAAAAAAATTCTGAAATTCAAAAAAAGATAATAAATGAATGTAAATCCGAAGAAGAAAGAAATATCGCATTAAATAAATTAAAAAGAAAAAATATAAAAAAGGGAATTATTATTTCGTTAGCTTTTTATTTAGGTCTCCCTATAATTTGTTTTCCCTGTTTATTAGTAATAAGAAAACTTTCTGTTTCTAATATAAAGCCAATCGGTTCTTATGAATTATTCAAACAAAATGGTATAACTTATTATGGAAAACATGACTATTCAATATTCTGTGAAAATAATGGATTTCCTGCATTTTCAACTTACAAAATCTTTGACAAAAAAAATAAGACTGTTTTTAAAACAAAGTCTTATGAAGAATTTCTAAATAAACTCGAAGAAATGTTTATGACCTCTAATATAAAAAAAATTAATTTTTATGGAACTTGTCTATCAGATCCAGGATATAAATCTTTAGGATATGCAATAAATAACTCTACCTTAATTGAATCTCATGAAATAGAAGAACTTCAAAATGGTCAATTAATTCATATAAGAACAATAAATGGGATATTGATAAACATAGAATATTTATGGGATGATATGATTTGTACTTGTAAAGGAGCTTGAAAATAATAGTTCTACACGAAGTAGATTTTCATAGAATAAATAAAAGCATAACAAAGGTTCGTAGCCGACAGCGGGTCAAGCCCGCTGCGGTACAACCAATTGTTATGTGGACGCCCGCACTGGGGCGCTTTTTTCCAGATAGTATTTTGGAGGCTATTTCATGGGAAAGAAAAATATTATTAAAAATCAATTGTTAGAAATCGATGAACTATTAAAATTATCAGATTTTGACAAGAAAAATAGATTTATTAATGAAATTGTTGATTCATGGAAAGGTGAAATTTCTGAAATTAATGCTTGTAAATTAAATTGCTGGGAAGAACGTGCAAGAAACGAAGATACTGCAAATCAAAAATTAAAATCTCTAAGAAATAAACTTGAAAGTTTTAGTGATGAAATTAATATTTCTGTTCAGAAATTTACACCTGAAAATGAAATTCATATTAATATTGAACAAAATGTAAATCAAACATTCTCTCAAAATATCAGACAAATAGATGAAAGAATTTTGGATGCAAATTCTAAAAAAGTATTAGAAGAACTTTTTAACGAACTTTCAAACGAAAAATCTAAAGAAATCAAAAAAAAGAAAATTTTGGATATTACCAAGTTTTTAGTATCAAAAGGTGCTGATGCATTGATTTCATTATTGCCGTATTTAGTTTCACAAATAAAATAAACAAAGGGTAATTATATGAAAAAATTTTTTATTTTAATTATTTCTATCTTGATAGTTTCTGTTAATTCTTTTGCAAAAGATGCTCTGGAATGGAATTTAACATATGATAAATTTTGTAAAAAAGTTTCTATTGAGAAAAAATTTGAAGATGAAAATTATACTGTTGTTTTTTTACCAAAAGATTCAATTTACAATAACAATTTTGATGAATATTTACTTTCTGAGAAAAATGGTAAAAAGAAAGTCTTAACAAGAATTCTAGAATCCGTGCCATATGGTAAGAACGATTGTGTTAAATATGCAAAAGATAAATATGGTGATAATTTATTATATTCTAATCAATTATATTATAATTCAAATTCTGGAATAGGATTTTTTAATAAAAAATTATGGAATTATTTTTACAAATATTATTTTACACTTCCAAGCGCTGAAACTAAGCTTAAAGATTTCTATAACATGGTAGGAATGCCTTCTTTTCCTAGTAAATACTCGCCTGAGGTTATTTTTCTTACTAAAATTAAAAATTTATCCTCTTTTGATGATGCATTTTTTGACAGTCTATATTGTGGTTTTGTTTTTCTCGATAAAAATAGTTCTTACATTATTACACAAAATACTCAAAGTAATTCAGAGTCTGATGATTTAGATAGTATTATTAAAGAAGTTGTAAATTATACATTAAAAAAAGAACCTCAAAATATTGATGAGCTGTTACAAAAATCTCCAGCTCCTTTTGGCTTAGCATGGGGATTAGAATCTGATAATCTTTCTGTTGTAACTACAAAATTTGAAAAAGTAGATTATGAAGATAGATTTTTTACCTCCGAAGGAAAGTTTTTACGTGATAATATTCATTATAGTAATTATTATGATTGCTATAAAATTGATAAAACCGAGATTTTTTCACTAGAACCAAAAGAGTCTGAAAATGAAATTCCATTCTATTTTGCTTTTTTTGATTCTTATAATGGCTTATACCAATTATTTACAGTTCCTTTTTATTCTCTGAGTTATGAAGAAGATATTTTTAAATGTATTTCAAGTAATAAATCTGAATATGAAGAAATAAAACGAATTCTTTCAGAAAAATATGGTCAACCAACTATAAAAAATAATGCATTTGTTTATTGGCAATTAGACAACGGTGTAAAAATAGATTTGTTCATTGAAAGTAAGAAAACAACCGTTTATGATAAATCTCATAAAGATGGTGTTTTAGGAAATGAAGATTATACTTGTCTTGTTTATACAAATACCACTCTTTATGAAAAAACAAAAGAACGCTTAAAAAAGCAAAAAGAAGATTGGGAAAAATGGCTTTCTGAATAATATTTTTGGAAAAAATAAATAATAACACATAACAAAGGTTCGTAGCCGACAGGCAGTCAAGCTGCCTGCGGTTTAAGTAATTGTTATACGGACGCCCACACTGGGGCGCTTTTGGAGAAGAAAAAAATGGCAGGATACATTTCATTTTTTAAGTTAGATAAATGGTTTACAGAAACATTTTCTTTAGATGAGCAAAGAAAAATGGAAGAAAAATATTCTGTAGGAGGAATGGGTGATACTCCATTATTTTTCGGGAAAAATGCAACTGCATATAATGGTTCTGCCGCATTCTTCTTAGCAGATTTAACACAATGGTTTAATACAAAAGAATTATCTTCTATAGGTTTGCGGCTTGCAAAAAAAGCAGAAGAACTTTTTGAAGAACAAAATGAATCCAATATAAATAAACATTTTTTCTATATGAATATGATAAATATTTATTATAAAAATCGTGAAAAAAAAGAGAATTTACAAAAAGCGATTTTTTATTGTGAAAAACAAATATCAATTTCAAATCAAGCGTCTAAAGATTTTAAGGAAGCCCCTCTAATGGGAACTTCATATTTACCATCTCATACAGGGTTTGAACAACTTGCGATTATAGAAAAGAAAAATAAAAACTGGAATAGAGTTATCGAATTATCTGAAAAAGCTAAATCTGAAGGCTGGGCCGGAGATTGGGATAAACGTATTTCAGAAGCAAAGTCAAAACTATAAAATCACAGAGGAGTATTAGAATGAAAAAGACTTTTTTTATACTTATAATTTCACTTATCTCTTTAAACCTTTTTGCAGAAGGAAAAATTACTTATAACAAAAATATCAAAAATCCAAAAAACTTTGTTATTGATAATATTGAAAATTCATATAAGAATATTTATGACAATTATGAATATTTAAATTCAATGGGCATAAATGATTTTTCTTTGTTTAATTGTTTCAAAGAAATTGAGTATCAAGAAGGAACTCTCTTAATTATGTGGAAATATGAGAAAGAATATGTTTCTTCCAACTTCAGTAAAGATACAAAGAAATTCATAAGTGAAGCTCGGCCTGCATTAAGATTATATTTTAAGAATACAAATGAGACAAAATATACGAAAGCTGTTGATCAAAAATATTTTAAGGTTGGCGATAAAACAGAGAAAGCAAGTGTGTATTATTATAAAACAGAAGAATATAGTATAGAAAATGAAACACCTTTTACAAAGGCCATATTATCTTATGAAATAGTAGAGTTTTTGAACAAAAAAATATGTATAACTTTACCATGTTATATTGTTCCGTTTAAAACCTTAAAAAATGAAAGCTGGGATAAAGCAACATCATCCGATGAAATAATAGAATTATTCGGAATACCTGATATTATAGAAAAATATTCTTTTAGTTGGCCTGATCAAAAAACAAAAAATGGAATCTATTATTCTCCTGAAGTTAATAAGCCTGTTTGGGGAGAACATTGGAGATTTAAGAAATATCCAGATTTAGTAATCGATATTTCTTCTGGGAAAAAAGTAAATAATTTTGCAACCGATAGAAATTTAAATTTCTATCGTATTTCTACTGAAGAACAATAATACTCGTATAACAAAGGTTCGTAGCCGACAGCGGGTCAAGCCCGCTGCGGTACAACCAGTTGTTATGTGGACGCCCGCACTGGGGCGCTTTTCGAGAAAAAATATGTTTGTATGAGAATATTAAAAGAAGAGATAACAAAACTACTCTTGGAAGTAAACTATCAGGAAAAATCAGAATATGAAGATAAAGATTTAAATGATTTTTATAATTACTGGTGCTTTTTTGAGGAAAAAGAACCTGATATTTTGAAACTAAAAAATATACCAATTGATATAGTTTTATATTCAAAATATTATTGGTGCACAAGATATAGAAACAGATATGAGCGATTATACGGCTTTGATGCAGGAATTGAGCAGCAGCAATATAAAATTATTGAGGAATTACGAATAAAATTAACTAAAAATATTGATTGGAATCTATTGAACGAAATAGAGAAATAATAAAATTATGGATGAAATTGAAAAATTAAAATCCCTGATAAACAATCGGGATTTATACAAAAAATACTTTATTGAAAGCCCGTATATAAAAACTCAAAGCGAGCATTTTTATGCTGGGTATCCATATCCTGTCGCGGTGTATGTTGATTGCTTCAAATTCCCTCAAGGCTATGTGAAAGACAACTTTCTTGAAGCTTTTGTCTTGTCCTCTGTCTTAACATTCTTCTATGGGGAAGAAATTGAAGAGAAAAGCTGGGATATTTCAAAGCAAGAGCGAAAAGATTTAATGGACAAAGATGATGTTTTAAAATGGTATGCAGAATGTTGCAGCTTTGTTCAAAAGAATCCGAATGTCAGAGAGGTAAACAAAGAGGAAGAAAAGAAGTTTTTATCTTTGCTTGATGAGATTTTAAAATTCAATAATACGGATTTTGAGCTTTCAAAAAAAATCAAAGGGAAGCTCCAGAATAAAAAATTGATTTATTTCAAATCATTCGGAGAAAACTTTCCGGTGATAATCGTCGCCCTTTCTGATGATGAAATAGTTTTTTTCGAAACGGATTTTTGCGATTAAGAAAGAAATGTGCTATATTAAGATAAAATCACATAACAAGGTTTTCAAAGCGGATGTCAAGGTCAAGCCTTGCCACCATTTAAAACGCTAGTTATGGCGACAGGCCACTGGCCTGCTTTTTTAGGAAAGAAAATGAAGAAAAGATTTTTATCAATAGTTTTACTGGCTTTTTCGCAATTTGTATTTGCCAATCCGAATTATAAAAATGAAAACGGAACTATTATTTCATCTGTTGAAAAAGACGGGGTAAAAACTACAATCCGTAAATGTATAATCAATAATGTAAAAATTCGCGAGATGCTTCAAGAAAATAGCACTATATATGAAAATTATACTTTCAATAAAACCATTGGACAATTAAAAGATGGCGACATCATTAATGTTTTGGAAGTATGTACGATAGAATATCTAAATAATCCCAAAGACAAATGGGGAACTGCTGATTGTGCATTGTGGTTTAAAATACAGCTAAAAAATCTTTCAGGCTGCATTTGTGTATGTAAACAATATCTAAATATATATTGTAACCCATATTATGAAAATAGATACGAAATTTTGGACGAAATACAGGCATCAAAAAAATGGACAGTAAGAAAACTTGAACAAACGGTTGCTGTTTGGGAAAAACTGAATGTCAGAGACAAACCGGGACTTGATGGGAAAAAAGTTTTTCTTCTTCATAATTTTGAGCCAGGCACTCGTGACCCTCAAGAAAATTATGAAATACTTGCAATTACAGAAGAAACTGAAACAATAGATGGATTAACCGACCATTGGCTAAAAATAGAATATGCACCTCAAAAATATGGCTGGATTTTCGGCGGCTATGTTACTGTTGAACGAGGCGGAGTAAAGTATTATATTCCAGAACATTTGGTTATTTCGTATTTACATTTCTGATAAATCAGACAGAATATTTCAGAAAGCAAGTCGAGCTTGCTTTCTGAAATGAAATTGAACTTTAGGGCAGAACAAGGTAGCGGTAGTACGCGATTTGAAAAATAATAGAAGCATACGCTTCGAAAAATCGTACAGAAGGAAAAACGGATTTAAGAAATCTGATTCTGTATAAGAAATAGAATTGCCATAACAAAGGTTCGTAGCCGACAGCGGGTCAAGCCCGCTGCGGTACAACCAGTTGTTATGTGGACGCCCGCACTGGGGCGCTTGGTTTTAGGAAAAATAAAAAATGAATTTAATTGAACTGTTTTCAAACGATTCATATAATAGCGAAGAATTTTATAAATATTTTTCTAAGGAAGAAATTCTCAATATACCTTCTAATTTATATGATTTAATTGATATAGATCAAAATAATAAAAATGAATTTATTTTTCCAAATATTATAGAATTCCTAACTGATATATACGTAACATTAAAAATCAAAGATGAAGATTTTGAATATATAGATTCAAAATTAGAAGAAATTTGTTTTTGCAAAAAGTTTTCTGAATACCTATACTCTGATTATCTTTATAAAAAACAGGGTGCAATTTTAGCTTATGCAAAAATGCAAAAAACAGAAAATTGTAAATATTTGGAAGAAGCATTTATTAATGAATATTACAAAAAAAATCCTATATTAACTTCAGCGTGTCTAAAAGAACTGTACTATCTAAAAAGCACAAAAGCAAAGGAATATGAAAAATTAATTTTTGAAGATAAAGATTTAATAAATTTTATTTCTATTTTGCTGCTTGAAGATGGTGAACCTGATAGTAAAGTGTTAGAATTATATAAAAACGAAGAAATCTTAAAAAAAATAAAAACCGAAAACCTTGGAGACTTTTCTTCGAATTTCGAAATCTTTATAGTAAATGTTCAAAGTGTAAATAGAATAAAAGATTTTTCAAGAGATGAGTATTTAAAAAGTATTAGTTACTTTGAAAAAATATATGGTTCCTATAAAGTAGAAGACTTTAATTCTTTTTATAAAAATGCTTTACTGGAAATAGAAAATTACACATAACAAAGATTCGTAGCCGACAGCGGGTCGAGCCCGCTGCGGTACAACCAGTTGTTATGGCGACAGGCCACTGGCCTGCTTTTTAGGAAGGAAAAAATGGAATATTCAATTAAAGGAAAACTATCTTTTTCAGATTATAAAGATTTTTTATTGGCCTCATTAATTTATAAAAAACATAGATTAATTATTTTAATATTATGTTGTGCATTTATAACTTATCAATTCGTATCTACAGTATTAAAAACATCAAATGTATTAACAGCTATTATTGAATTATTTCCGCTTATAATTCTTATATTAATTTATTTTGTAATTTTCAAAGTGTTTACAAAACGTACCTACAAAACAGATTCAATTATGCAACAAGAAATGATTTACACATTTTCAGAAAAAGGTATTTGCTGGTCTACTGAAAGAGGTTCATTTAATTATAAAATTTCAGATTTTAGAAAGTTTATATTTTCAAAAAAACTAATAGCAATTTATATATCAAATCGTAAAGCTATATTGATTCCACGTCATTTTTTTGAATCAAAAGAACAAGAAGAAAAAATAGAATTGTTTATAAAAGAAAATTATATGAATTCTATAAAAGAATAAGTAAGGAATATTTTTTAATCGAGTCAAGCTCGATTAAAAAATGGAATAAACTTTAGGGCTAAGCATAGTAGCGGTAGTACGCGGCTTTACGCCGCTTGGAAAAATAGAATAATGGAAGCGTAGCTTCAAAAAATATAGAATATTTCTTAAGGGAAAAAAAAGAATTAAGAAATCTAATTCTGTATAAGAAATATAATTGCCATAACAAAGGTTCGTAGCCGACAGCGGGTCGAGCCCGCTGCGGTACAACCAATTGTTATGTGGACGCCCGCACTGGGGCGCTTTTTGAGGTAAGTAATGAATGAAATTAATATTTGCGATGACAAATCCAAATTTCCAATTGAGAAAGCAATAGAACTCCTACATAAATCATATTGGGCAGCAGAAAGGCCTCCCGAAACAATAAAAAAATCTATAGAAAACTCTATTGTTTTTGGTGCATATGAAAACGATAGAGTTGTTGGAATGGCAAGAGTTATAACAGATTTTGCTACAACATTTTATATTGCCGATGTAATTGTAGATGAAAAATATAGAGGAAAAGGAATTGGTAAAAAACTTGTTTCTACAATAATTTCTGATAATCGTTTTTCAACTTTATTAGGTATTCTTGTAACACGAGATGCACATGGTTTATATGAACACTTTGGTTTTGTAAAAGATTCTGAACGAGCAATGACAAGAAGAGTCTAGCTCTTCTTGTAGTATGCAATATTTAAAAAATATGATATAATAAATCATCTTTAGTAGAGGAGTTTTGAAAATGCCAAGTATAAGTGAATTTTATGGGCTTTCCGTCTACATGTATAACAATGGCCGAGAACATAATCCACCTCATTTTCATGTTTTCTACGGCGATTTGGAATGTGTAATTGACATTCATAAGTGTAAAAAAACAGAAGGAAAAATGCCAAAAAATAAATTGAGATTAATTCTTGCCTGGTGCGAAATTCATAAAGATGAGCTTTTACAGAACTGGGAACTTGCTACAAAGAAAATGGATTTGCGTAATATCGCTCCACTTGTATAAGGAGGTCAAAATGAAATGGGCTGTAATTAGTGTAGAACCTACAAAAGATTACAAATTGTTTCTCACTTTTGAAGGTGGGAAAAAACGAGTTTTCGATTTTACTCCATTATTAGAAGATAAAATAAATGAACCTCTGCGTGACATCAATTATTTTATGACTGCAAAAGTACATCATCATACAGTAATGTGGAATGAAAAACTTGATATGTGTCCTGAATACCTGTATGAGAAAAGTGTGAAAGTGAAATAATCACATAACAAAGGTTCGTAGCCGACAGCGGGTCAGGCCCGCTGCGGTACAACCAGTTGTTATGACGACAGGCCACTGGCCTGCTTTGCAAGGGGAAAGAAAAATGAAAAAAATAAATTTTGAACTTATTAAGAAAATTGATTGTTTATTAGTATTTATTGTAGCTGTAATAGCTATTATTGGTTTACTTATTACTTTTATTAGTGAAATTCTTCCAGTTCATCATAGTACTCCTGCACATATTGAAATTGTAAATTCTGATGATGAAGAAGCAACAAAAAAAACAACAGAAACAATTGATTTTGTAAAGAAAATAAAGGATGTTTATGTTTTTTCAATAAGTACTTCAGCTATTAAATCAAATGAATTATCTACATCAAAATCAGAAGCTAAACAACTTTCAAACTCGATAGTAAAAGGTAATTCTTCTTCTGAAATAGTAAATTTCATTTTTGTTAAGGATGAACAGGAAACTGTACTCTTTTCATCAAAAGCATTTATTTATAAGTATCAATTGGCAAATGATAATGATTCAGATACTAATAAAGTGTCGTCATCAATAAAAAAATCACATATTTTTAATATTTATGCTGTAATAGAAGAAGATACAAACAATGATAAACAACTCGATAGTAACGATAAAATTGTATTATATGTTTCAGATTTTGATGGAAAAAATTTAAAAGAAATATCATCATCAATTTATTATCTTGATTTAGTCGATAGAGATGTAATCTTATTTACAGAGTATAACGATGGAAAAGTATATTACTATGAATATGACGGAAATTCAAAAAATAAAAAAATAATAAAATGTGTAGAAAAAGAATTAGATAATAAATATATAAATTTATGGTAATATCATGGAATATTTTAGAAAATCTGTTCAAGCCAGATTTTCTAAAATTATTTGAACGTTAGGGCTTTGACGAAGAAGCGGTAGAACGCGGCTTTACGCCGCTTAGGAAAAAAATTGAAGCATACACTTCAAAAAA
>Ga0256404_1011924_pt1 | contig 11471 bp, 9 predicted proteins | sample RumenRJG_01DNA_FD_185990 | JGI IMG/M metagenome (GOLD analysis project Ga0256404, IMG submission 185990) | Bovine rumen microbial communities from Lethbridge, Alberta, Canada - RJG_01 | ecosystem: Host-associated > Mammals > Digestive system > Stomach > Rumen | place: Canada: Alberta | collected... | reverse complement strand
AGAGCAGGTTGATCTGCTCGGCGATGCCGGAGATGGCCGTCGCCATCGTGCCGATCTGCTCGACGGTCTTGGCCTGCTCGATGGAGGCCGCGAGCTTGGTGGAAAATTCCGTGGCGAGCTTTTCGGCGGAGCGGCTGGCTTCCGTGGATTTCGCCTGAACGTCCTGCGCGCGGTTCTTGATGTCGTCGGCCTGCTGGAGGCTGGCGCGGGCTTCGTCCGAGAGGGAATGGATGGCGTTCGAGACGTGCTCGACGGAAGCGTTGACCTCCTCCGTGGCGGAGCTGGCGTTCATCATGGCCTCGCTGATGGAGCCCATTTTTTCCTCGATGGAGGTGAAGCCCTGCTTGAGCTGGTCGGCGGACGTGCCGAGCGTCTGGCTCGACGAGGCCATGTTGTCGGCCTGGCCCGAGATATTGTGGAGGACGCCGCGCGTGTTCTCGAACATCTCGTTCATGGCGTGGCCGAGCAGGCCGATTTCGTCGTTGCTCTTCGGCTGGTTGCCTTCGCGGGCGTAGTTGCCTTGCGCGAGGTCTTCGGCGAATTTCTGGTTGACGGCGATGCGCGTGACGTAGCTCGCGATCGTGCGGTAGGCAGCGAGCATGAGCAGCACGAGGACGATGACGGCGATGGCGATGAGGCGCCAGACGAGGCCGCGCGCCCCGGCGTAGAGCTCGGACTGCGACTGCACGAGGACGAGGCTCCAGCCTGTGTCTTTCATCGTGGCGTACGTCAGCACCTGCGTTTCGCCGTTGTCATCCTTGTACGTGGTGACGCCGGCGTCCTTCGTGATGGCTTCCTTCATGGCCGCGGCGAGGGAGGTGTTTTGTTCCTCGGTGGCATTCGCGCCTTTTTCGAGCTGCTCCTGCGGAACGCCGGCGATGTAGACGCCCTTGTCCGTGACGAGGTAGGCGTGGCCGGTTTCGCCGACCTTGATGTTATCGATGATGTCGGCAATCTGTTTCAGCGAGATGTCGACGGTGGCGACGCCGATCGTGCGCTCGCCGCCGCCCTCGGTTTCGGCCGTGATGGGCGATGCGAATGTGACCATGACGGTCTTGGCCGCGGCGTCAAAGTAGGGGGCTGTCAAAAACGGCTTGCCCTTGCTGGCGTTCTTGCCGCCGGTATACCAGTCTTCCTGGAGGTAGGAGCCGCTTTCCTGCACGTAGTTGAAATCGGTCTTGAGCTTGCCGTTTTCGCGGAACGTGAACGGGCAGACGAGCTCCTTGTCCGCGCGGTAGGCGTAGGGCTCGAACCAGAGGCCGCCGCCGTTGGCGAGGGATTGCTCATCGAGCTCGTCGACGATGTCTTTCGCGAGATCCTCCTCGCTCTCGTCCTTGTAGTCATAGCCGGCGTTGTAGGCCATGTGGTTGCAGGCGATTTCCATCTGGTTCAGCATTTCGTGGATTTCGGCGCTGTTCGTTTTCAGCGTCTGCTGCATGCTGCTCGTGGAGAGCTCGGAAATGTCGCTGTAGCTGCTGTAGGCGGCGACGCCCGTGATGACGATGAGGCCGATGAGGATGGCCGGCAGCAGGATCAGGCACATCTTGAGCTTGATGCTGCGGAAACCGTTGTCGTTGAAGAGCGTGGGTGTGGATGGCATGGTATCACTCCTTTGGTCTTGTTCTTTATTTGAACGCATAGAATTTGTTATTTATGTATTCGCCAAAGGGGGGATGGGTTCCTGCCAGAGAAACGTGAAATGTTTTGTGAGGCGGACGGACGCAAAAAAAGCGCCGCGCACGAAGGATGGTTTCGCGCGCGGCGCTTGGGCCAGGCCCCCTCTAGAGGGGGCTGTCAGCGAAGCTGACTGGGGGAGTAGTTTGGTGCTGCAGCCGAGCGAACATGCAGAACGCTGCTAAGGAACTTTAAAATCAGAGCACTTCGCCGAGCTCGGGGAAGTAGGCGTCGTAGAGGCTGCCGGTCTTGTCGAGGCGGGCGTTGCGAGCCTTTTCATAGGGAGCGGATTCACCGCCGAGCTTCTGGCACGCCTCTTCGTAGCAGCGGACCTCCTCGCCCGCACACTGCATCATGTTGGCTGCCCAGCGCGCTGCGGTGTCGGCCATCCGGCCGAACAGGGATTTCTGCGCATTTTCGTTCTTCATGATGGATCAAACCTCCTTCATCAAAAAGACGATTGTTTTTTCGGACAATTCTATCTTAGCACAGCGGCAGGGAAATGAAAAATACTGCTTTGCAATCTATTGATTGGTGCAGTCTATGAATTCTTTGATGCATCTGCTATACTGGGGGAAGGAGGGATGCAGGATGACGATTCAGCAGATGACGTATTTCGAGGCCGTTGGCCGCTACCAGAACATCACGCGCGCGGCCGACGAGCTGCACATCGCGCAGCCGACGCTGTCGCTCGCGATGCAGACGCTCGAACAGGAGACAGGGCTGAACCTCCTGCGCCACGTCGGGCGCGGCATCGTGCTGACGGCGGACGGGCAGGCGCTCTATGCCGAGGTCGCGCGGATGCTCAAGGAAGTCGCGCGGTTTGACAGCCATGTCGCGGAACTCGCGCGGCGGCATCAGGATCTCAGGCTCGCGCTGCCGATGCAGGTCGGCACGGTGCTGATGCCGCTGCTGCTCGGGCAGTTCCGCAAGGCGCATCCCGAGATCCGGCTCGACATCATCGAGGCGTCGGGCACGGCATCGCTCGACCTCGTCGAGCACGAGGAGGCCGACGTCGCCGTCGTGCATGACGGCCTGCCGCGCCTGGCGCTCACGGCGCGCCACCTGCCGCCGTGGCCGTTCTGCCTCTGCGTGCGGCGCGACCATCCGCTTGCCGCGCGCACGCAGGTGTCGTTCGACGAGGCGGCCGCGCAGCCGCTCGTGCTGCTCGACGACAGCTACACCATCACGCGCCGCCTGCATGACATCGCGGCGAAAGCCGGCCGCACGCTCGACGTCCTGCACTACACGCCGCACCTCTCGACCATCTGGAACCTCGTCACGCGCGGCATCGCCTGCGGCATCATCACAGGCAGTGCCGTCCTCCCCGAAAGCGCCCTCACCGCCATCCCCATCGACGGCCTCGTCCAGCACCCCGCCGTTTTCACAAAGACCGGCCGCCAGATGACGCAGGACCAGCGGACGCTGATTGCGTTTCTGAAAGAAGCATTTCCGGCCGCGCCGACGGCTTGACGAGAGCCTGCAACCAGCGGTTTCTTCCCATCAACCGTTCGTTGCTTGCGCATTTCCTCCGCTTCGGCTATGATAGGGACAACAAAGACAAAGGCGTCTTGCAAAGAAGGAAGTTTTTCCACTTCCTCTTGCAGGCGCCTCTTTTTGTTTCCCGGGATTGATGATTTCACTACGCATTTGACTGTCGCATCTGTTCGAGGAGGAACACGCAATGGCAAATTATCCGAAGTACAAAGTCGCCGCCGTCCAGGCTGCCCCGGTTTATCTCGATCTCCCTGCCACGGTGGAGAAGTCCGTCAAGATCATCAAGGAAGCCGCCGACAACGGCGCGAAGCTCATCGGTTTCCCGGAGGGCTTCCTGCCCGGCTATCCGTGGTTCGCGTTCCTCGGACGCGCGCTCGACTACGTGCCGCGTTTCTATCACAAGCTCTACAAGAACGCGGTCGAGGTGCCGAGCGATGCGCTCGCGAAGATTTCGCAGGCGGCGCGCGACAATGACATCTATGTCTGCATCTCCGGCTCGGAGAAAGACGGCGGCTCGCTCTACCTCACGCAGTTCTGGTTTGACAACAAGGGCAATCTGATGGGCAAGCACCGCAAGATGCGCGTTTCGGTCGCGGAGCGCCTCGTCTGGGGGGATGGCTCGGGTTCGATGATGCCGGTCTTTGACACGGAAATCGGACGCCTCGGCGGCTGCCAGTGCTGGGAGCATGATGTCGCGCTCGACATCGCGGCGATGAATGCGCAGAACGAGCAGGTGCATGTCGCTTCGTGGCCCGGCTTCTTCGACGATGACATCGCAAGCAAGGCGTATGCCATCCAGACGGGCACGTTCGTGCTGATGACGTCGTCCGTCTATGACGACTACCTCTACAACATGCTCTGCACGGACGAAAACGGCAACCTCGAAGAGGACCGCCTCGCGTATTTCAAGACGCTGAAGCAGGGCCACACGGCCATCATCAATCCGCGTGGCCAGGTCATCGGCGACTATGTGCCGTCGGGCAAAGAGGGCATCGCCTACGCTGACATCGACCTTGAGGACATCATCGACTACAAATACGAGTTCGACGCGGCGGGCCATTACAAGCATCCGTATCTGACGCTGAATTTCTATCGCGAGAAGCATCCGTTCTGCAACTTCATCGGCGACGGCGAGCAGGACACGATGACGTACGAGGAAATGCAGCCTGGCACGACGGAAGACGCCGAGTAAGCAAAACCACATCATCCGAAAGCAAAGACGGCAGGGGCTCTCTGCCGCCCTTGCTTTCTTTTTGTTTTCGGCGTAAAGTGAACTTGAAAACATGGAGGTGGGGCGTATGACGATCCGGGACCTGCAGTGCTTCTTGCTCGCCTGCGAAAAGCGCAGCATTTCGGCGGCGGCCGAGGCATCGTTCCTGACGCATCAGGGCGCGAGCAAGGCACTTCGAAAGATGGAGGAAGAAATCGGCGCGCCGCTCGTGACGCGTACGAAGCAGGGCATCGTGCCGACGGAATACGGCGAGCGGCTGCTCGTGGCGGCACGGGACATCGTCGCGAGCTACGAAAGCGCGGTGTCCGCCATCCACGACATGGTGCAGCAGAACGCGGGCTTTTTGCGCCTCGCCTCGGCGTTCGGCATCCTGCGCTTCTTGTCGCCCGAATTCATCCGCACGTTCGAAGCGCATCATCCCGACCTCCATCTTGACTACATGGAGTATCCTGACATCTATATTGGGAAGGATGTCAAAGAAGGCAAGTACGACATCGGCATGGTGCCGGTCTGCAAGCAGGACCCCGCGCTCGACTATACGCCGCTGTTCTCGAAAGAAATCTTCTTCATCGCGCATCCGGGCAGCCGCTTCTATGGGCGAGAGACCGTCTCCATCCGCGAAGTCTTTGCGGAGCCGCTGATCATCGAGAACCAGAACTTCGTCATCCACTGCATCCTGACGAATCTCTGCCAGCAGGAGGGCGTGGAGCCGGACTTTTATTTCAAGACGAGCGGCTTCAGCCTCTGCTACAAGTTCTGCAAGGAACGGACGGCCAACACCGTCTCGATGGACTTCATCTTTCACGACATGGGCGACGAAACGCTGCGCAGGATCCCATTCGACGAGCATCCGATGTGGGACGTCGCGCTCATCCGCCGCGCGGCCGGCACGATGACGAAGCCGCTCCGGGCGTTCTATGATGATGCGGCAACGTGGTGCCAGATGCTGGCGTGAAACGAATGTTCCACGTGGAACATTTTGGGAAAGCGAGGGCTTTTTATGAAGCATAGCCGCAACTTCTTTTATCTTGTGCTCGGCATGCTTGGCACGGTCGTGAGCCTGCTGCTCTGGCGGGCGGCGTGCATCGGCTGGCCGGGGCTCGATGTGGCGGGCGGGGCGGCGGTGTTCCTCGTGCTGCCGTGGCTTTTCGTCGTGCCGCATACGCTGGCCGCGCGGATGCCGCTCCCGCTCGTGCGCCTGCTCGGGCGCGTCGGCGGGTATGTGTTCTTTGTGCTCTATGACGGGCTCGTGCTGCTTGTGCCGTTCGGCGTGCTCTGCGCCGTCAGCCTTGCGCCGCCGCTTGCGGCGATGCGCGATTCGCTCCTGCGCGGCTGCGTTTGGCTGGAGACTGCTGTGCTCGTCCTCTGGATGGCTGTCGGCATCTGGCGGGGCCATCATCACCGCGTGCGGCGCGTGACGGTTGAGACGACGAAATCCATCCCGCGACCGTTCACCGTCGCCTTTGCGAGCGACATCCACCTCGGCGTCTCGATGGGCCCGGCCGTCGCGCGCCAGCTCGTGCGTGACATGAACAATCTCGCGTCCGACCTTATCCTGCTCGGCGGCGACATCATCGACGGCGATCTCGACACCGTCCTGCGCGAAAAAAGCCTGCAGGCGCTTGCAGGCATGCAGGCGGCGTGGGGCACGTTTGCCGTGCTCGGCAATCACGACCACTATGGCTTCGACGTCTCGCGCGAGAAAGCCTTGCTCGAAGCGGCGGGCATCCGCGTCCTCTCGGGCGAAACGCGCGAAGCCGCGTCCGGCGTGCAGGTATCGGGCTGGCTCGACGCACTCTATCATACGGAGGCGGAAAACCGCAGGGCATTGTCGGCAGGGCAAACGGCCGCAGAAACTTCTGCAACGGAGCAGCCGTTCGGAATCGTCATCGAGCACGAGCCCGTCCGCATGGAGCAGGCGGCACGTGACGGCGCCGACCTCTATTTCGCAGGCCATACGCATGCGGGCCAGTTCTGGCCGAACCGTCTGCTCGTCCAGCGCGTCTTCCCCTTCGACTACGGCACACGCTTCTTCGGCCGCATGACCGCCATCGTCACGAGCGGCTACGGTGCCTGGGGCGGGCAGTACCGCGTCGGGCCCGCGCCGGAGATTGTGGTCGTGAATGTCGTGCAAAAACAATGAATCAAAGAGTATTTTTCGTGCAATTCATTGTATCTTACGTGCATTTGCTGTATAATAAGGCAAAGGAGATGATTTTCATGGCTGCTGCAACGACGAATATCAGCATCCGCATGGATTCCGACTTGAAGGCGCGGGCAGATGCGTTTTTCGGAGAACTCGGCATGAACCTGTCCACGGCGTTCAACGTCTTTGTGCGCCAGTCCCTGCGTGAGGGGCGCATCCCGTTTGATATTTCCCTTCGCGAGGAACCGAACGAGGAAACCATCGCTGCGATGCTCGAAACGGAGCGTATGGCAAATGATCCGAATGTCAAGGAATATCATGATCTGGATGAACTGTTTGCGGATTTGGATGCGTGAGGAATGAGAGAAACAAAGTATGCCGTCAGAGTGACGATACAATTCAAACGAGAGTATAAGCTGGCAAAGAAACGCGGCTTTGATATGCAGTTGATGAAAGACGTCATCAAAAAATTGTCCATGGGCGAATCTCTGCCGGAAAAAAATCGAGACCATGCACTTTCTGGAAAATTGGCAGCATATCGCGAATGTCACATTTTGCCAGATTGGCTGCTCATTTATCAGATACGGGAAAATGTCTTGACTTTGACGCTTTCCCGTACAGGCTCACACAGCGATTTATTCTAAACAAAATGCCATGCTCTAAAATGTTTCACGTGGAACATTTTGAAGCATGGCATTTTTGCTGCTCGAAAATTACTGTTTTTCGCTGTTCGCTTTCAGATACGCCGCGACCTGTCCGCGCGCTCCCGGTACGTCGCTGCTGTAGACGTCGAGCACGGGCGCGAGGTCGGCGTCGGGGGCGGCATCGCGCAGGACGTTCGCGCTTTCGCCCGCGCCGGTGCCGCCATGGGTGATGATGGGGAAGATGCGCTTGCCTGAGAAATCGTGGGCGTGGCTGCGCACGAAGCCTTCGACCGTGCGCGGCAGCGTGCCCCACCAGAGCGGGGTGACGAGGATGATGTTGTCCGCGGATTGGAGCGCCGCTTCTTCATCGGCGCGGAGCGGCTGGAGTGCGGGGAACGTGGCGCTCGCAAATTCCTCCTTGGCAATCTCCGTCGTTTCGGGGTAGCTCGTAGGATACTTCTGCATCGTTTGGAGGAAGATGCGCTCGGCGTCCGTCGCGTCGGCCGCCATGTCGGCGAGCAGTTCGGCGTTGCCGACGAGGTCAACGGACGTGCGCACTTGCTTCCAGCCCGGCCCTTTCGGCAGGCGGCTGCGATCCCACATCAGCGACGCACCCGAGACGGCATCGACATCGTCAGGGAAGTCCGTGTTATGGGCGCGGCTGAAATACACGACGACCGTCCGTCCGGGGAGCGCGGCCTTTTCGCCTGCGATAGCCATCGGGCGGTTCACATGCACCTCGCGCTGCCAGCGGTCGAGATACGGCAGACCGAAGACGCCGCCGATGGCGAGCACAAGCACGAGAGCGGCGGCCGTGCGGAGTTTCCAGCCTTTCACATAGCGTCCGCCAACGAGCGTGCCGTGAAGGAACAGCAGGAACGCGGCCGTCGCCGCCGCGCCGAGATGGAGCGAGCGCCAGTTCACGCCGCGTGGCAGATGGACGGAGGGGAAAAGGAAGTGCGACGTCGCGACGCCCGAGACGGCGATCACGGCCATGTCGATGAGAAAGGCGAGGGCGACGACCGTGCCGAGCAGGCGCCGCCACGGATACCTTCCGCGCCCAAGCGCCCGGAAGAACCCCGCATTCCACCAGAGATGCACGAATACGAGCACGACGAACGCGACGCCGAGCACCTCATGCACGCGGCTGGAGACGAAGAAGCTCGCAAGCTCGACGAGCAGCAGCACGAGAAGCACGAGGTCAAGGAAGGGACGTTTCTGCATGGGAAGACCTTCTTTCTGAAAAATGTCGTTTCTTCCATCATATCAAACGTGGCAAGAGGCAGAGAAAATATTGACAAACGAATTTGCCTGTGCTATATTTATCTCAAGAAACGGAAAGAATCGTGAAAACACGAAAAAATACGAAATTGAGAGGAGAGAGAATGATGAACGAGGCGGAAAAAACGGTGTCGCTTTCGGCGAAGGCCATCGACGAGCTTCCGATGCCGGAGCGCATCGGGCGGCTGCGTGACGCGATGCTGGCGGAGCCGCGGTTTGTGTCAATCGAGCAGGCGCGCATCGTGACGCGCGTCTATCAGGAGCATGAGGGCGAGCCGCGCATTCTCGTGCGGGCGCAGGCGCTCGCGGCGGCGCTCAGGGAGATGGCCATCCGCGTGACGCCGGGCGAGCTCATCGTGGGCAACCGGACGGCGGGCGTGCGCGCGGGCGTCGTGTTCCCGGAGAGCGGCAGCCGCTGGGTCGACCGTGAGTTCGAGGACTTGCCGACGCGGCCGCAGGACCGCTTCCAGGTTCATGAGGAAGACATCCGCGAGTTCCGCGACGAGATTCTGCCGTACTGGGAGGGGCGCTCGCTCGAGGATGTGCTGCGGAGCCGCGCGGGCAAAGAGGTGGACGCCATCGCGCGCGTCGTGAAGATCAACCAGAAAGATCACGCGCAGGGCCATATCTGCCCAGACTGCCGCCGCTGGCTCGCGAAAGGGCCGGCCGGGCTGCGTGCCGAGGCGGAGGAGAAAGCTGCGCAGGCGACGGGCGACGCGAAAAAATTCTATGAAGCGGTCGCCATCGTGATGGAAGGCGTGCAGGCTTTCATGCGCCGCTATGCGGGACGCTTGCGGACGATGGCGAAAGCGGAAACAGAGTCGACGCGCGAGGAATTGCTGGAATGCGCGCGCATCTGCACGGCGCTGGCCGAGCGGCCGGCCGAGAGTTTTCACGAGGCGGTGCAGGCGCTCTGGTTCCTGTTCGTCGTGCTGCAGATGGAGTCGAATGCGTCGTCGTTTTCGCCGGGGCGCCTCGATGAAATCCTCGCGCCGTACTATGCGCGGAGCCGCGAGGCGGGCATGACGCAGGCGCAGGCGCTCGAAATCCTCGAATGTCTCTGGCTGAAGTTCAACCAGATCGTGTATCTGCGGAACCGCGGCAGCGCGAAGTATTTCGCAGGCTTCCCGATTGGTTTCAATGTCGCGGTCGGCGGCGTTGATGCGGCGGGGGACGACTATGTCAACGATGTCTCGTTCCTCTGCCTGCAGGCGCAGGCGCATCTCGGCCTGCCGCAGCCGAATCTTTCCGTGCGGCTCCATCCGAAGACGGGCGACGATCTGCTCAAAAAAGCCATCCGCGTCGTCGCGAAGGGCAGCGGCATGCCGCAGTTCTTCAATGACAAGGCGGTCATCCCGGCGTTCGAGGAACTCGGTTTCGGCACGCAGGAGGCGCGCGACTACGCCATCGTCGGCTGCGTGGAGCTCACGACGCAGGGCAACAATCTCGGCTGGAGTGACGCGGCGATGTTCAATCTCTGCAAGGCGCTCGAGCTCGCGCTGAATTCAGGCCGTGACCTCATCACGGGCGAGCAGGTCTCGCCGGACTTCGGCAATCTCGCGGCATACGAGACGTTTGCGGACGTCGAGCAGGCACTCGCGAAGGAAATCGACTTTTTCATGGAACGCATGATCGCGGCCTGTGCTGAGGTCGAGCGCGCGCATATCGAGCTGCTGCCGACGCCGTTCCTTTCGTCCGTCATCGACGGCTGCATGGAGAAGGGCGTCGATGTCACGGCGGGCGGCGCCGAGCACAACCTCTCGGGCATCCAGATGATCCAGGTCGCAAACCTCGCCGACAGCCTCGCGGCGCTCAAGGCGCTCGTTTATGATGAAAAAATTGTTCCACGTGGAACATTCCTTGATGCGCTGCGCAAAAATTACGAGGGCTACGAGCTCCTGCGCACGCGCATCCAGAGCAAGGTGCCGAAGTACGGCAACGATGTCGACTGGGTCGATGCGCTCGGCGTGCAGTGGGCGCGCTATTTCCGCAAGGCCATCAGCAAATACCGCAACTATCGCGGCGGCCCGTTCCACACGGGCATGTACACGGTCTCGGCGCATGTGCCGATGGGCGCGAATGTCGGCGCGAGCCCGGACGGCCGCAAATCGGGCCAACCGCTCGCCGATGGCGGCATGTCGCCGGTCTATGGCCGCGACATCGACGGCCCGACGGCCGTGCTGAAATCCGTCTCAAAGCTCGACAAGGAGCTCACGACGAATGGCGGCCTGCTGAACATGAAGTTCCTGCCGGAGTTCTTCGCGACCGAGACGGGCGTCGATAAGTTCGCGCAGTTCCTGCGGACGTTCGTCGATCTTGAAATCCCGCACATCCAGTTCAACGTCGTGCGCCGCGAAGACCTGCTCGACGCCAAGGCGCACCCCGAAAACCACCGCAGCCTGACCGTGCGCGTGGCGGGATATACGGCGTACTTCACCGAGCTCGCGGAGGACTTGCAGGACGAGATCATCGCAAGGACGAGCTATGCAGGGGTATGATGTAAAAAAGCCCCCCTCATTGAGGGGGGACGGGCCGCGAAGCGGCGGGGGGAGTAGTGCGGAGGCACGGCCTGTCAAGCAGCACGAAAGCAATCTGCGGAGTGTCGGCACGATTTTTGACGTTAGACGCTTTTCGACGCACGATGGTTCCGGTATCCGAACGACCGTATTCTTCAAAGGTTGTTCTTTGAATTGCCGCTGGTGCCATAATCCTGAGGGCATCGCGACGACGCGCCGGCCGCTCTTTTTTGAGAAACGCTGCATCGGCTGCCAGCTCTGCGAAAAAGCCGCGCGGGCGGCGGGAGAGCAGCTCGGAGCGGAACGGACGCCGGCGAGGGACGATGTACAGGCGGACGTCCTCGTCCGCGGCATCCCGTACCGTGCCCGCGACGCGGAAAACAACGCGCTCTGGGAGCGCATCATCGAAGCCTGTCCCTCGGGCGCGCTGGCATGGGATTCGCGCACGGTCACGAGCGCGGCTCTTTCGGATGTGCTCCTGC
>Ga0256404_1011923_pt1 | contig 11471 bp, 12 predicted proteins | sample RumenRJG_01DNA_FD_185990 | JGI IMG/M metagenome (GOLD analysis project Ga0256404, IMG submission 185990) | Bovine rumen microbial communities from Lethbridge, Alberta, Canada - RJG_01 | ecosystem: Host-associated > Mammals > Digestive system > Stomach > Rumen | place: Canada: Alberta | collected... | reverse complement strand
CGCGTTACTCACCCGTCCGCCACTAAGTTAAGTTCCATCCGAAAATTTCCCTTAACCCCGTTCGACTTGCATGTGTTAGGCACGCCGCCAGCGTTCATCCTGAGCCAGGATCAAACTCTCATGTTAAATATTGTAAGGCTTCCGTCTCACGGAAACCTTGGATTCAAGTTCAATACTGTCACAGTTCAAACGTTAACGTCTAAATCTGCTCCGTAATTTGCTTGGTTTGGTTCGTTCTGAATTATTCTGTTTGAAGGCCGTTCTTAAACGATCGGTCCCGGTCTTCTTTTTAGGAATCATTCAGGGTTGCATTTCTGTTAAGTTGTCATATATTCGATTGTGATGGTCTTTCGGACGCCTGTCTGGCAGGTTGTCCGTGCTGCCTCTTTTCAGCGGCAACTCTGATATCTTATATCAGCCCGCTGTGATTGTCAAGCACTTTTTTAAGTTTTTTCAGAAACCGTCAGGCTCGAAAATTCGTTTATGCCCGCCTCTCTTACAGCGGCGAATGCTATGATATCACTTCTCTTTCTCAGATGCAAGCACTTTTTAATAAAATATTAAGAATACTTTTTTCTTTAGAAAGAAAAAGTTAATTTCACGGAATCCCGGAAATTAACCTTTCAGAACTCCACTTTGTGGATCTCCAGAGCGGAGAAAGAGGGATTTGAACCCTCGCGCCGGTTTCCCGACCTACACCCTTAGCAGGGGCGCCTCTTCAGCCTCTTGAGTATTTCTCCTCGCCTGATTTAAGCATTAAATATGGTATTTGTTACGTTCTTTTTAAGAACGTACTAATGATTATATAGATTTGTTTTCGGTTTGTCAATTACAAGATACAGATATTTTGAATGGCTCGACTACAATATATGCCGGTCTCCATTCAAATATCTGAAGACCGGCATTATCGCTTCCGAATTCAGCCGAGGATCTTTGCGCAGACCTTATCGAGCTCTTCATCAGAGGGATGTCCGGGTTTCCAAAGAATCGTCTGTCCGTCACCCTTATATCTGGGGATAATGTGCATGTGGAAATGATTTACAGTCTGTCCTGCAGCCGCGCCATTGTTCTGAACAACATTGAGACCGTCCGCGCCAAGTTTATCCTTGAGCATCTCCGCAACTGTCTTAGCAGTTTCCATCGCCTCCGCCGCCCAGTCCTGCGGGATCTCAAAGAGGTTTGCAAAGTGCTCCTTGGGAAGTACCAGGGCGTGTCCGTCTGTGGCGGGTCCGTTGTCCAGGATCACCCTGAATTTCTCATTCTCGTAAATGGTCCTGCTGGGGATATCGCCGTTCGCTATTTTGCAGAAAATACAGTTATTATCTTTCAACTTTCTACCTCCTTCATAGCAAGTATCATGCGATTTGATTATAACAGGACTCCCGCATGATTTCATCTGTATTCATATTCCATATTTCCGAATCTGACCTCATCTCCCCGATGCACCCGTCTCTTCTCATTCGGCTCCAGCCTTGTGCCGTTGATAAAGGTGCCGTTTGTGCTGTCAAGGTCCCGAATCTCAATGCACCCCTCTTCGCCCTTGTAAATTCTCGCATGAACCCTGCTGACAGAAGGATCGGGCAGGACCACGTCGACATAGGCCTGCGCCTTTCCGACAGTGGTCGGAAGTGTTCTGAGATCGATCCTGCTGCCTCTGTCCCGCCCGTACAGCCTTCCTATCGTCTCCTGTTCGCTGAAGCGTACCGTATTTCCGGCCTCTTCATCGCTCAGCCTGTACTCCTCCACTTTTCCCGAGCCAAATACAGGCAGGTCCTTCTCATCGCTTTCCAAATAGGAGGGATTCCTGCTCCACTCTTCCTCTCTCCGCATTCTGCGCGACTCGCGGACACGAAGGACTGTCTCCGCAATGATCAGACATGCGCTTACCAATAAGAGGATCGACCCTGCAATACACAGTCTTCTTTCCCTCTGTGAAATATAGACCAGAAGCTGCACGGCGATCAATCCCCCTGCACCTGAAAGAAGAAGCAGGATAAGAAGTATTCTGAACACGAGTTGCTTTTTACCGAAGCTCTCGATGCTCCGATCGGGCTCCCGGCTTTTCGAAGGCTCTGTGTCCGCTTCTGTACCTGTTTTCGTTGTATACCGATCCGGTCTGTCGAAATCCTCATGCTTAGTTTCCTGTGTGTGTCTCCCGGACGACGGCTCCGTTTCGATCTCCCAGGGCTTTGGCGTATTTTTTTGTGAAACCGCTTCTCTGACCGATTCCCGCAGAGCCTGTCTGTCTCCCCCGGCTGCGGCGCACAGCCGATAAGCCGCAGCAGCAGCGCTCTTATCTGCCCCGTCGATTCCATCTGCCAGAAACCGGAAAACATCCGGGCTGATCACTTCCCCCGGATAATAAGTAAAACTGTACTTTCCCGAGGAGAGATCATAAAAGATCTGATCTGCTGTCAGCACCAGATGCTGCTCGTCTAATAAATACTCCGAAAGCGTTCCGGACATATCGCTCAATGCCTCCAGGAGCCTGAACAGTTCCTCTCCGGGAATCCCGCGGCCTTCATACAGTGCGCTCAGACTCTGTTTGCCGGTGGTCTCATAATATAGAAAGCTTTCTCCGTCTATATGCCTCAGCCCGCACGGCAGTATTCCCTCGATCCTGTTCATCTCCAGCATCCTGTACTGGTACCCCGTTGTCCCTGCTTCCGGCGGGCATGGAATGATCATATAGCTGCGCATTGTATCTTTATAATAAGTAACCTTCATACATATGGTCCTTCTTCTAGTCGCCCACAGCCTGCTGTGCTATTGCCGCAATTCTCCTGAATCTGCGAAAAGATCGCGGCGGGTCTGTTTTTCGTGCCTTCATCGTCACCTTCAGTTCCCAGACTGCCCCCTCATCTCCCGTTCCGGTCAGCAGCGCCGGCGCCATCTCTCCCGTCACTGACGCTGTGATGTCGCTTCCTCCTCCCGTTTCAGCCGAGCAGCTGCTCAGCATAAAAAAGTTTGAGGTGTCGATCTTTACATCCGGCGTACTGTCCCCTCTTGCTATGCTTTGCCTATATGCGGCCGTATACAGGTCCTGTGTCATCCGGCACTTATCATATAGAAAAAACGTCGCATATAGAACCATGATCACCAGCGCGAATACTGCCGGAAAGATCATTGCGGCTTCCAGCGTCATATATCCCTCAAGTTCTCTTTTCATAATCTGTGTCTCCCGTCTTACACTTATGACAACGCTGCCGCGATCAAAAGCAGACTTGCGGAGGACGCAAGAAAGGGGATGAACGCGATCCTGTCTCCCGCTTTTCTTCTCCCGGTCCACACGCCTATTGAGCAGACCAGCGCAGCCATGAGCAGCGCCGTTTCCGCGATCATAACTGCAGCTGTGATCCCCGTGAACAGTCCGCAGACCGCCAGACAGATTCCATCTCCCTCTCCGATCTTCCCTTTCAGTACAATAGAAAGGAGCAGCAGGAGCGCGCCCGGCACTGCGCCTGCCCAGAGTTCCCATTTTGAAATGAAGCTGTGGTCAAACAGATTTGCTCCTGCCGCTGCCGCGAAGAAAACCCCCGGTATCCACACAGGGATTCTCTTCGATCTTTGATCCGGCAGCGCAGCCATCCACAAAAAAATACAGGCGCACAGAAGTCTAGTCATATAGCCCTTCATTTTTTTATCAGCTCCCTGCTTAGTGGCTGCCAGCGTGTTTTCCGCCGCAGACAGGGCAAGGCCTGTAACGCTCTTTTGCCTCATCACTCTCCATCGTTGTCAGGTGCCTGACGATCCCGCTGCAGTTGCGGTCGGAATGGTACCGGTTTCCTTCCTTAGTAATATACACAATCCCCTTTCCGCCCGGTCTGCAGCATTCACAGGGATAGTACTTCGCCCCATTGCCGCTCCTGTAATTATCAACCTCCGCCGCGGAAACTGCCCTTACCTGAGGGTTTAGGTATATACAGCCGGTATCCGTGTGATAGACCTCCCCATAAGTTGTGACATAGACCTCCTCCTTATTTCCGCCGCCGCTGCCCCCGGCCATGCCGCTCCCGGGTGTCCATCCCACCCAGGCGTGACCGCAGTATCTCGCCTGCATCGCGAAATCCGGAAACGCCACAATGCGCACAAAGGGCCTGATCCTGCAGTTTACGATGATCTCGACCCGGTCTGCCTCTGTCATGATCTTCGACTGGGCAAAAGACAGGCCGGCCTTTCCTCCAACCACACAGGAATGCCTCCAAAAGGATTCTCCCAGGTAGGAGGTTACTTTGTTTCTCACATAAGTCTCTGAGACGAGCAGCGACATAGCGGTTCCGCTGTTTGCTTCTTCCGATCCGCCGCCGCTGCCTTCCCCGGCTCCCGGCGCGAATCTCGTATAGTATGCCGCTTCGCAGACTTGTTCTCCGGCCTGTTGAAGCGCTGCCTGCAGACCGCTCTGAAGTCGGACCGCCTCAAAGATAAACAGCAGATTCATCACAAAAAACACAAACAGCGGCACTGCCAGCGCGGCTTCGAGCGTCATGCTTCCGGCAAAAGAAGGCGGGAGAGATGTCCCTGCCGTCCGTTCAGACGCCCGGAGAGGCTCTTTTTTGTCTACATCTGTCAAAATATTGCCGAACGGCAGAAACATCGCTCCCGCCTCCTTTCTGACATCTCTTTTCTTTCCTTAAACCGCTCAATTGTAACCGCTGCTTCCGCTGAACAGAAACTCTGTGCCGCAGGCCTTAGCACCTGCATTCATATTGAACTCATCCAGGCATAGATCCATTCGAAAACCGCTGTTCCCTGTGATCCTGCGCAGGTCCATTTCCATCACATCCATTGTCCTCTGTGTTTTGACCGAGCTTCCTGAAAGGAGCAGAAGCCCCTGAAGATAAGCGCGGTAATCCAGCCCCTCGCCGCTGTCTCTGTCTCTGACCGCAGTCAAGGGAGTCAGCAGTTCATACAGGCGGGTCTTCCAGGAATCTTCTGTCTTGAAGACCGGAACTTTCCCGCCTTTCATAAGAGTCCTCACATCCTGAACGCTTTCCAGATAACTCCAGGCCAGGGCAATCGCGTACGAGGCGGGCTCCTCCAACTCCGGACTGAGCAAAAGCAGCGATGCTGCCGCCGCCACTGCGCGGACCTGCCCCATGCGGCTCTCATCCGTGAACAGATATGCGCAGTTGGACGCCTCTCTGATCAGGATCAGCCGTGCGGCCGTTCCTTCAAGATTCTCCCGGTCGGATCCTTTCCCGCACAAAATATACTCAGTCTGATAGCGGAGCTGCCCATCCTCCGAAGGATTCACACAACTGCCTGTCTTCTCGTAAATATACCTGTCGAACAGGATCTCATCTGCAGGCGGATATTTGTGGGAGTTGACCGCTGTCATTCCTGTCCCCAGATGAACCTTCCGTGCGCTGAGTACGTTTTCTGTCTCGACTTGTCTGTCGGATAATCCGCTAACATCCCCGAAGACCTGACGAAGAACAGGAAGCAGCTGAAAAGATCCCATTCGATCGACCATGTTCTCCGCTTCCGAGGGCTCGTCCGACGCCGCTTCATACTCCTTAGCAGTAACCTCCTCTTCTCTCTCTTCTTTTTCCTCGTTTTCCTGCTTCTGATCCTCTCTTCGATCCCTCAGCGCCTGCTTCAGGTCCTCCCGGCTCTTCTCAGTCTCGGCCGTCCACTCTCTCCCGCTGATCTCAAGGCCTCTCCACTGATCCGCCGTCACCAGCATTTCGGAGATCACCGCTCCGGCCGGATCCGCCGACATATATGCGTATACCTGCTCTCTGACTGCCTTCCCTCCGTTATCACAGGCGTATCTCGCCTCAGGCACCCGGACATCCGAGATCTCCATTGATGTCCAGTCCCTGAGCCTTCCGAATATGGGCGCAGTCTTCCTGGCGCAGTTGCTGTCCATATAATTCCTGAGATGCTGTGCGAACTCATCATTCCCTCCCCCCGGTCCGCCGTAAGACGTGTCCGTAAAGAAAAGGTCGTATCTGCTGTGCAACTCCCTGTGGAATTCCGCCAGCGCCGCGTTCTGCGCAATGCGGCTTACACTCTCCATTTGCATGCGCGCGGCGCCGAGTCTGGCACCGCTGATCAGCACAAGGTAAAGAGTGAGAAACGCCGCAAGGGTCAGAACAAGGTACACTGTCATATAGCCATCGGTTTCCCGGCCTGATCTCTCTAACATTTTCTGCTTCCGGCTGCGGAAATGATCGAATTGCTGTCGCTGCTGATCTTCTGGAACACCTTTTTGACGAGGTCGTTGAGCTGCTTCTTGAATATGATCACCAGCCCTATCAGGACCACGATGATAAGTATGATCTCGACGGTCCCCATACCCGCTTCGTCTCTAATAAAATCTCTGGCTGTCTCTCTCATTTTTTCTCCTTTCCTTTGTGTCATTTTCTTCATGCCGCAAAACTGTAATAGGCAGGAATTATAATGATCAGCATTGTGATGGCGAGCATCATGATCATAGGCAGAAGCAGTTTCGTCTCCGCCTCCTCTCCCAGCTTTCTCGCTGTATTCTGCCTCTCTTCAAAAGATGCCTTCGCCTCCTGCTGCATTACAGACAAAAGTTCCTGATTTCCCTTCTTGAGATTCTGGGCCAAAATAGCGCTCAGCCTGGTATACTGCCTGGATCTGCAGCGCTGGCCGAAATCCGCGTATGCGTCTGCCTCCGGGACTCCGCTCGCGAGTTCTCTGCACACCAGAAGGATCTCTTCATAGGCGCTCTGCTCTCCGAGCCCTTCCGCTCTCCTCTTTGTATACTCCTCTCCAAGCCTGATGAATGTGCTCCGGATACTCAGCCCGGCGCCCAGATAGAGGACAAATTTGCTGATGATCCGGGGATAATCAAGCATCATCTGCCGTTCCCTCTGTACTACCCTCTCGTGAAGTCTGCTTCCCATGACTGCTGCCGCCAGAAAAGCAACGATCCCCGAAAATACCAGCATCGCCATGCCTGTCCCCGCCGGTTTCTCCTCCCAGTAAAGAGATTCCTCCTCCATTTCATAGGGAAGCGGCATAGCTGTTTCGGATACACTCCGCGCATCCGCGCTCTGTATTGCTTCCCTGATCCTGAGGGATAGTGCGTCTTCCGCCGAGAGTTCCGGTCCAAACACTGTGACCGGATACTCCCTGCTCCACCTGAGCCCGCCGCCAATGCCGTTGTCATAGCTGAGTAAGGCCGTCAGCGTCACCTCCCTGCTCTCTCCCTCCCCCATCCCCGAATTTCCCACCGTTCCGTCCGCGTCGACAAGAGCATAACTGCTGCTCTCCCAGGCTATCTCAAAGGGATAGCCCTCGACAGTTCCGGGCAGGTCCAACGGCTTCGTCACCCGCCCGAGGCTCTCATTCTCTCCCAGAATCCTCTCGGGCAAAAGCGCGAATACTTCGTCCGCCATGGAACGCGCCTCGTTTTCACTGAACTTTCTCGAACGGACCTCCAGCCTGTAGTCCCCCTGATGGACCTTGCTGATATCCCCGCCTTCCGCCTCCTGTACAACATAAGCTTCCAGTTCCGTGCTTCGGTCTTCCCCGCCTATCTCTTCTCTGATCAGTTCTCCGTCCCGAAGGAGCATGTTCCCCTCTGCAGCGGCATAACCCGCGACAGCGAGAATATCCCCTGCCAGAATGATCAGGAGCGCGATCCTGATCCTCCCCACGCAGAACTTCTTCTCCTCTCCCTGCAGCCTCCCGTAGGGATACAGGAGTGATAAATCTCTTCTGACTCCGCTCTCCCGCAGAAGGCCTCCTCCTATCTTTTGCCCCCACGCCCGCCCTCTCTCGTAGAGATATTCCGCAATTCTGCCTGCCCCTTTCCCTTCACTGCCTCTTGAAACAAACCACAGCACCAGATATGCCGCCAGAATCAGCCCGTAGATATAGATTTCCATCCCTTCTCCCTTCCGGCGCAGGCGCGCCGCGTTCTTTTTCGTTTCATTTACAGTGTCACCGCCAGTATCTTCTCCGACAGAGCCAGTGCGCACAGGTATGCGCCAAGGCACAGCGTCATGAACGCGATCCCCTCCGGGTTGTGATAGAGTACATCGAAAAATCCCGGTGATGTGATCCCTATATAGAAGATGATCATAAACGGCGTGACGTCCATGATCCGCTGTTCGAGTCTCCGGTTACCCAGCATAATGCTGATCTCATTTTCAACATCCAGCCTCTCCTCGATCAGCTCGGCAGTCCGCGACAGGATCTCGGTCATATTTCCTCCGCCGCGCTTTGCGATCCTGAAAATCTCTGCAAATTCCCTGATTTCCTCTGTCCCGGCTCTCTCCGCCAGATCATCCAGCAGTTTTTCCAAAGGGATCCGGTTATCAAGGCCTCCGACCAGCCAGGTCAGTTCCCTTGTGATCGGAGCATATTCTCCGTATTCATACACCATCTCCCTATATCCTTCCCGAAAGGCGTTCTCCGGGGAATCCCCCGATCTGAGCGCATTGTTCACACTGCCCAGCAGTTCCCTGAACTGCTCCGAGAGAATCTTTTTCTTTTTCTCACGTTCCCCCTTCAGCCTGTATAAACAGTAAGGAAACGCAAAAGGGGAGAGGATGACGACGGCTATCCGGGACTGATAAAACAGCCACGCGGCAGCCGCCGCCATCATGAATCCCTCCACCAGATATAGGAGCGCGCGTTCAGATATCAATCCCCGCCATTTCAAACTTAAATCTGTGAGTGATCTCGTTTTCTTTTCTCCAGACGCCGACGATCTTCCCATTTTCCTCCCCCGTCTCCGTAAACCTGTACAGCGTGGACAGTATGATCTGCCCGCTTTCCTCCATTCCCATGACTTCCGCTACCTCCAGAAGTTTCCGGCTCCTGTCACGGAGTCTTCCCAGGTGCACTATGATATCGATCCCCGAGGCCAGCTGCCCTCTGATCGCCGGTACCGGCAGTTCCATCCCCATTAAGATCATTGTCTCAAGCCTCGCGAGCATATCCCGCGCGCTGTTAGCGTGGCCCGTGCTCATACTCCCGTCATGTCCCGTATTCATCGCCTGTATCATATCGATTGCCTCCGGTCCCCTGACCTCACCGACCACGATCCTGTCCGGGCGCATCCGCAGGCTCGCCCTGATCAGTTCCCTGATGCTGATGGGCCGGCAGCCCTCCACATTTGCGTTTCTGGCCTCCATCTGAACAAGGTTGGGCACATGCCGGATCTGAAGCTCCGCATTGTCCTCTATGGTGATCACCCTCTCCCCGGGATCAATACAGTCGGATAATACATTCAGAAATGTCGTCTTCCCCGAGCCGGTCCCGCCGCTGATAAAAATATTGAGGCCTGCCCTGACGCATTTACCCAGAAATTTCGCGACTTCCTCCGTAATGGAGCCAAAGCGCAGCAGGTCGTTCATTGTGATCGGATCCTGAGGAAATCTGCGGATCGTCAGGATCGGGCCGTTTACCGCGATCGGATTAAGGACCACATTTACACGGTCTCCGTTCTCCAGCCTGCAGTCCACGATCGGAGACGCGGTGTTGACAACGCGATTTGAGGCCCCTACGATCTGCTGGATCACATCTTCAAGTTTCTCCGGCGAAGAGAACTTTCCCGGATACCTGGCCAGACTTCCTGCTTTTTCCATGAAGATGTTGTCCGGCCCGTTCACCATGATCTCCGTCACTTCCGGGTCCTCGAGCAGATCCTGCAGAACATCCATCCGCCGGATCGAGTGAAACAGTTCCTGCCGGAGCCGCTTTTTCTCCTCCAGAGGCATTAAAATGACCGGATCCTCTCCGCCGTTTGTCAGCTGCCGGTCTATGAGGTCCAGAACTTCGCTGTCGGGAACCTCCCTGGAGAAATCGATCCTTTGCATGATGCTGCTCCTGATCTCATCCCGGATCTCCGGATATGACGGGTTCATAAAAGGCCCTCCTCTTCAAGGATCTCCCTTACACAGGCAGCCAGTTCTCCGTGCGTGAGCATGAGGATGTTTCCCGGAAGCTCCCGAAAGACAGGAAGTCTGCACCTTCTGGTCTTCATGAAGATATCTTCATACTGTGTGCTCTTAAGGAGCGCCTCATACTGAGTCATCTTGGCCCTGGCAATTCCGTCCTCCCTGGTTATGGTGAAGATGAAATCACACTGTCTCATTACTTCCAGGACGCCGTCCACCTGCTCGCTCAGGTCCAGGATGCAGTACTCGTAATCCGTCACTTTCTCAATGGTCCGCAGCAGTTCCAGCCACTGCTCCGTCCTGATCGACCGAAGCAGGAGAAAAGATTCCATGGGCGGGAGAAAATCCAGATCGCCTATCTTTTCCGTCATATAGCGGAGCTGGCCCGCCAGTTTCTCTCTGGCGCAGTCGTTATAATACAGAAGATCGCTGACGCTCCCGCGAAAACTGCGGCTGAGCATCGTCTCAAATCCGGAGTAAGCCTCGAAATTCAGGTAGAGCGCAGGAGAAGCGGCCGAGAGCAGCTGCCCCATGCACAGCGCGAAGGTTGTCTGAAGACACCGTGTGAGCGGCGAATAAATTCCGATCAGTTTCATCGGTTTGCCGTGGCGGACACCCTCTGAAATTCCCGCCTCCCGGGTCATGCACATCTCGCGGATCCTGTCGCATATGTTCTCCACAGACTGATATTTGCTCATGTTCTCGGGCTTTTCCATATAAGTGCTGCTTTCGTTCAGAAGCAGGATATCTTTGAACCCGGCCTTCCCGATCTCCTCCGTGTACTGGGACTGCGCGATCACAAGAAGTCCTGTGGTCTCCGGCGTCTCCCGCTCGAGAAAAGTCTCTCTTCCCGTGTAGAGGTAGATGTCTCCTGGGAGCCTGCCCTCCTGCCTGAGATATTCCATCAGATGTTCCCCGTAGGAAACTTCGCTGTCGCAAATGCAGACTCTGCGCGCACCGGCCGCGCCTCCGCTGTTAGTCATTTGACGCTCTCCTTTCATCAGGCAGTGCGCAAAAGAGCAATAAATCCTCCTGCGGGCGCATCAAAATAAAGCCTGCCGGCCTGCCTGTCACATGTCCTGCGGAAATTAAAAAGTTACCAGGGATGGGCTCTGTATTCCTAGCTGCTCGAGAAGCAGACAGAGCACGACGCTGATGCCTATCGGCACAGCAAAATGAACAGTTCGGGATAAATCCCGGTATCTGATCAGCAGAAACGCGGAGATTCCCGCGCCGATCAGAAAAGAAAGAACAGTACCAAAGAGAAACCATCCCGGCCCCATAAAAGGAGCCAGTGCCATGAGGAGTTTGATATCTCCCGCCCCGAGGCCTCCCGCCTTCCAGAAAGGAAAGAGAAGAAGCAGCGTGGCTGCTATCACTCCAAGCATCGGAGGAAGCTCTTCAGGCGTGTTCATCATCAGCAGCAGGAGGCCTGCCGCCAGCGTTGGAAGGGTCAGGAAATTGTAGATCCTTCCCCACCGCAGATCAGACGCTGCGGCTGCCGTCACGAACAGTATCAGAACTGTCCGGCCGCCTTCGGTCAATGGCTTCACCTCCTTCCTCCGGCTGGTGAATCTGATTATAAATGCT
>Ga0256404_1011922_pt1 | contig 11473 bp, 10 predicted proteins | sample RumenRJG_01DNA_FD_185990 | JGI IMG/M metagenome (GOLD analysis project Ga0256404, IMG submission 185990) | Bovine rumen microbial communities from Lethbridge, Alberta, Canada - RJG_01 | ecosystem: Host-associated > Mammals > Digestive system > Stomach > Rumen | place: Canada: Alberta | collected... | reverse complement strand
ATTAAAAACAACGAATACGTGCTGGCCGCCCGCGCCCTGGGCGCGAAGCCAGGCCGCATCATTCAAAAGCACATACTGCCCAACTGTATGTCCGTCATCTTCATCTCCGTGGCCCTGCAGATCCCCTCGGCCATCTTCACCGAGAGCTTCCTGTCCTTCATCGGCCTGGGCGTGCAGGCGCCGATGCCGTCCCTGGGCTCCCTGGCCAACGCGGCCCGCGGCGGCATGCAGAGCTACCCCTACAAGATGGTGTTCCCCGCGATCATCATCTGCCTGATCGTGCTGAGCTTCAACCTGCTGGGCGACGGCCTGCGCGACGCCTTTGACCCGAAGCTGAGGAGGTAAGACGATGAGCACACCGCTTTTGCAGGTCAAAAACCTGCGCACATCCTTCAAGGTCGATCACGGCGAGGTGCATGCCGTCAACGGCATCTCCTTCAACCTGGACAAGGGCAAGGTGCTGGGCATCGTGGGCGAATCCGGCTCGGGCAAGTCCGTCACCGCCTATTCCATCATGCGCATCCTGGTGGAGCCGGGCCGCATCACCGGCGGCGAGATCCTCTTTAACGGCGAGGACATCGTCAAGTACTCCAAAAAGCAGATGCGCGAGTTCCGGGGCAAGCGGGTTTCCATCATCTTCCAGGACCCCATGACCAGCTTAAACCCGGTCTACACCATCGGCAACCAGCTGCGCGAGGCCATCATGCTCCACACCGACCGCAACCGCAAGCAGGCGGACGAGCGGGCGCTGGAGATGCTCAAGCTGGTGGGCGTCAACTCCCCGGAGCAGCGCCTCAAGCAGTATCCCTTCGAGCTTTCAGGCGGCATGCGGCAGCGCATCATGATCGCCATGGCGCTGTGCTGCGAGCCGGACATACTCATCGCCGACGAGCCCACTACCGCCCTGGACGTGACCATACAGGCCCAGATCCTGGAGCTGATGCAGGACCTCCAGAAGAAGCTGGGCATGGCCATCATCATGATTACCCACGATCTGGGCGTCATCGCGGACATGTGCGACGAGATCATCGTCATGTACGCGGGGCGGGTCTGCGAGCGCGGCACCGCCGACGAGATCTTCTACAATCCCCGCCACGAGTATACCAAGGGGCTGCTTCGCTCCATTCCTCGGCTGGACACCAACCATGCCCGGCTGATCCCCATCTCCGGCTCCCCGGTGGACCTGACAAATCTGCCCAAGGGCTGCGCCTTCGCCTCCCGCTGCGACAACTGCATGAAGGTGTGCCTGAACGAGCTGCCCGAGGAGCTGGACATCAACGATTTCCACAAGGCGGCCTGCTGGATGAACGTCAAGCAGGTATATGACGAAGCGAAGGGAGGCCCTGTCGAATGAGCAGCGAATACCTCCTTGAGGTCAGAAATCTCAAACAGTATTTCCCCATCCGCACGGGATGGTTCGGCACCCGGCCCCTGAAGGCCGTGGACGACGTGTCCTTCGCCATCAAGCCCGGCGAGACCCTGGGCCTGGTGGGGGAATCCGGCTGCGGCAAGACCACCGTGGGCCGCACGATCCTCCATCTCTACAAGCCCACCGCCGGCGAGATCCTCTACGACGGCCAGCAGATCACGCCCCAGAACATCGGCCAGTACCGCCAGAAGATGCAGGTGGTGTTCCAGGACCCCTATTCGTCCCTGAACCCCCGCATGACGGTGTCCGACATCGTGGGCGAACCGCTGGACATCCACGGCCTGTACAAGACCAGGCAGGAGCGCGCCGACCGCATCGCCGAGCTGCTGGGCCTGGTGGGCCTCAACTCCGACCACGCCCGCCGCTACGCCCATGAGTTTTCCGGCGGCCAGCGCCAGCGCATCGGCATCGCCCGCGCTCTGGCCGTGAACCCGCGCTTCATCGTCTGTGATGAGCCCGTGTCCGCCCTGGACGTGTCCATACAGGCCCAGGTCATCAACACCTTTGAGGATTTGCAGAAGAAGCTGGGCATCGCCTACCTGTTCATCGCCCACGACCTGCTGGTGGTGCAGCACATCTCCCAGCGCATCGCGGTGATGTATCTGGGCCGCATCGTGGAGATCGGCGACGCCGATGAGATCATCGCGCACCCCGCCCATCCCTACACCCAGTCCCTGATCTCCGCCATCCCCATCCCCGATCCCAACATCGCCCGCACCCGAACGCGCATTCCCCTGGAGGGCGACGTGCCCAGCCCGCTGAACACTCCCTCCGGCTGCGCCTTCCGCACCCGCTGCCGCTACGCCACCGAGCGCTGTGCCCAGGAGCGGCCGCGGCTTCAGGAGATCGCGCCCGGCCATCAGATCGCCTGCTTCAATCCCCACGAATAACGCAAGGGCGCGCCGATGAAATAACCTTTGCGGTGACGCTGGTCCAACCCGCGAAGGGTCGGGGGGCTGCTGATGTACGTCTGCGCGGCGCCGCCGCCCCGGCTGGACCTCGGATTACGGCGCTCCCGTCTTAGGATCTGTGCAGAAATTATTCATACATTATGCTTGTCTGAATCCGCCATTGCGGCGTTGTCGTCGGTCAACGTGCCCCGGCACGCCTCCCTCCTCCGCCTTGCACTGACGAATTCATCCTTCGCATTCTGTATGAATAATTTCTGCACGGCTCCTTACGTGACGGCGGTCTGGACCTCCGCCTCCGGCAACAACCTCCGCTTCCCTGGACGATAAACACCGGTCTCAAACGGCGCGAATGCCGTTTAAGATAATACAACACTTAGGAGGAACCCATTCATGAAGAAGCTGCTTGCTATTCTGCTGGCCGCCATGATGCTCCTGTCCTGCGCCGTGACCGCGATGGCCGACGAGGGCTCCGAGCCCAGCTGGACCGAGTATGACGCGCTGATCGCGGACATCAAGTCCGAGACCGACTTCGCCGCCCGCGAAGCCAAGATGCACCAGGCCGAGGACATGCTGATGCAGACCTACGCGGTCATCCCGATCTATCACTACAACGATCTGTACATGCAGCGCAGCACCGTGCAGAACGTGTACGCCAACCTGTTCGGCTTCAAGTACTTCCAGTACGCCACCGTGGAGGGCTCCGACACCCTGAAGCTGAACCTGGCCTCCGAGCCCGACAAGCTGGACCCCGCCCTGAACAGCTCCGTGGACGGCGCGTGCCTGGCCATCGCCTCCTTCGGCGGCCTGTACACCTATGACGCCGAGGGCAATCTGAAGCCCGACTTCGCCACCGGCTATGAGGTCAGCGAGGACGGCCTGACCTACACCTTCACCATGCGCGAGGGCCTGAAGTGGTCCGACGGCAGCGACCTGACCGCAAAGGACTTCGAGTACAGCTGGAAGCGCGCCGCCGATCCCCAGACCGCCGCGGACTACAGCTACATGTTCAACGGCATCAAGGGCTACGAGGACAACAACCTGGCCGTGGCCGCCTCTGAGGATGGCAAGACCCTGACCGTCGAGCTGACCGCGCCCTGCGCCTACATGCTCGACCTGATGGCCTTCCCGGCCTTCTATGCCGTGAAGCAGGAAGCCGTCGAGGCCGCTGCCGACTGGCAGACCAACCCCGGCGCCTGGGCGCTGGAAGCCGGCTTCGTGACCTCCGGCCCCTATGTGCTGTCCGAGTGGACCCACAACGAGTCCATGGTCTACACCAAGAACCCCAACTACTACGATGCCGAGAACGTCACCCTGGAGAAGCTCGAGTTCATGCTCTCCGCTGACGACACCGCCATCTATGCCGCCTATCAGGCCGGCGACGTGGACTTCATCGACACCGTTCCCACCGATGAGATCCAGAACCTGAAGGCCGATCCCGAGTTCCACATCATCGACAACCTGGGCACCTACTATGCCGCCTTCAACGTGAAGTCCGACCTGTTCGCCGGCAAGACCGTGGAGCAGGCCAACGCCATGCGCGAAGCCTTCTCCAAGCTGATCGACCGCGAGTACATCATCGAGACCGTGGCCCAGTGCGAGCAGAAGCCCGCCAACGCCTTCATCCCCGAGGGCATGGCCGACGGCCAGGGCGGCGTGTTCAAGGTCAACGACGACGCCTACACCTATCCCGTGGTCGCCACCGCCGCCAACGGCGACGAGCTGGCCGGCTACTATGATCTCGAGGTGGACGAGGAAGGCGCGCGCGAGCTGCTGAAGGAAGCGGGCTTCGAGTTCGACGACAACGGCATGCTGTCCGCCAACACCCCCATCAGCATCGAGTACCTGACCAACGAATCCTCCGCTCACGTGGCCATCGCCGAGTGCATGCAGCAGGACTTCGCCGTCGTCGGCATCCAGATGAGCATCCGCACCTGCGACTGGAACGTGTTCCTGAACGACCGCAAGAACGGCAACTTCGACTTCGCCCGTGAGGGCTGGCTGGCCGACTTCAACGATCCCATCAACATGCTGGAGATGTGGACCACCGATTCCGGCAACAACGACTGCCAGTTCGGCCGTTAATCCATTCTGACATACCCTTCGCAGCCGACGGTCCTCCGATCGTCGGCTGCCTCTTGATTTTTGGCCGCGAATGGAGTATAGTGGGGGATGAGTGAGTGGGTTTTATGTCAAACAGTCAATCCCCATCCGGAGAAGAGAATGGACAAGCAAAAAATCAGGGAAAAATCCAGCGTGGACAATTCGGGCGTGTACCTGCTTGAAAAGAGCAAGCGGGGCGTGCTGAACGTGCTGTTCGGGCGCACGATGCTGATCCTGGTGCTGCTGGCGGTACAGGTGCTGCTGCTGTGGCGGGTGTTCACGTCGCTGCAATACGTCAAGTACATCTATGCCGCCCTGCAGGTGCTCTACGTGGTGCTGATACTGCATCTGGTGAACAAATCCTCGAACCCGGCCATCAAGATCACCTGGATACTGCTGGTGGTGCTGGCCCCGCCGGTGGGGGTGTTCCTGTATCTGTTCGTGGAGATGGACTGGGGGCACCGGGTGCTGAACCGTCGCCTGAGCGAGCTGGTGCGCAAGACCAGCGGCATGCTGCCGGACCAGTCGGCCCTGCGGGAGCGCCTGCGGGAGACGGACCCAGCCCTGGGCAGCATGGCGGATTACATGTGGGCCAACGGCTACTTCGACATCTACCGAAACACCGACGCGGAGTATCTCCCCAGCGGCGAGGCGGCCATGGAGGCCATCCTGCGCGAGCTGGACCGGGCGGAGAAGTTCATTTTCATGGAGTTCTTCATCATCGACGAGGGCGTCATGTGGGGGCGGATCCTCAAAAAGCTGGAGGAGAAGGTGGCCCAGGGGGTGGAGGTCCGCGTGCTCTACGACGGCACCTGCGCCCTGTTCCGATTGCCCTACCGCTATCCCAGGATGCTGGAAGCCCTGGGCATCAAGTGCAAGATGTTTTCGCCCCTGCGCCCGCTGGTGTCCACCCACTACAACAACCGGGACCACCGCAAGATTCTGGTGGTGGACGGGCGCGCGGCCTTCACCGGCGGCGTGAACCTGGCCGACGAGTACATCAACGCCAAGACCCTCTACGGCCACTGGAAGGACGCGGGCGTCATGCTCCACGGCGACGCGGTCAAGGCCTTCACGCTGATGTTTTTGCAGATGTGGAACATCGACGAGCGCACCGAGAATTTCGGCAAATACCTCTCCGCGCCGTGCCCGCTGGTGCCCGCCCGGGGCTACGTGCTGCCCTATGGCGACAGCCCGCTGGACGAGGAGCGGGTGGGGGAGATGGTCTACCTGGACATCCTCAGCCGCGCGACCCGCTACGTCCACATCATGACCCCCTACCTGATCCTGGACAACGAGATGATCACCGCCCTCACCTTCGCCGCCAAGCGGGGCGTGGACGTGGCCATCGTGCTGCCCCACATCCCCGACAAGCGCTACGCCTTCGCCCTGGCCAAGACCCACTACAGCCAGCTGCTCCAGGCCGGGGTGCGCATCCTGGAGTACACCCCCGGCTTCGTCCACGCCAAGACCTTCGTCTCCGACAACCTCAAGGCCGTGGTGGGTACCATCAACCTGGATTACCGCAGCCTCTACCTCCACTTCGAGTGCGCCGCCTACCTCTACGATTCCCCCGCCGTGGCCGACGTGGAGCGCGACTTCCAGTCCACCGCCGCCCTCTGCCGCGAGATCACCCTGAAAGACGTGGCCCGGATCCCCCTGCTCACCCGCCTCGCCGGATGGCTGCTGAAAGTCCTCGCGCCGCTGATGTGAGAGGCGAGGATAATTAGGAATGAGGAATTAGGAATTAGGAATTAAGAACGGCTTGGCTCCTGCGGGGTTCGCGGCAGCCGCTATTATAATTCCTCATTCCTCATTCCTAATTCCTAATTCAGCAAATCCCAATTTACTGTAAGAGCGAAGGGTTCATGTTAGCGTTCCTGCATGAATTTTACTTTAACACCCCCTTCATGCCGTTGACAAAAAAGCTGTGTGTAGTATAATTGTTATAAATGAATGATCGATAGAGGCGCGGGACGCATGATTAACGCCGTCGAGTCCGCCGGGGACACCGACGCGGCGCGAAAGGGCTTGCCGCCGAAATCCGCGAGACGCCGGCGCTCCTGCGGGTTGGGGGACCGGGAAACACGCGGTCCACTGTCACAAAGTCATTTGTGGAGCGCTATCTCTGATCCCGATGATTTTCCCGAGGGATGATTATGAAGTGACCGGAGCATAGACTTCGGTCATTTGTTTTATTATCATTATGGAGGTTACCGTCATGAAGAGAATCATCTGCACCATCCTGGCCGCCTGTCTGCTGCTTTGCTCCTGCGCCTTCGCCGAGGGTCAGTTCCGCGTGGGCATGGAGTGCGACTATCCCCCCTTCAACTGGACCCAGGTGGACGCCAACGACACCACCGTGCCCATCGACGGCGGCATGGGCTTTGCCGGCGGCTACGATGTGGAGATCGCCAAGAAGATCGCCGAGGGCCTGGGCAAGGAGCTCGTGGTCGTGAAGATCGAGTGGGACGGCCTGATCCCCGCCCTGAACTCCGGCATGATCGACGCCGTCATCGCGGGCATGTCCCCCACCGCCGAGCGCAAGATCACCGTGGACTTCACCGACGCCTACTATAACTCCGACCTCGTGGTGGTTGTCCGCAAGGACAGCGACTACGCCAACGCCGCCACTCTCGCCGACCTGTCCGGCGCGAAGATCACCGGCCAGCAGAACACCTTCCATTACACCGTCATCGACCAGATCGAGGGCGTCAGCAAGCAGGAGGCCATGCCCACCTTCCCGGCCATGATCGTGGCCCTCACCTCCGGCGCCATCGACGGCTACATCTCCGAGCGTCCCGGCGCGGTGTCCGCCTGCGCGGCCAACGACGGCCTGACCTTCGTGACCCCCGGCTTCGTGGCTTCCGAGGAGGATACCTCCATCGCCGTCGCCATCAAGCAGGGCAATCCCGACCTGGTGGCCTCCATCAACGAGATCCTGGCCGGCATCGACACCGATACCCGCAACCAGCTGATGGACAACGCCGTGCTGAACCAGCCCATCTCCGCCGAATAATCGAAGACCATGTAATCATAGGGGCGGCCTGAGCGCCGTCCCTTTCACGCAAATATGAGGATGTGATATCATGCCCAACGCGCAATCCGGATTCTTTGAATGGGTGTTCTTCTTCGTAAAGACCTACGGCCCGATGCTCTTGAAGGGCGCGGGCACCACGCTGCTGATCGCCCTGACGGGCACGATCGTGGGCTTCATCATCGGCCTGGCGGTGGGCTATCTGCGGGCGATGCCCTGCGAGAAGGAGAACGGCGCGGCGCGCTACTGGCTGATGAAGGCCGCGCGCGGGCTGCTGGGCGTGTACATCGAGATCTTCCGCTCCACCCCGATGATCGTGCAGGCCATGGTCATCTTCTACGGCATGGCCTCGGTGTTTCACATCAATCTGCCGCACCTGCTGGCGGGCTTCATCATCGTGTCCATCAACACCGGCGCGTACCTGTCCGAGATCGTCCGCGGCGGCATACAGTCCGTGGACCCGGGCCAGATGGAGGCCGGCATGGCCATCGGCATGACCTACGGCCAGACCATGCTCAGCGTGGTGCTGCCCCAGGCCATCCGGAACATACTGCCCGCCCTGGGCAACGAGTTCGTGGTCAACATCAAGGACACCTCGGTGCTCAACGTCATCTCCGTCAGCGAGCTGTTCTTCGTGTCCAAGTCCGCCGCTGGCACCTATCTCAAGTACTTCGAGGTGTTCTTCATCACCAGCGTGATCTACTTCGTGATGACCTTCACCTGTACCCGCATCCTGCGGTGGGTGGAGAAGAAGATGGACGGCCCGAAGAACTACGACATCCACGGCTCCCAGACCGTCCCGGACGTGGAGCTGATCCAGGCGAAGGGAGGCGCGAGCAATGGCTGAGAACGTATTGCAGGTCCGCCACCTGGGCAAGTCCTTCGGCGACCATGAGGTGCTGCGGGACGTGGACTTCGCCGTCTCCAAGGGCGAGGTCATCTCCATCATCGGCTCCTCCGGCTCGGGCAAATCCACCCTGCTGCGCTGCATGAACCTGCTGGAGAAGCCCTCCGGCGGCGAGGTGCTGTTCCACGGGGAAAACATCCAGAAGCCCGGCTTCGACCTCCAGACCTACCGGGCCCGCGTGGGCATGGTGTTTCAGTCCTTCAATCTGTTCGCCAATATGACCGCGCTGGACAACTGCGTGGTGGGCCAGATGAAGGTGCTCAAACGCTCCCGGGTGCAGGCCCAGAACATCGCCATGGCCTTCCTGGAGAAGGTCGGCATGTCGGCCTACGTCAGGGCCAAGCCCCGCCAGCTCTCCGGCGGCCAGAAGCAGCGCGTGGCCATCGCCCGCGCCCTGGCCATGAACCCCGAGGTGCTGCTGTTCGACGAGCCCACCAGCGCCCTGGACCCCGAGATGGTGGGGGAGGTCCTCGCCGTCATGAAGGACCTGGCCTCCACCGGCCTCACCATGCTGGTGGTCACCCACGAGATGGGCTTCGCCCGGGATGTCTCCGACCGGGTGGTGTTCATGGACGGCGGCGTCATCGTGGAATCCGACGTCCCCGAGGTGGTCTTCACCCAGCCCAAACACCCCAGGACCCGCGAGTTCCTCGCGCGCATACTCAACGAATGACGCAGAAGGAAAGCCTCCGAATAAGATCGGAGGCTTTCCTTTTCCATAGTTGATACTGCGCAGGCAAAAAAGCGCCCGCTCCGACATCGGAACGGGCCTTTGCATTGCCAATTACTTGGCGGCAGCTTCTACCTTAACGATCTCCTGGCCATCATAGTAGCCGCAGAACTTGCAGACGCGGTGGCTGAGCTTCATCTTGTTGCACCGGGGGCACTTGACGATGCCCGGGGCGGACAGCTTCCAGTGCGCGCTGCGACGGGAATCCCGCCTGGCCTTGGAGACTTTTCCCTTGGGAGTGGCCATTGTTACACCTCCTCATTTAGCACGATATTTTTTAATGCCGAAAAGGGGTTTACAACCTCGGCTCCCTCCTGGCATGTGCAGGTACCCTTGTTCAGGTCGATGCCGCACACGGGACAAAGTCCCTTGCAATCCGGCTGGCAGAGCACCTGTAGGGGCAGCTCCAGCAGCAGGGCATCCCTGACCGCGTCCGTCAGCTCGATGGTCGAGGCTTCAAAGCTGTACAGATCGGGATCGTCGGGGTCGGGCGCGCGGTCAAAGGCCGCGTCGATCTGGGCCGTCATCGGAATGGAGACCGGCGTCAGGCACCGCGAACAGCGGGTGTCCGCGCGGGCGCTGACCTCAGCCCGCAGGCTGATGCGGGCCTTTCCTGCGCACAGGTATTCGCCCCGGACATGAATGTCCTCAAAGCTGACCGGATCGCTTAAAACCTCCATCGGCTCCAGCGTCAGCGTCTCCTCGAAGGGGAACGACTGCCCCGGACTCTTCAGCGCGCGGGAAACCTCCAACAACCCAATACCCCCTAACCTTTTCAATTATATACGGTATTTCGGTGTTTGGCAAGTTATTTTTTTGATATGCTCTGACTGCGGCGGAGCACATCCCTTGTCCATTACTTCCTGGTGGACAGCTCCAGGGTGTCGCGGGCGATGGCCAGCTCCTCGTCGGTGGGGATGACCCACACCTGAACGCGGCTGTCGTCGGCGGAGATCTTCGCCTCGCCGCGGGCAGCGGCGTTCTTCTCGTGGTCGATCTTGATGCCCATGAACTCCAGCCCCTCCACGGCCCACTCGCGGGCGCGGACGTGGTTCTCGCCGATGCCGGCGGTGAAGATGATGGCGTCCACGCCGCCCATGGCCGCGGCGAAGGAGCCGATGTACTTCTTCAGCACGTAGGCCCACATCTCGATGGCCAGCTTGGCGTCGGGCTCGCCGGCGTCATAGCGCGCGGTGACGTTGCGCATGTCGGAATCGCCCGCCAGGCCCAGCAGACCGGACTTCTTGTTCATCATGGTCAGGACCTCGGTGGGGGTCATGTTCTTGCGGTTGCAGATAAACTCGACCACGGCGGGGTCCAGGGTGCCGCAGCGGGTGCCCATCACCAGGCCGTCCAGAGGCGTGATGCCCATGGAGGTGTCCACGCACTTGCCGTCCACGCAGGCGGACAGGGAGGAGCCGTTGCCCAGGTGGCAGATGATGACCTTGTTGCCCTTGGGCAGGTTGAGCAGCTCCTGGCTGCGGGCCGCGATGTAGCGGTGGGAGGTGCCGTGGAAGCCGTACTTGCGGATGTGCAGGTCGGTGTAGTACTCATTGGGGATGGCGTAGCGGAACGCCTTGGGGGGCATGGTCTGATGGAAGGCGGTGTCGAACACGGCCACCTGGGGCACGTCGGGCAGCACCTCCTGGCAGGCGCGGATGCCCATCAGGTTGGCGGGATTGTGGAGGGGACCCAGGGGGATGTTCTCCTCGATGGCGGCGATGCAGGCGTCGTCGATCAGGCAGGAGGCGGTGAACTTTTCGCCGCCGTGCAGCACGCGATGGCCCACCGCGCCGATCTCCTTCAGGTCGGAGATGACGCCGATGTTCACCAGATGCGGCTTGCCGTCGTCGGCGTTGTACTCGGAGGCGGTGCAGTCCTTGCCCACCAGCACGTCCAGCACCACGGACATGGCCTCGGCGTGGGTCTTGGCCTTCTTGAGCTGCTTTTCCTTGATCTTCTGGTCGCCCCAGGAATAGGTCAGATCGGTGGTGGGGTCCACGGTGCCGATGCGCTCCACCAGGCCCTTGGCGATCACGGACTCGTTGTCCATGTCGATCAGCTGGAACTTCAGGGAGGAGGAACCGGCGTTGATAACGAGGATTTTCATTCTGAAAGTCTCCTTTGTTTTTTGAATGGGGTAGTCACTTGTAAAAGACGAGAAAGCCCGCAAATACAAGTGAATTCGATACATTTATCAACTGATTTTTCTCCACTTTTGCTGTATAATATCAGTACACCACTACTTCAACCGTACAACAAAAGGGAGAAAAACCATGCGAAAGTCAGCCGTGCAAATATCCTTGTGGGACATCTACAACGGTGTGTCCGAAGCCATCGAGCAGCATAAGCCCCAACT
>Ga0256404_1011921_pt1 | contig 11473 bp, 13 predicted proteins | sample RumenRJG_01DNA_FD_185990 | JGI IMG/M metagenome (GOLD analysis project Ga0256404, IMG submission 185990) | Bovine rumen microbial communities from Lethbridge, Alberta, Canada - RJG_01 | ecosystem: Host-associated > Mammals > Digestive system > Stomach > Rumen | place: Canada: Alberta | collected... | reverse complement strand
TCCGCGCCGCCGCGACTTTGACTACATCATCGTTCTGGGAGCCGGGCTGATCGATGGCACGAAAATTTCCCGTCTTCTTGCCCAGCGTCTCGACAAGGCGATCGAGGTCTGGAAAAAAGACCCGACGCCGCCCGTCATGATCCCGTCCGGCGGGCAGGGCGGCGATGAAAAGATCCCCGAGGGCCGGGCCATGGCAGAATATCTTATCGCTCACGGCATTCCGCAGAAGTCTGTCATCTCCGAGGAGCGCTCCCGGACGACCAGTGAAAACCTGAAATTTTCAAGGGAACTGATCCGCTCCGACATTGCCGGTCCAAATCCGATGCACGTGAGCGGCCGCCCGTACGTCGCCATCGTCACGAGCAATTACCACGTCTGCCGGGCTCTGCGCTACGCCCGCCGCATGGATTTCAGAGCGACCGGCATCGGCTCACCCGTGGCCGCCTACTACTGGCCGAGCGCCCTGATCCGCGAATTTGCCGCCATCCACGCCGAAAAAAAGCACGCCGTGATCTTTCTTGCCGGCTGGCTTCTGTGCCTGCTGCCGTTCATCGTCTTCGCTGTTGGCTGAGACTGCTGACTGTCTGCTTTTCACTGAGATTTCCGGGCCCGGACCCGCGGGGCGTCAGCGGAAATGAGGAACAAGCTTGATTCCGGTGCGCTTTGCTGTTGAACTGAGCCTGCCGGGGCAGCGGAATTTCTTTTTTTCTTGTTTCCGGTGACGTTTTGAGCCCGGGAGAGATGTCTTGATCATCGGAAATGCTTCTTTTCTTGTTTCCGATGACAATTTGGACCGGAATTGTCCGTTTGAGACATCGGAAATAACTTGATTTTTGATTCCCGCTGACACGGGGATTCCCGGCGGGTAAATTTGTGCCCGGAAAAGCTTGCTTTTCAAGTTTCCGGTGACACGAGATTCCCGGGCAGGTTAATTTGTGCCCGGAATAACCTGCTTTTCTGATTTCCGGTGACGCCTTGCTGCGCGCCGGCTGGTCTGCTCATCGGAAAGCTTGTTTTGAACCAATTTTGTTGATTCCCGCGGATGTTCGTGGCTGCTGACTCATCAATTAATAGCATACCAGCACATTATGATGAACTTCAGGAGCGGTCTGTTGAGACTAATTCATCAGGAAGCTTCTCAATGAGCAAAATAGATGAATAAAGAAGGCGGTTTGCCACTACTAATTCATCAAAATATATAGAACGCGGGCAGTATTGATGAATGCCAGCCTTAAATCCAGCCTGATAGTTCATCAATAAGCAAGTCTGGCGGGCCTTTTTGATGAATGGCCAATTAACACTGGCTTCTTGATTCATCGATTAGCAAGTTTGTGAAACATTTTGATGAATGCCCGCCGGCTTACGCGTCGCTTCATGCTCATTTCCGTTGCCGCAGCTAAAGCCATCCCGGATCGGACTGCAAGCAGTCCATCCGGTCCTGGCTTTGCAACTCCGCGCATAAGCCTCGCGTCGCTCCGCACTTCGTGCTCTCGCGCCGCTAACGGAAAACCGCATTCCCGTCCCGCTTCGCGTGACTACATGCGGTTTTCCGTTACCGCGCCTGGAGCAGGCAGGCATCCTGGCATGCAAGCATGCCGGCTGTCTGCCTGTTCCGTCGCGGCTTATGCGCTCACAAAAATAAGCCGTGCTTTTGCACGGCTCTGAAGAGTGGGACTAACGGGGCCACACTCGAACTATAAAATGCTTGCTCAAAAAGTCAAGCAAATTAAAGCTTCTACCCCTGTTAATTCTGAAATAGATGCCGAACTGGTCGATCTCTCGTATGACCTAAATAATACAATAAAAACCATTAGACAGCAACAAAAACATGAATTCTCGGAAAAAGAAGTGTCAGAGATGATGCGACGTTACCACGCTGGCGAAACGGTATACGATCTGGCAGAGGCATTTGGATGCCACCGCTCAACGGTTAGCGCAGTGCTGAAACGGAATGGCGTGACGGTAACGCTTGTGAAATCCGAAAAAATATTCGACCCGGCAGAGGCGGCGGCGCTCTACGAGGCTGGAATGAAATCTAAGGAGATAGGTAAACGGTTCGGCGTGAGCGAGCAAACGATTCGGGATTGCCTGAAGAAACAGGGCATTAAAATGCGTACGCGGTGGGATTATCCCCGATAATAGTGCAACTAGTGCAACTGATTTTGCTAGAATAATGTCTATTGGAACTACGTTACTGGCCAAGCTTTGTGGGATTATTTCATTCTGATAAACTATAATATATAGCTTTTTGTACATGAAATAATGAAATAGAGCAAGGAGGCAAATGATATCGTATGCAGAATTTAAAACACGGCTAAATGAAAGGATAAGAGAAGACATTGATTTTAATCTCGAACTTCTTGAAACTGTAATAAATAATCCAAGGCGATATACGGGAATATTCAGGATCAGCAACGCAAGAACTAAACTTATACAAAATGTTACTCAAAGTCGAGAAATCAAATTTGGAGACTTTATGGAGGACATTGTTACAGATTATATTGGACGGATGGGTTATATTAACTTGGATAAGAACATTGGAAAAGATAAAAACGGTGATGCTCTAAGCGCAGATCAAGTATTCAGAAAAGATAACACAGTATTTTTGATAGAGCAAAAAATCAGGGATGATCATGACAGCACTAAAAAGCGAGGACAGTATGATAACTTCAGAAAAAAATACACGCTTTTAAGAAACAGGAATCCAAACTGTCTGATTGACGCAACAATGTGGTTTATCGATGATGGGTTAAAGAAGAACAAAAACTACTATAAATCAGAGGCTATCAAACGATCCCTAGAACGAGTAAATATTCGTATCCTATATGGGCGAGAATTATTTTCAGAATTATTTAATCAAGAAGAAATTTGGAGAGAATTATGTTCTCATCTGATGCAAAATAAAATGGAGCGGTCGCAAGAAGTATTAGAGATACCGGATTTTGACACAAGCACAGAAATACTTGAAGCTCTCATCATAATCAAGAATAAGGAACCCAGACTCTACGCAAAACTAATTTCGGATAAGCCAGAATATATCCAACTTCGTGCGGAACTTTTTTCAACGGGGAAAAATATTCAAGCATCACTTGCGGCTTGAAATAATCTAGGATACGAGCTTTAATAAGATGACAATATGTTAGGAGGTGAATGAAGAGCAATATCATTATAAACGGAGATTCTCTTGTTGAATTAAACAAGTTGGAAGAAAATAGTATTGATCTCATCTTTGCGGATCCTCCATATTGGATGAGAACAGAGGGAATTTTGAAAAGAGTTGAGGGAACAGACTTTGATGGCTGCGACGATGATTGGGATCAATTCGATTCCCTTTCCGATTACGAGCATTTCACGAGACAATGGCTCTCTGCTTGCAAGAGAGTGTTAAAACCAAACGGTTCAATATGGGTTATTGGCGGAATGCAATGTATTTATACGATTGGCTCCATAATGCAGGACCTCGGATTCTGGATTATAAATGATGTTATATGGCATAAAAAGAATCCTACTCCAAACTTTATGGGGACACGACTTAATAACAGCCATGAAACACTTATCTGGGCAACAAAATCGAAAACTTCAAAATATACTTTTAATTACAAAACAGCCAAAGAGCTTAATCACGACAACGTTGAGGATTATGAATTTACTTCGGGGGTTAGAAAACAAATGGGCTCTGTTTGGAGGATAAGTGTTTGTTCAGGCAACGAACGCATAAAAGATAATGATGGAAACAAGCTTCATAGCACACAAAAGCCTGAAGAACTATTAGAAAGAATCGTTTTAATATCATCCAAAGTTAATGATATTGTTCTTGATCCATTTGGCGGAACCATGACTACGGCCGCAATGGCCAAAAGACACGGTCGACAGTATATCATGATTGAAAGAGATAAAAAATACTGTGAATATGGTACACAAAGGATAAAAAACATATCATTTGATGATTCGGATTTATCTAATGCAACTTTTGATATTAGGCCAATCAAAGTAAGTATGGATGAGATGATTAAAGCAGGTGTATTTCATCCTGGAGAGCCATTTTCATTTAAGGACGGTATTCCTGTTGCAAAGCTGACATCTGAGGGTAAATTAGAATACAACAACAAAAATTTAGATATGCATTCATGTGCTGCGGTCGCTAGAAATGTTAAAGCTAAACGATTAAATGGATTCGATTATTGGTATGTAATCAGAGATGGGAAATTAATATCAATAAAACAAATACGCGAGGAATATAGAAAAATGAAAGTGGCATAAATTTATATGGTGTTAATAATATAGTGCCATCCAGCCACATTCCCGTGTAGCTGTTGCTCAATGGTTAACCGATAAGGATATTGTCGGCGACTATATCAAAGAATATTACAAAGAGAATCCAATCGACACGTCATTCGAGGGTATCCTTGCGCACTTTAGTGGCCTAACAAAAGAAACCGTTATCGCGACCATTGACCAAATGAATACGCTGAACTTCTTGGCGCACTATGAACCAGACGGCTATGGCCCACTATTCTACGAAGAAGAGGAGCGTGAATACAATATAGAGGAAGACAACACTATTGAGCAAAATTACGTGATTGCATCGAATCTGTACTTCGAAGAGCATCGTATGCGAAACTATGCTTGTTAAATAAGTCGCAAAAGAATGGCCGCCCCGAAGGGCGGCCTGTTTTTTATGGGATAAGATAGTAGCCTTCGCTCCTAACATAGTCATCGAGAAGATTACCGTATACATCTTCATGTATCTCGCCGTCTCTATACTGCTCGCAGCCATAGATGGCTACAACGAGCTGATCGAGTGTAACGCGGTAGTTTCGTATATTAGTTACGACCGTTATGACATCTTCAGAGCTATCCCCCATGAAGTTATAGAAGATACGATAGTCTCTGTGATTCATGTTGCCAAATACGACGATGGTATCATATGGGCCATTTTTGGCGCCAGCCGTAAAACCGACAGATCCGGCAATCACTGTATTGTTTGCATCTCTCAAATCTCCAGTTCTATCGAAGCCTAGCGCGATATGCAGTTCACTCGCATTGATTTGGCCATCATGAATCAAATCTTCAATCTTAATTCCAATAACCCAATCGTGACCGTCAATGCGATAAGTATACTTACCGTTGCTGCTGTCGGGCGCGTTATCGTCTTGCGCTGGCTCTTCTGCCGGCTCTTCTGCCGGCGCTGATGCGAACGGCACCACAGTTCCGACGGTTGGTTCGACGATATCCTCATCTATTTTTACGAACTGAAGTTCATTCCCGCCGTCAAACAGGACGAAAAGGCCGTCATCTGTTAAAGTTGCGTTCACGATTTTGTCGGTCTCGAAAGTAAGATTTTCGCCGTCATAGTTATAGCTAAAATCTAGTACTTCGAAAACCTTCCCATCGCGAACTACTAAGAGATGGCCGCTCGTATCGTCCGTAAATTCGAAGAATCTTGCCATGCCGGGAACATCCAGGCCGTGTTCAATCATCTCGTCCGGGGTATAGGTGTCACCATTTACGTTAACGCTGGCCACAGCCCAAACCGTTCCACTCAGTGAAGTGCTGTCATTGTTTTTCTCTGTGTTTCCTGCGCACCCTGTAAGAGCAATGGTTAGAATCACGACTAGTATTAAGCTCAAAAGAGCATAGAATCGTTTCATATTTTTCATAATTTTCCCCTCCTTATGAAACAAAATAGTTATGTTCACGAATCACGCCATCATCGCCAAAAACGTCGCGCAATGGGTTTTCGTGAATCTTTCCGTCTGAGTAGGTTTCCCAAATGTAGGTTGCCGCAATTAGCTGATTGTAGCTAATATGAATCGGCCTTGATCCATACCCATTGATGGTGAGAATTCCGCTATTGCCGTGCTCGTCGTAGATGAGGATATGTTCCTCGTAACCGCTATCTTCGTAGATGTACGGAATATTGATGAATGTTTCGATAGTATGACATGGTACAGTATCGTCGTGATATACGAACCTTCCAATCTGTGCAACCGGATTATCGTTTTCGTCATAGACGTAGCCTGCTGAAGAATAGCCCAAGTCTCGAATTAACTCGCCGAAGGAAATTACGCCATCCTGAATATAATCCTCGAGCTTTATGTGGAGCATAATCTCGCGGCCGTTTAAGGTGTAAACGTAGGTTTCCGATTCGGTATTACTATCCGTACTGTCTTCTGCGTTGTAGCGCAACTTTGCTTCCTGCGCGGCCTCCTCTGAGACGTAGTTCGTCTCGGGCTTGATTATTGGATAATTCGTGATTTTATACTGGAGCTTGTCGTTTGAACTCGTAGTGAGTACGATTGTTCCGTTTTCGTAGCTAGAATCAGTGTAGTCTCCGCGTATTACCAGTTTATCGCCGGCAATCTTGTAGGGATTTTCACTGACAGCACTCACTCTTCCCCAGTGCGTCATTAACGCTACGCAGGTTCTGTCGTCTATGAATTCCAGGATAAATTCAGATCCTTTTTCCTGCATTCCAGACGAAATAAGCTCGGACCAAGTGTAGGTTGTACCGTCTGAAGTTGATCCTGTTTCAAGCCTCCAAACCGTACCTTCCAACACTAGAGTCTCACGACTCTCTTGATCTCGCATGCCCGCATTCACGTCCACGCTTTCGCTAGTGCTTGCATTCGTGTTTCCGCTAGCGTCCTTCGCGCACCCAGTCAAAGCAAGGGCGAGCGCAAGGACCGCTACTACCAATCCCATAATGGTAAAGTGCATTTTCTTCTTCATAGTTACCCCTCCTTTACCGGACGAAAAAACTGTGCACCTATTTGACCGGCACCTCCGGCAATATGTATTTATACTTAATTCCCTTATACACAACATCGTCAAACCCAAGAAAAGATGTTTCGCTTTGACTTTTCATAAATGGCTCTAACTTACTCATGAACTCATCCTGTTTCCCATTTACAAAAGCCTCGCCTCCGCATGCTGCAAGTACAAGTTGTTCAAGTGAAAACTCCATTGAAGAAACGGAATAGCCATTGACGGTTACGGTGTATGATTTGGCAGTATCCTTAAAGGGAACAGAGATTTTCAAGTCTAGCGGATCTCCGTGACCATAGGAGGTTAAACTGATTCCGTTACATACGTCTCTGTCAGAGTACATCGTATAATCCATGATAATCCCGTCAGGGGATTCTCCAAGTATCTTGTTTTGCAGATCTCCATATTTTCTTCTCCGTTCCGAAACAGAGATTCAATATCCAAATGAATAGTCCAATCCTGATCAAGGAACCGATAAGTGAATGTTCCGTCAGCGTTTTCAGTAACAGAAATGTTTTCGATATTTTCGGAATCGTTAGAGCCACTCTCAACCTGAAATTCGCTCGCTGTGCCACTACTATTGGAGATAACACTTTCGGACTGTGTATTGACGCTCTTTCCGCAGCCGGTCAAAGGCAGCGTAAAAATCATAATCGTTATTATGCTCAAGACAGCAATAAGCGGGTTTCGCTTCAATTCTGTCATCTCGCTTTAATTATTTCTGCTGAATTTTATCGCGACTCGCTTCTGAAGACGAAGATTTGAGTCGATCGGCCAGACTCTCACTCTTTGGAGGATCCTTTTCAGCCCGTTTGCGTTTGACGGCGTTTTCTACCGCGTCTGTCCCTTTAAAGAAAAGTTTCTTTGCAAAATATAGCACAACGTATAGTATAGCCACGATAATGATAGCAGATATTACGATTGCTGTATCACGATCCATGAGATCACCTCGTTAATCAGAAAAATTTAGTTTTTGTTTTAGTTTGAATGGGGGTATTTTTTACTTCCGTGTTGGGATCAATGGATAAAAATATTTTCTCAATTCCCGTTACAAGAATATTCATTTCCGTAACATCTTCCGGCAGTCCGTATCTATCTTCCTTCCAATTCATAAAAGAAAAGTACCAAATATTTTTTCCATCTGCATCATTTTTTTGCCGTAGTCCCGCTTGCCAGGTCTTACAAACAAAGGTAAACGATTGATTGCCTTTGTTGGGTGAGACAGAGATCCTGTAATCCGCAAAATTATATGAGTCAATTGCCCGGCTCACGTTTGAAAAATCAGCACCAACAAGCGTAAATTCTTCAGCTTCATCCGTAATTTTATAATTTCTCTTGGTCATCTTTCCGCTTTCATACAGTTCTTTGTTCCTCTGTGCCTGCTTGACGCCTAGAATCACGCCTACGCCTACCACAGCAATCAAAAAAATCCAAAACATTAATTATGCCTCCTTATCTCAGCTTTTTGGTTCATAGCGAAACAGCACGCCGGAACTTGTTCTAATCTCGATCATTTTATTGTCATAACGTTCTACTGTTGGTGCATCACCAATGGGGCGCCGAATGCTTAGTTTTCCGTTTTCCAATGAGTACTTATAGGTTTCGGAAACACCGGATACATAGCCGTATATATCGGGGTCGGGCCGAAAATTAACTGTCTCACTGGAAAATTCCATCTCATACTCCACATCACCCGTATATGGCATTCCGTCAGAGTCAACAATATAGGTGGCTATCCACTTTGTTCCATCCAGTTCGTTCGCGGGTTTCTTCCCACACCCGGTCAACACCAAGACGCAACCAATTAACATTACAACGGACAGTGCAGCCGTCATAGGGCTTTTGAAGATTTTTCTCTTCACTGTTACAACCTCATTTCCTGCAAGTTTTTGAAAATATGGCATTCTCCTAACACATTATTGCATCGTGCAGTAATGTGTAGTATCTTGAACAGTAATTCCATAATTCCGTAAAACAAATCAGATATTGCTTCAGCGAACGCAAAGCATATTTTATAGCTAGGCTCAAACAAGACTTGTATTGGAGTTAAGATGTCGCATAACGAGTCTATTATCTCCGATGGAAATATGTACTCGGAGTAAGAATTTACAATCAAATAGCAGCCTAACGATCCCAGGAAGGGATCCATTAACCAATCCGCAAATAGAGATGGTTGCTTCAATTTGAAATTATATAGGAAATACACGCCGAGATACAGTACGACAGCTAAAACGATAATAATCCAATAAGACAAGCCGGACAAAACCGTTAGTGCAATTAAAGGAATACAGCCAAGGCCAAAAGCAATTAATTTAGGTAAAATATATATACCGTTCTTATCCCTACTTTTAATCACCTTAACAATACCATAGATAAAGATCCCTATTCCTTCAAGATAAGCTGCGTGCAGGATGAAATTAGTTGCGGTCGGGAATCCGCCATTACTTGCGGCAATGTAGCTACCCGGCCACAGGAGAAGCATTGGTGCAGCAAGCCCTTTCGTAAGTACCACGATTGCCAGTATTGGAACGAAGCCAACCAGAATCGCCAGTAGAGTCAATAGCCCGGAAGTCCCGGTGATGGTGTTGCCGCCCACACCTATCGTGTATGCAATACAAGTAACGCCATAAAAAAACAGTGGTACGCTAAGCGCCATTTTTGTACAGACAAGCAGTGTATTTTGACGAATATTTTTACTTCCCGGAGTATACAACATTAAGAGTCCAAGGAGTATGATAGCAGTCGGAAGCAGAAGCTGCGCTCCGAACATCATGACACAAAACAGCGGCCCAATTAATATTGCTAAGACTAACATTGGACCTGCTAATATTCCAGATACAGCATCCATGCCAGGCGTTGTCCAATAGCCAAAGTAACCTCCCATACCATCTTCATAAATACGAAAAATCATTCGTTATCCCTCCCTCAGATATCGTTTTACCCGATACCTATATAAACTACGTATTGATCGTCAAGAAGAAAATCCCTTACTTCCTGATCGAGTTGTAACCACTTCATCAGCGCATATGCATCAGCTACTGCCCGCTCGCAATGATCTTGGCTTGGAAAATTAACCTCGTTTACTCCCAAAAATGTGCCGACACAATGGAATACCTGAGAAAACCATTGGTTGAATCTAACCACTTTCTGTAGATTAATGCTCTCAAGATTTCTAAATTTCTCTGGTACGTACTCATCAAAAGAAAATGTTGATAGAACATAATCTGCAAGATAGTAGATAAGTTCTTCCTTTTCTGATAGTACAGATAATAGCCTATCCCAAGCATCAAGCGTGATATGGTACTTTGGGTACTCACGCGCCGTATCTTGTTCGCTATATTCGGGCATAATGAACTCTGCAAAATATGCCATGATGCATTTGCCAATCTTTGACTTTCTCGAAAGAAAAAAATAGACCGTCGAATCAAACTTTTGGCCATCCGTTCTGGTAGCAGAAAAATACATGTCCGCACTCATAAGCCCCTCCCTAAGATATGGAAACCGCACGAGCAGTAATAGTACGAGCTATTTTTTCTAGCTGATCGTCAAAAGACGGATCAACCGAATAGCAGATTGGCACCCCGACGATAGTAAGCTCATGGCAGATTTTTGCTTTATCTTCAGCGGATATTGCGTCAACGCCCAACGTTGCCAAACAGGAGAACTCTTTTGATGAGGCAACGCCTTTTAGTATTTTCTGATAGAAATCCGCCCTTGTCATTTGCATGATATAGCGGATCGTATCGTTATTAGTCGTCATTTTTTCTCACCTATTTTCTGGGTTATATTTCTCCAAATAATTCGTATTAGTGTTGCTCAGATAGCCGCCAACAAAAGTCTCTGTTGCTTTGACGCAAGCCTCTTCCATTTCTTCCTCGCTCATTTTCTTGCCGCATGCCGAGAGTTACGGTACCATAAGCACTGCCAATAGGAGGGTTTCTGAACCGTTCTCGATTCACAAAGTTTCTTCAAGAGCGCCATTAAAATCGATTCGCCCCTCGGAGCTTCTTCTGTGCGACTGTTATCTGCTTAGAGGGTACTGCTCACAGTACCCTCTTCGTCCATATCCTGTTTATCGATGTTCTGCCCGCAACCAACGGGGATCAGGCAAAGGGCTTTCACTAACGTAATAGAAAATAGATTTTTTCTTCATGTTACTAATTGTTCTCCTATCTTACAAACTTAATACTTTCAATAAAGCGATCCTTTATAGCGTCATAGTATTCTTCGTCAGCAGTCATTTGTACCATGATTAGATTTCCGTTCGGCGTATTGAAAAAATAGAATATATCTTTTCCTGCTTTATTGACTTCTACTACCGACGCAATTTGCCCGTCAATTGTTACGGTATATTGAAACAAATCCTTTCCATCAGAATAACCAGTATTGAGCCAATTATTGTATTCCAGAGACGCCAACTTGGAGGGATCTAAATCCTCAGTATCTATTTCATATAAAAAAGCTATCTTCGCCGGAACATATATCGCCATGGTAGTGTACGGATCATGCGTTCCGTTACTTTCTTCAAATGGGATAATATAATAATCACGATCCGTGAAAGGCTGTTGGCGATACTTTTTTCCATCGACTGCCGCAGAAGGAATTTCGTAGCTGAAGAAATCGTTTTCCACTCGAATATAACCATCATTTAATACTTCTATCGTTTCTTCGGTAGCATCGTAGGAGACGGACTCGTCATTATTAG
>Ga0256404_1011919_pt1 | contig 11475 bp, 8 predicted proteins | sample RumenRJG_01DNA_FD_185990 | JGI IMG/M metagenome (GOLD analysis project Ga0256404, IMG submission 185990) | Bovine rumen microbial communities from Lethbridge, Alberta, Canada - RJG_01 | ecosystem: Host-associated > Mammals > Digestive system > Stomach > Rumen | place: Canada: Alberta | collected... | reverse complement strand
GAAGGGGATCCGCCGGGCAATCTCTATCTGGCAACAGACTGCCCGCCGCTGGGCAGTGAGCTGCTGAACAGCCTGCGGGATTATCTGAACCCCCATCCGGACATCCGGCTCATCATCTTCGACACACTGCAGATGATTCGCAAAGGTGATGGTGGGACGTCCGGTACAAATCAATATGGAAAGGATACCGATGATCTGACTCTGCTGAAGAAATTCGCAGATGACAGAAACATCGCGATCGTCGTTGTCCATCATGTGACAAAACGTATCGACCCGGTTGATTCGGTCAACGATATCCGGGGGTCATCCGGGATGTCCGCCACGCCGGACAGCATCCTGATCCTGCGAAAGGAACGGGTACAGAAGAACGGTGAACTGACGAATGTCAGCCGGGACTGCCCACAGTGGAAAATGCAGTTGTTGTTCGAGGACTGTCACTGGCAGCTGCAGGGGATCATGACAGAGGAAGAAATGGCGAAGGAAGAAATACCGGAGGCGTTGCATCGCATCACTGAACTGGTCTTAGCACGAGGCAGATGGGAAGGAACGATGAGCCAGCTGATAGATGAGATCGGAGAGAATGAGATGACGCCGAATGCACTGGGCCGGAAGATCGCGCAGTACGGAAGCTTCATCTTCGATCCGAAGGACATTCGAGTCAGGCAAATGCGGACAAGTAAAGAACGCAGGTACACTTTTCTACATCAGCCGAAGCCGGCGGTCGAGCCAATCAGCGATAACAACACCCATGACGAAAGGTTCAACAGTGAGGAATCGTCATCATCGTCATTATCGTCATCATCACCACCGATGACCGAGGACGAAAGAGCAGTCTGCGTAGAGCGAGCGAGACAGACAGTCTACGGTCATCAGACGAGTTGAGAATGAGAGACCAGATGGGAGACCGCGTGAGAGACCAGATGGGAGCACACATGAACGCACACGTGGGAGCACACGAACAATAAAGGGTATGCGTATTAGAGTAACAAGCACTGCCTACGGACGTCCAAACGTCCTCCGGCGACCCTGGGGAGACCCCAGACCCCGCGCAGAAGGCGTGAGAGCACACGACAGAAAGGGGGGTGCTGAATGGGTGACAGAGATTAAAAAAGAGCAACAGAATAACGATCTGAACAGTGACATTTCAGCATTTCCTGAACTTCAGAAGTATGGTCCGGATGCAGAAGAAATCTTGTCATACATGCAGGCAAATGGTATGATTGACCTGCGCGGAGTGGCTGCGTCTATGAAAAAATCTGAAACAGAAAGGATCATAAAAGAGAAGCATCCATATAAGATTTCATGCGGAAAAGATGGCCGCTGGAGGACTTATATCAAGGATGAAACCAAGAAAAACGGATTAAAAATGGTCGTGAAAGCGACCGAAGAAAAACTGAAAGAAGCACTAGTTGAGCATTACCAGGGAGAGGATCCCGAGATGCGGAAACAGCGGCTCACGTTAGAGGAATTGTATCCGGAATGGATCAAGTTCAAGGCTCTGCACACACCGGCTGACACCTATATTACCCGTATCGGGCGTGAGTGGAAACGGTACTATGAGGGAACGGAAATCATACATATTCCGATCGTAAAACTGACAAAACTGATGCTGGATGAGTGGGTGCATCGACTGATCAAAGATAACAATATGACGTCCAAGCAGTACTATAATGCAACAGTTATCATGCGTCAGGCTTTGGATTATGCGGTGGATCTGGAGATCATAGAATTCAATCCTCTGTCCAGAGTTCGAGTCGATGGAAGAAGGCTTTTCCGGAAGGAAAAGAAGAAAGAAAGCTTCACCCAGGTGTTCACTGAAGAGGAGGTTCGGCGCATCGAAGAATTTGTCAGAGAGGACACAGAAAAGCCCGCACACAGCCGGATTCATAAGCTGGCACCGCTAGGTGTGCTGTTCATGCTGAAGACCGGAATCCGTGTCGGAGAGATGCTTGCCATAAGGTATGAAGACGTATCAGAAGACGGAAAATGGATCCACATCCAGAGGCAGTATCGATACGAAACTGACGAGATCGTAGAGCATACGAAGGGCGCGGAGGGCGACCGATATGTGCCTCTTCCGGAGGCAGCGCGGAACATTATTTACACAGCGAAAACAAAGCAGCAGGAATATGGTACCCCTGACGATGGATACATCTTCTCCAGCACCGAAAACCCTCTGCCGTATCAGCCAGTGCAGTATCAGTTTGAACACTACAGTAAGAAACTGCAGACCGTGCAGAAGAGTTCGCACAAGGCGAGAAAAACGTATATCTCAGCTCTGATCGATGAAGGTCTGAACCTGAACTCGGTACGGGAGTTCGTCGGACACACAGATGAGAGAACAACCTTGCACAACTATTGTTTCGACCGCAGCAACGATGATGAGCGATTGGCTCTGGTTGAAAAAGCTGTAGCAATCTAGCAAAAAGTGTAATAAAAAAAATTTAAGTGTAATAAAAATCACTCGTGTAATTTCCGGTTTCGGCTGCACAGTGTGATTCTCCTTCAGCCCTTTATTCTCAAGGGCTATAACGAAAAAGGAGACGTTTCCGTCTCCTAAATCTCTTGGTACTCGGTAGGGGAGTCGAACCCCTGATTCAGCCGTGAGAGGGCTGCGTCTTGACCACTTGACCAACCGAGCATATTTTGTTTTGACGCAAGTAATATTATAGCGGTATTTGGTCTTGTTGTCCAGTAGAAAATTCTTAAAAATATAATTCGCGGGAGTTTTGCTCTTCGTGGTATAATAGTCTTAAATTAAGAAAAGTCAGAATAATTAAGGAGGTAAATGGCTATGGGCGTAACAATCGATGATATCAAAAAAGCGAGAGAAGTTCTTGACGGAGTCGCAAGAAAAACAGATCTTATATATTCACCGGCACTGTCGGGCCTGAATCAGATATATCTGAAAACAGAAAACCTGCAGCTGACAGGCAGCTTTAAACTAAGAGGGGCTTATAACAAAATCAATGCTCTGTCCGATGAAGAAAAGGCCAAAGGTCTGATCGCATGCAGCGCAGGAAACCATGCTCAGGGTGTCGCTCTGGCAGCTCAGAGAGCTGGGTGCAAGGCTACTATTTGTATGCCGGATGCTGCTCCTATCAGTAAAGTTGAGGCTACAAGGAGCTATGGCGCTGATATCGTTTTAGTGCCCGGCACTTATGATGATGCTCATGACGAAGCCGATCGTCTGCAGAAGGAATATGGATATACGATGATCCTCCCGTTTGATGATCCGCTGGTAATCGCTGGTCAGGGAACGATCGGAATGGAGATCCTGGAACAGAATCCGGACGTTGAGGCAGTTATCGTACCTGCCGGAGGCGGCGGTCTTCTTGCCGGAGTTGCTACAGCTGTAAAGGCACTCAAACCGGATTGCAAAGTTTACGGCGTTCAGGCGATCGGAGCCAATGCTATAGTAAAATCATACAAACAGGGCGAAAAGATCTCGTCAAACAAAGTCAGCACATTTGCTGATGGCATCCAGGTCAAGAACCCCGGAGATCTGACATTTGAGATCATAAAAGAAAAGGTCGATGGTATGGTTACTGTAACAGAAGATGAGATAGCAGCAGCTATTCTTACGCTGATAGAAAAGCAAAAGCTGGTAGCTGAAGGTGCAGGTGCTGTTTCAGTTGCTGCGGCTATGTTCGATAAGGTGCCTGTTGCACAGAAGAACGTGGTCTGCGTTGTAAGCGGAGGCAACATCGACGTCAACATTCTGTCACGTGTAATCAGCAGAGGTCTGATGATGGAAGACCGCAGGATCACCATCACTCTTGAGATGGACGACTCTCACGGCAGACTGGCAAGGGCCTGCCAGATCGTGAGCGAATGCGGCGGCAACATCCTTGAAGTAATACACGACCGCGGTGCTTCGAACATAGCGATCAATAAGGCTTATGTAACATTTGAGCTGGAGATGAGGGATGCAGCACAGTCAAGAACGCTGCGTGAGACATTCGAAGCGGAAGGATACGCATTGGCAAGGCAGTAAGAAGGAGTTACCGTATAATGGATATAAAGACAATAATAGAAGAACAAAAGGCTTTTTTCAGAACAGGATCGACAAAGCCCGTCAAATTCAGAAAGACGATGCTCAGGGAGCTGGCGCTCGCGATCAGGAACAATGAGGACGCGATCAATGACGCGATGATGCAGGATATGAACAAGGCGCCGATGGAAGTATATATGACTGAGACCGGTCTTGTGCTGAGTGAGATCCGTTATCATTTGAAACATATAGATAAATGGATGAGGAACAAGAGGGTCAGAACTCCTCTTACGCAGTTCCCGGCTGTGTCATTCCGTTCACCTGAGCCGCTCGGGAGGGTACTGATCATGGCACCGTGGAATTATCCGTTCCAGCTGTGCATGATGCCTCTTATCGGGGCGATCTCAGCAGGCTGTACAGCTGTTGTCAAGCCATCGGCTTATGCACCGGCGACGAGCAGCGTAATAGCGAAGATCCTGGGCGATACATTCAACGAAAGATATATAGCGGTCGTTGAAGGCGGGCGCGAGGAAAACAGCGCTCTTCTGGAGGAACGTTTTGATCACATCTTCTTTACCGGCAGTCCTGCGGTGGGTCATACCGTAATGGAAGCTGCCGCGAAACATCTGACTCCGGTAACTTTGGAACTGGGCGGAAAGAGCCCTGTGATCGTCGATGATACGGCGGACATAAAAGTGGCGGCAAAGAGGATCGCATTCGGTAAAGTGCTGAACGCAGGGCAGACATGTATCGAGCCTGATTACATGTTCATTCACAGAGACGTGAAGGAATCGTTCATTTACGAGTATAGAAAAGCTCTTGAGAGCTTCTTCCCGGATGGCGACATGAGTGACATGAATGTGATAATAAATGACAAGCATTATGAACGTCTTAAGAGACTGCTCGGCTGCGGACGCGTCGTTTTGGGCGGCAAGACAGATGATGAGAAAAGATTCGTCGAGCCGACTCTTCTGGAGGATGTCAATATTTCCGATCCTGTTATGCAGGAAGAGATATTCGGACCTATTCTTCCGATGCTGGTGTTCAAGGATCTTGAGACCTGCATAGAACACATTCAGGATAATGAAAAGCCGCTGTCACTGTATCTTTTCACAAACAGTAAAGCAGCTAAAAAACGTATCCTTGAGACATGTTCTTTCGGCGGCGGATGCATCAACGATACGATAGTGCATATCGCAACACCGCATATGCCTTTCGGTGGAGTTGGCGGCAGCGGAACAGGATGCTATCACGGCAAGGCGAGCTTTGACGCATTCACTCATTACCGCAGCATAATGAAGAACGTCGATTGGCTGGATCTGCCGATCAGATACAGACCATACACTGACGGAAAAGAACAGCTGATACGATTCTTTATGAAATAGCACATCACAAATAAAGGGTGACAGGGGAATGATCCTCCTGTCACCTGTAATCCTTTCAACAAAAAGATGGCAGGAAAACGATTCACTGCCATCATGTTTTTATTTTTGATGATCTGTTCTGATCGCCATCATCAGATAGTGGTTGTCATTGAAATCAAAAGTGCCGATCGTTTCCATGTGCGCTTTGTTGTTGTGAGCGTTTTCGGAGCGGCCGTTGATGCTGTTGACGAATGTGATCATGACCGGGAAACGATCTTTGAAATCCGCCAGTGAAGCATAGAACAGATCCGCAAAAGCGCCTGTCCCTCTGATCGATGAATCGACGCACATCGGACCGTACTGGTAGGTTTCGCTTACAACGACATTCTTTCCTTCGAATTCATATTCCGGCATTATCTCGATCATGTGGGCGAACAGCGGCCAGCTGGACCAGAATTCCCATGGCGCGGCAAAGCAGAACGCATATACATCATCGAGTCCGTCTTCTTTGGGATCAGCGATTATCATCACGCCGTTTTCTTCTTCGATGAGCTGTGTAAGCTGTTCATCGGTGATCGCGGTCGTGACGAATCCATTCGGACGATCTTCATCCGAGATCGTATCTCGGTGGTATTTTTTGAGCAATGCTCTTACACCGGGAATATCATCTACTGTAGCATGCCGTATTACCATTTTTTCGTAGTCCATTTTGCCCTCCTTGTTGTTTTAATGATTGTGAAACAAATTCACCGTTATTGTGGTTTTCGCCTGCGGAGCTGTCATGCCTGATATGTAGTTCCTCATGCTGTGCTGTCTCATCTAGTTTGATAGTACAACCATAAGCGATAGATAGTCAATATGGTTTTGCGCACAAAAGGGCAGCACTTTTTGAAGATGTTGCCCTAAACTTATTATACTATGATTGATGCTGTCTACAGATAGAATTCATTACGGCGGAGAGCCATGTATGGCTTGTCACTGCGCATCTTTGCAGCGGCCTTAAGATCCACATCGCAGATCACCAGCTGCTCAGTATCATCCGCGATCTTGAGGCAGCTGCCATCTGGACCGCAGAAAATCGTTTCACCGGCAAAGTCCATCTCGTCCTCGAGACCGACTCGATTGCACATTATGATATTGGTCGAATTCTGGAATGCCGGAACGCGGACTTCCCAATTGAAGAGTTCCATTGGCTCACTCTTTGTATTGGCAGTCGGTATGACAACAAGATCGGCGCCTTTCACTGCGCATGTCCTGATGCTTTCCGGATAGTGGCGGTCAAAGCAGATAACTATACCGATCTTGCCTATGCTCGTGTCATAAACGATGAAACCATCCTCTGACGGTGTGTAATAATCCTGCTCATAAAACTGATGTGCCTGTGCTATATGTACCATCTTCGAGATCCCGAGGAGCTCTCCGTTCTCGTCGATCATCAGATTCGTATCGTACGTTCTGCCTCCCTCATTGATGTAGAAGTTCGGCGTGGCGATGATGTGGTTTTCTTTGCATGCAGCTTTAAAGCCTTCGACATATTTGCTGTCGAGTGTGACTTCATATTTTGTGGCGTCGCCGCCCTCGTACTGCGCAAAGAAGGGTGACAGCTGGACTTCGGGGAAGCAGATAAACTGCGCGCCTTCATCCGCCGCCTGCTTTAAGAATGCAATCGACTTTTCATAGTTTTCATCCAGATCATTTGTCATTTTCATCTGAGCTGCTGCTGCCTTGATCATCTTATCCACCTCTTTTCAAATTTCGATCCCTGTTATGGTCATTTTGATGTAATGTTATACCCTTCGATTTTATAGGCAATTTGTATTATATCACACATCATAGCCGGATAACAGGGGGAGGGCGAAAGAAGAGCCGTGAGCATCAGCTTTGTCAGTATTATATCAGAACTTTAGCTGTTCTATATATGTTAGCTGCACTATATATGTTTGCAATTAATGTCCCGATTTGATATATTGATTTATGGTAAAAATGCCAATCAGCATCAGCTTACAATTAATAAAAATGAAATCATAAATAAGGAGAAACAGCTATGATAAAGTACATGAGTACGAGAGGAAGCAAAAACGAAAAAACCGCGGCGCAGGCCATAATAGCAGGTATGGCAGAGGACAGAGGCCTGTATGTTCCGGGCGAGATACCGGCACTGCCATTCAAACCGGGAGATATGACGGGATCTTCATACAAAGAGATCGCAACTAAGGTCATAGGGGCATTCTTTGATGATTATACAGACGAAGAGATAAAGTACTGCATAGATGGAGCTTATACGGATAAATTCGAGGCGGATGATGTCGTGCCGGTCGTTTCTGCGGGGGATGCTCATTTCCTGGAGCTGTATCATGGAAGGACTGCCGCTTTTAAGGATATGGCACTTTCCATACTGCCGTATCTTCTGACGACAGCTCTGAAAAAAGAGAATGAGGACAAGAAGATCTGCATACTTACAGCGACATCCGGAGATACAGGAAAGGCTGCTCTTGAAGGATTTGCAGATGTTCCTGGAACAGAGATAATCGTTTTCTTCCCGAACAAGGGCGTCAGTGCAGTTCAGGAGAGACAGATGGTAAGCCAGAAGGGCGATAACGTTCATGTGTTTGCTGTTAACGGTAACTTTGACGATGCTCAGACCGGTGTAAAGAATATTTTTGAGGACGAAGCTATTGCAGAGGAACTGGCAGGACGCGGCGTGAGACTGTCATCCGCTAACTCGATAAATATCGGACGTCTGGTTCCGCAGGTGGCTTACTATGTATATGGTTATGTAAAGCTTATTGAGAGAGGTGTTATAAGCGACGGCGACTCTGTCAACATAATCGTACCGACAGGCAACTTCGGCAACATCCTGGCCGCTTATTACTCGAGCCTGATGGGGATACCGGTAAATAAATTCATCTGTGCATCGAACAAAAACAAGGTCCTGACCGACTTTATCAGCACAGGAACATATGACAGGAACCGCGAATTCTATCTTACTAATTCACCTTCTATGGATATCCTTATCTCCAGCAACCTTGAAAGACTGCTGTACCATCTGGCGGGAGGAAATGCTGCAGGAGATGCCGGTGAAGTTCTGGAACTGATGAAGGCGCTGGATTCTGAAGGGAAATATACTGTATCGGATAAAATCAAAGAAGGACTAGGGTGCTTCTGGGGCGGATTTGCCGATGTAGAGCAGACCAATAAGACTATAGGCGCTATGTATGAAGAAAACGATTACCTTATGGATACTCATACAGCAGTAGCTTATAAAGTATATGAACAGTATCGCGAGGAGACAGGCGATGAGACTCCGGCGCTGATAGCATCGACTGCGAGCCCGTATAAATTTGCGGGCAGCGTAACTTCGTCGATCGGCATGGAAGAGTCAGCTGACGAGTTCGAGGCGGTAAGAGCACTGGAGGCTAAGACAGGCGTCAAAGTACCAGCATGTCTGAAGGATCTTGACAAAGCACCTGTAAGACACGGTGATGTCATTGATATCGATGCGATGCCGGAAGCCGTAAAGGGCTGTCTGTAGGCTGCGTGTATCCATCTGAGAAGATAAAGTTCTCGCAAGAACCTGTACAAAAATATACAAATATGTTAATATACCGATAGTTGAAATAAATGGAGGACATCATGAAAAGAGTAAAAACAGTAGCAACAAGAAATCTCGCATGTGATATCGCAAAGAGCGGATGCGGCGAATGCCAGACATCATGCCAGTCTGCCAGCAAGACTTCATGCAGCGTAGCTAATCAGAAATGCGAGCAGAAAAGAGCAAAATAAGAAGAGCATCATATTATTTTGCATGAGATGAAAGAAGGATTGTCGCCTGAGGCGGCAATTTTCATATAAGGATAAATCGATCGATGTGATCAAAAGTAATATAAGGAATACGGGAAAAAAGAAATGATTCATTTGTTCAAACTGAACGGATACGATATCGTGCTGGATGTAAACAGCGGCGCTATCCACGAAGTCGACGACGAGACATACATGGTGCTGGAGTATATGCAGGACAGATTTTGTTTTGCGGAGGGAGAGTTTTCGGCAAAACAAAGTGACGGAGCATTTACTGCACTCGGCATGGAGGAGATCGCCTCCGAATTGAAAGACCATTTTTGCGGAGACAAAATGAGCGAGTCTGATGTGGATGAGATCCTCGAAGATATAATGGAGCTTGCTAATGAAGGGCAGCTGTTTTCAGAGGATGTGTTCCAGCCGATGGCTGAAGAACTGAAAGGGCGCAATTCGGTGCTGAAAGCTATGTGTCTTCATGTGGCGCACGCGTGCAATATGGACTGCGAGTACTGCTTTGCGGGTAAAGGTGAATACCACGGTGCAGCCGGATTGATGTCATATGAGACCGGTAAAGCGGCGATGGATTATCTTGTGGCTAATTCACCGGGAAGGACGAATCTTGAAGTGGACTTTTTCGGCGGCGAGCCGCTGCTCAACTGGGAAGTCGTCAAGCAGCTGGTCGCTTATGGGCGCAGCATCGAAAAGGAAAACGGGAAGAATTTCCGCTTTACTCTTACTACGAATGGTCTCTTGCTGGATGACGAAGTCATAGAGTTCTGCAACCGCGAGATGAGTAATGTGGTCATATCACTGGACGGAAGAAAAGAAACGAACGACCGCATGCGTCATACAAAAGAAGGCGGCGGTACATACGATCTGATCATAGACAAATTCAAAAAGTTCGTAAGAGCAAGGAAGGGCGAGTACTACATGCGCGGGACTTATACTCGTAATAATCTTGAGTTTACGAAGGATCTTTTCTATATGGCTGATGAAGGTTTTTCAGAGCTTTCCATCGAGCCTGTGGTGGCTCCGCCCGAAGCACCTTACGCGCTGCATGATGAGGATGCCGGTATCCTTTGTGAGGAGTATGAAAAGCTGGCTCTTGAAATGATAAAAAGGCGTGATGAGGGAAGAGGGTTCTCGTTCTATCACTATACGATAGATTTTGAAGGCGGTCCCTGCATAGCAAAGAGGATCTCAGGCTGCGGTGTTGGCACTGAATACATGGCAGTCACACCGGAAGGAGATCTTTATCCGTGCCATCAGTTCGTCGGTGATGAGAGATTCATATTGGGGAATCTTTATGAGGGTATAACGCATCCCGAAGTCAAAGAATTGTTTACCGGCTGCAATGTGTATTCACATGAAGAATGCGGTGATTGTTTTGCCAGACTGTACTGCAGCGGCGGCTGCGCGGCGAATGCTTATCATAGTACAGGCAGCGTCAGTGGTGTATATGAGCTCGGATGCACGGTGCACCGCAAGAGGATAGAGTGCGCGATAATGATGAAAGTCGACGAGATCAACAAGCAGTCCTGAATTGGTTTCTTCAGGATATATGATTCTGCTTATAGTGGGTGCTCAAAACCGCTTATACAAACACCAAAATTGATATTTCACAAAAGACGGTAATAAGGTATAATCATCATATGTTTAGCTGGTTGACGACAACTACATTAGGAAAATGGATAGCCACGATACTGATTTCGATGGTTCCTGTTGTTGAGCTTCGTGGGGGGATCCCATACGGAGTCGGATTTGGTCTGCCGTACTGGCAGGCTTTTGTTGCGGCATTTATTGGCAATATGCTGCCAATACCTATTATAATGCTGCTGTTGAGGCGGATATTCGACTGGCTGAAAACATACGAAAAAACAAGAAGTATCGTTGAAAGCCTGGAGAGAAGGGCTCATCTCAAGGGTGAAAAGGTTGAAAAATACAGAAATCTTGGCTTGTTCATCCTGGTCGCTATCCCGTTGCCGGGAACAGGTGCGTGGACAGGAGCACTGGTTGCTTCGGTGCTGGATATTCGGATGAAAAGGGCGCTGCCGATAATAGCTCTTGGAGTTCTGACTGCAGGTGTCATAGTTCTGTTCGTGACACATGGGGTCAAGCTGATGATCTGAGAATGATTTCCAAAACTGAAAAATGACTATGGTGAAGATATAAAAAAACGGCCGGTCAGGATCTGAACTGCTACTCGTCAAGTAGACAGTCGAAATAAAAGAAATATTTTCTCTCCAGCTCCAATTGGGGCTGGAGTTTTTTATGCAGCCATCAGGAACTGGGCGTGTTTTTCCATTGGCGTGAGCACGC
>Ga0256404_1011918_pt1 | contig 11475 bp, 11 predicted proteins | sample RumenRJG_01DNA_FD_185990 | JGI IMG/M metagenome (GOLD analysis project Ga0256404, IMG submission 185990) | Bovine rumen microbial communities from Lethbridge, Alberta, Canada - RJG_01 | ecosystem: Host-associated > Mammals > Digestive system > Stomach > Rumen | place: Canada: Alberta | collected... | reverse complement strand
CCCAGGGCATAGACCGGTATTCCGCGCTCTTCAAGCCCATCCACAAGCGCTGTCCGCGTTCCGTCGAACAGCAGGACAGCGACTTCGTCGCCCGATTGATGCAGCCGCCATGCCAGGTCGGCCACCAGCCGTTCTGCGCCGCCGGTGCGAAGGGAGGTTATGATATGGAGAATTCTCACGGATTCTATCTTCTTAATCAGAGCAGGTAATACAGGAGGTAATCCAAACGGTATAAGCGATGCTTCAACAAAACATAGTGGGGATGCCTCTTGATGTCTGCGGGAAGCCCGGGATTATTCCAGAGATACTTTTTCAGAAGGCTCACATTCCTGGCCTCACGGAATATCCGTATGAAATCTTGGTTCTTCCAAACGACTCCCCAGTTTTCCGGTCGGTCTTTCCCGAATTCTTCGCAAAGGACCCCGCTGTCGTCGGTACTGGCATCATCGACCAGAATAACCTCCAGGGGAGCATAGTCGATAGCAGAGATGGACTCGAGGCAGTGGACCAGTTGTTTCGGCACATTATAGACAGGCAGGATGACGGAGACCATCGGAGGATTGTTTATGGTGTGTACCTATTATCTGAGATACAGTCTTGAAAGAAATAATTTGCCCAGATCCGTGAGATATCCTATAGAATCTCCCTTATTGATGATTTCTCATTCGCCATACTTGTTGATTCGGGGATAGATATGGCGAAGGAAGATACGACGAAATATCACACTGGAGATGGGGTAGAGGAAAGGGAAGTGGGTTAAGAACCAAACGCTGGTGTTTGACTTGGATTCCAAAGGAATCAGGTCAGCCTTCCTGCAGGAAAAAATCAATGCTTTAAACTCTTTTATTGTATACTGTGCGGTAAGGGATCTTGAAAAGAGAGATACCATCTTGTCGTCCATTTTTTGACGGCATTTCTGAAACAAGGCCGGGTCTGACTCACGGTAAGGCTCCAACTCCATGGCAATCCGGGTCATCGTATCCCTCAAATCTCTGACCCAGCGCCGGGAATGTTCCGGGGAACGGGATGTGGAGATGCTTTCGGGTTTGATGATGTAATGATAGATTCTTTTTGCGACGGAGACTATGAGAGGGTCAGCCATCATCACATCGAACATATACGGGAAATCTTCCCCGAGGATTCCTGGAGTAAAGAACAAACCGTGCTCAAGAATGAACGACCTCCTATATAAATAATTCGTGCAGAAAGTCTCCAGCCCTAACCGGCGGAGATAACCATTCCCGGAACCGAAGAACAACACACTGCCGTCTCCTTGATCGACATTGTCTTTGGTGTTGGGATAGACCAATTCGCACCAGTATCGGATCAAGTCGTTTTTGCCATCACAATGCGGCAACAACGAGGCGATACCTCCGGCGGTCAAAAAGTCGTCGGAATCGACATAACAGATGTAATCTCCGCAAGCGGATCGGATTCCATGGTTCCTGGATTCCGAGATACCCGCATTCGGCTGGGAAATGACGCGTACGCAGGAATGTTTTTCCGCCAGTCCCTGACAAATGGCGCCCGATCTGTCTGTGCTGCCGTCATTGATCAGAATGATTTCATACGAGCCTTCGTCAAGTCCTTGATTAAGCAGGGACTCGACGCAGCGTTCCAACGTATTTTCTGCGTTGTATATGGGAACGATGAAACTTATTAACACGATTATGTCTTTTTATTCAAAAGCTTTGTCATTATCGGATATAAGGGGGAAGGTCCTTGAACTCAAGGGAATGGACCTCGTTCCATCCATCTCTGAGTCCGCGGAAATAGGAGGACAGAATGCAGGCATTTCTCCTGATAGCAGCGGCGGTGGTCATAACTGGTATGAGCCATAAGGCCTTGAACCCGAATGCGACAGCGGCGAGAATCCGTGTCTGGGGCGTGTCTTTCCCGTTCTTGTAACAAGTCCGCCACCAGACCATGAACATGGCTTTGGTCCGGATGTGGAAATACTCGGGCTCCCTCTTGAACGCGCCACTGGAAGACTGGGCGTCCAGGTTGGTAATCCCGGAACCGTAGAGGACACCGAGGCGGCCTGAGTTGAGGTGGAGTTTATAGGTTTCCAGCATATCGTCTCCGTAGGCAAAGCCCAAGTCATCCAGCCATAGTTCGTCTTCCAAGTGTATTTTGAGGAGAACATCTTTTCGCCAAAGCAAAACCGGCCCTCCGCAGCTCTGAGACCGATAGAAGATGTTTTTGGGGCAGGCGTTGTAAGAGAAAGAACCGTTCCTGCGGATCTTGAAAGCCCATTTCTGATTCCAATGCGGGAATACCAGATTGGTCAAGGCCGCATAGAATTTTGTTTTCAGCGGCATCTTATGGTTTTGGAATGCGTCGGCGCCTACACAGCCGGCATTGTTTTCGGCCAAAGCCTTGAGCATCTTTTCCGCACTGTCCGGAGCGAGTTCCACGTCGTCATCCAGCATCAGGATGCAATCGCTGGAGATCTCGTTATACGGAAGTGCTCGCTGGGATACCATCCCCTTTCGGACATGGACGTATTCTTCCCGTCCGACCGAGAAGGCCGGGCACGCATATCCTTCTGCAATATACACCATAATCCGCTCCGGCTGCAACGTCTGGGCGCAGATGGATTCCAGCTCCTTGCGGAACTTCTCCCCTGCCGTGCCGAGGGTGCGGATGGCGATCGAGTAGGAGAGGGGGGTCATCTCTTTTTGCTCTTCGTCAACTCTTCAAACAGGGAAGTCCACTGCGGAATAATCTTTTCAATGGAAAACGCTTTTGCGCGTTCCAATGCGGCTGCGCCCATAGTCTTTCTCAGATCATCGTCCTCAATCAATTGACAAATCCGTTCCGCCAGCATCGTTTCGTCGCCCGGAGGGACAAGAAAACCATCGACTCCGTCCCGGATAATGTCTTTAGGACCGCAAGGACAGGCATAAGAGACGACGGGAAGACCGCAGGAGATTGCTTCGACGAGAACCAGGGGAAAACCTTCAAACCTGGATGATAAAGCAAACAGGGAGTAGTCGGGCATCAGTCCCTGGACGTCCGGTCGGATTCCCATCAGCCGTACGGACGACGATAGGCCGAGAGCTTGAATCCCTGACGAAAGCGATTCCGATTCGCTCCCATCCCCATAAATATCCAGAGTCCATTCCGGGAAACTCCTGTGGACGATGGAAAAAGCCCGGATGAGCGAGATGTAATTCTTCTGATAATCCAGCCGCCCCGCGCTCATAATCCGTTTTGATCCCAAAGATGAAGACACGGAAGAAAGGCACACCGGATTTGGGATGACACGGACTGTACTCCAGTTATTCCAGTTGTTGTCTTTATCTTCCTGAGTCAAGGACACGATTCCGTCATATTTTCTCAAAACGAATTGGTCAAGACCGTTTCCTCCCCAGGCCAATAGCCGGTCGAAAATGGAATTGGCTTGGCGTATCCGATAATTTTTGACAAAATGAAACTCCCTGACCGTCACCCAGGGACCCCGTATAAAAGGAAGGAAATGCTTTTCTGATTGCCCAACGGAGATGACTACATCAGGTTTGATCAGATGCAACTGTTTCGCGAGGCGTTTCCTGTGCAACCGCCGCTTGATAAAGAGCCCTTTCAGAACATTCCAACGTGATTTCCAGTCATCCGCATAGTAATTGATGTCTAGGTCGACCGTATGTACTGAGGAGGAAACCGGGTACCGGAGGATACCTGAACGGTCGGCAAAAAGGATCCAGACTTCATTGCCTTCGGTTTCCGCCAGGGCGCTGGCTTTCGCCAATGTCACGTGTTGAATGCCTCCGACACCGTGGATGCTGTCAATGCAGTAAACGATGGTCATAGGTCGGGTCAGATATTGTTTGAAAGGCGCATCAGAAAATGCGTGAAGCGGACGTGCCGTAACAGAAAGACGAAGAGAAGGCGTTTATACAAAGGAATACGCCGGCAAGAGAGAAATAACGACCGGGTCTTTTTCTCACTGTCATCGCATAGTTCAAGCGCCTCGCCGTATCGTTGCGTATTATAACAGGAGCCTTTATACTCGATCATCCTTTTATACAGACGATTCAGGAAGGCGTGTCCGTATTTTTGATTCTCGGGGGAGAGTTCCTCAAGAACACTGGTGAAGATCTGTAATTCACACTTATTACGGATAATCCAATAATCCGACACCTTTATGAGCTGCCCCGGATGTTGATAGTAATAATACAAAACGCTGTCAACGAGGACTGCGTTGTCAATCTGCAGATAAAAGCGCAAATTGGAGTCAATGTCCTGGATACGTGGGTAATTGCGATTGATGGGCGAGATCATGGATGCTTTTCTGTAAAGCTTGTTCCATTGTGCATTAAATCGATCCTCACCAAGATCGACAAGTCCCCGTATCAATTCGTCCTTTGAAAGAACCTTCAAGGGCGGATCGATCTCGGACGTGACGTCTTCCGATAATTCTCCGGTCCTTTTTATGTTGCAGAGGGCCAGAGGATACTCTTTGCCCTGCCAATTAATCGCAGAATACAGAATCCGGATCAGGTCATGATGAAAGTAATCATCTCCATCGGGGAAGAAAAGATACTCTCCCTCAGCGGCCTCCTGTCCTGCATTCCTTGCAGCCCAAAGGCCTTGATGGGGCTTATGGATGACCTTGGCGCGGGAGTCTGTTTCAGCAAACGCGTCACAAATCTGTTCTGAACCGTCATCTGAACCATCATCTACCAGGATTATCTCAAGATCAGGATAAGATTGATTCGCAATGCATTCAAGGCACAGCGGCAAATAATCCTTGATGTTATAAACAGGGACGATGATCGAAACGAGTCCGTGATAATCCATCATATTCTCTCAGACCGTATGATCTGGAATAATTTGAACATGGAAGATTTGAGCGCGGAAATGACGTTACAGTCATTCCAGGATTCTTTCCGTATATATCTGTCCAGCGAAAACTGTCGCCGTGTGCGGGTTAAAGGATCGTCATAGGTAATGTCCTTCAGGCAGGATGCGGATGATGACAGTCGTCCTCCGAAATAATGATGAACCAAATCGGTAATCGAGGAAGAGTCGGACAATACAGGGATTCCGGCTATTGACTTGTAGGGAATATACGATGCAAGAAGGGATAAGGCAAGAGCGTGGATCTCGTTCACAACCATCTTACTGGAGCCGTCTGCCGCTGATGGATAGGAAACCGGAAGATAGGTATTCCCTTCTTTTGTGATATCCACGGCAGACCCTTCTTCTGGATTATTGAAAACAGCCTCCAGAAAGGTTCTCAGATTGCTTTGGATGCGGTCATCAAGCACATAGGTCCTGGCCCCTGTTTTATTGTCAAGCGTCTTATTGGCCCCCTTCTGCCATAGATATATCTTGTCGATGATACACGGTGTGTCGAAATAACAGGAGATACCGGCGACGGAGCCGCTATAGCCGATATCATATATGACTGCCCGCCCCTCTTTCAACTTGACCGTGTCGCGATAGTACTCTTGTATTCGGCGATTTCTCGCTTCATCGTCACTTTTCTTGCAAAGCTGCCTGGATCCATATAAATAAACCGCCGGCAATCCTTTTCCGTAATGGTCCCGCATCATCTGATAGCCTTTCATCGGCAACCATCCGTCCCTGGAAACGAAATAGACTTCACGGTAGTTCTTTTGTATCTCCTCGTTCTCAATAATGAATTCATCGATGCGGAACAAAAGAGGGAAGACGATGGCTTTGGTAAACAATCGGAGGTCAAGCCCCGCCCTTCTATAAGTAAGACCGCCGTCTTCTTCACAGGCATTCAGCAAAAAACCGAAAAGACACCTCTCTTGAACGGAGGCCAGGTGCCCTTCTATGTATCGGCGGGCATCGATGGCGGAATATTGAAACCGCTGGAAGGGAGATGGGATACACAGGTGGCGGATCCTTCTTCCACGGGCCCTCCAGCAATCGGAGATAAAACCATTGCCGATATGGAACAGCTGGCAAGGAGATGTGACCGCTTCCTGATCCAGCACGTAATCATATAGCGCTCCATCCGACTTGGAACCTTGACACTCGCAGCTGACATAGATCCGGTCCGGATCACGATACCCCGCCTGCGAAAGCATGTCCCGAAGCGTGCGGCTGTCCAAGTACATGTCACTGACTGCGATGACACGTTTACCCGAGCTGACGGCATATCCGTACAGATCCAGAAGCGGCTTCCGCGCCGACACAAGGTGTTTTTCGAGTTGGATCTCCTTTTGTGACAATTGCCTGGTCAGCTGTTCGGAAAGGTGGCACTTTTCGCCGAGATATTGCCAGATCTCCTCAAATGTCGGATACGGGATGCCCGCTTTTTTCAATTCACTTTCGGCCCGACAACGTTCTTGGAATATGATAGGATCATTATCCTGAAATGCCAGGCGGAAAATGTCCTCCGGTCTATAGGAGAGCCGGGCCAGACAAGTGTCGAAGATGTCGAAACTGACCACTTTGACATCCGGCCGGTCGATTATCCTTTTGGCCTGGATGAGCAGCCGCCCGAGGTCTCGTCCCGCCAATACTGTATATAGAGTGTGATATGCCGCGGATCTTATCTTCTGCGATATGTTTGTCGGCTGTTTCATGATGGAGCAGCAGGTGATTCTATCTGTGATGGAAGATGGCCACCAAAACTTCAGCGGAATAATGGAAAGCACAGCGAATCCGGTTGAGCATGGTGGTGTGTTTCAATCCCATCTCCAACCTTCGCATCTTCGCAAAACTGCGCGGACTGTCGAGATACTGCCGCCAGATGTTGCGGGACATACTGTCACCAGTCTGGTACTGCACCTTGCAGAAACACTCGTTGACAACCAGGATGGGATACTTGTCCGTAACTTGAAGGAGCATATACACCGGGTTGAAGTACTTCTCACCAGGGAATCCCACTTGGGGGGCAACCTTTTTCATAAGGTCGGTACGCATGACTTGTTTGGTGTCGCCGCGGTGTATGTTACGGGCGTACAGTTCGGGAAAGAAACATTCGGTCATATATTCGGGAAAGCGCCCGCCTATAGGTTGCCCGGTGCCCATATCGACATCCAGCCCGAGTATGCCGCAGTAACGGTCCGACCCCCGCGTTATCCAAAGGGCAAGGATAATCTCCACGGCGTCTTCCGGCATCGCATCGTCGCTGTCGATGCAGACGTTCAGTTCCGTTTCGATGACTTCGTACGCGACATTGTAGCCCGTATAAAGGCCTCCATTTTCCTTATGAATATACCGGATCGGTATCCGCCCCTCGTCGATGAAGGTTTGGATGAGCGCCTTCGTCCCATCGGTTGAGCCGTCGTCGATGACCAGCCAGTCGAAATCCTGGCAAGTCTGTTCACAGAGGCTCCGGTACAAGCGTTCGAGCGTATGCGCGCGGTTATAGGTGGGCGTGAATACGGTCAGTGTTTTCATTACCAGAAGATAAACCACATGAAGGCGGAAAACGCGGCGTATGCGATGAGGATCCAGCCGGTAAACCGGTCTTGGTCATCCCTGACAGGCATGTTAACGAGCGGATAAGCTATGACAATCGGATACAGGAACCAGGACAGGTAGGCGAAGCGGTTGCTGAAGGCGGAACGGATGACCAAGAGCCAAAAGGCGTTGCATAGGCAGTAAACGGTACAGATGGCATTGTACCAATTATCCTGCAAGTTTTTCTTAATACAGACATACCAGGCCATGGCGACAGGAGCGGCGCTATATAGCAGAAAATCCCACCGGAAACCGACTTTGGAAAACTCGGACATATCGGTGATGGATGTATATTGTGACATCCGATCATCAAAGCCCAACCCGGCGAAAAAACTCGCAAAAGTATCTCCCGCAACCAAAGAGACAAAAATGGCCGAAATCCAGATTATTATTGCATAGCGGACATTCCGGAACAAGAAACGGGCAAGGATAATGGCAAGGATGGGCAGGAGTACACTTCGGTGGATGCCGATCGCTACCAGCAGCGTAAGCAATCCCGGCACCCATTTGTCATCGAACAGCCATGCCGCCCCCAACAGAACGAGATGGCAAGCCAGTCCGTTGCGTAGTCCATTGACCGCAAACGGGAAAAACATCAGGGACGAAAGGAGGAACACGGTACCCAGCAACGGGTCTTTCGGCAGAAACAGCTTGACTGCCCAGAAGGAGGACAGCACATATCCGGCGGCTACAATGGTAAAGAAAACATGGAGGCTGAATCCCACCGCTTTGCATCCGTTCATAAGCCATTGCCATATCCACTCTCCGCTCCAGTCCATCCGAATAAGATGAGGATTCAGATTGGTGTATTCCATTGCGTAATTCACCGTATCCCCAAAAGCGCCGCTTACGGGACGGAAGCCAATCCAGAAGGTCAGGACAAGGCATAGGAGCAACGGCCATAATAAATGGCTTCCTCTCTGCTGATATGAGTTGTCCGTGGAGGTGATCCGGGATACCCCCATCACCACCGCCATCAATGCAGTAGCTCCCGTAAAAACTTCTTGATAGATGAAAGGGCTCATCTCTTTTTCAGAAATTGACCAATCTTTGACAGTCGTCCTGCCCCAAGAAACCGCCGGAGCAATCGTTTAGCCGCCGTTTTCCAAGTCGGTTCGGCGGGAAGCCAGGACTTGGCAAACCAATGGATGGTCCGTGTGTTATCCGTCTTACGAAGCCTCCCTGTGGCATCGTCGAATGGATTGAACCAGTCCGGCGGATATATATTCACCCCGGCAACGTGCTCTATGTGTCCGTTGCCGGCGAGGCCTCTTTCTTTCAACAAGTCCGTCACCATCGGAATCATCGTGTAAGGGTTGAAGTTCCCATCTCCCGTAAAGAAAGACACCTGTTCATACTGCTCCAGGATGGCCTTGTATAAAGCCATTCCAGGTTCAGCGGCAAGGCCTAGTCCAGGGTTGACGGCCGACAGGGTCCCAAGAATCTCGAATCCCATGAACGGCCCTTTATCAAGCACGTCATCCATCGGCCTGATTACCTCGACATCCGTATCGAAATACACTCCGCCGTAATGGTACAGCACCCAGAACCGGGCGTAGTCGCTGACGAATGCGTATTTCCCGGCCTTATAGGCATCTGCCGTATAAGGGATTATGTTCACGTCGAAGTTGTCCTCGTTCCATTCCTTGATTTCATAGTCGGGAAAGAACTGCCGCCAGCTGGCGATGCATTTCTTCGCCAGCGGGGTCAGTTCACCCCGCCCGAACCAGCAATAGTGGATGATTCTAAGAATCATAACAAAAAACGCACGTGCACTTTTTCATAGCGAACCTATCTGGAGGAATTACTCATTTTCTCCTAATGATCCGCCATAGGGAAAACAGCCACTCCGACCCTCTTGCTCCAAGGATTTTCCGAAGGAAAACAGAAATTTTTTTATGTAAAGGAAACCATGCAATACGGAAGTGGTGAAATGTGAAGGTATTCTTTGAGACGGAGTTCCATCCTTGTCGATCTCTTGCCATAAAGCACTTCGGAGATAAGAAATCCCAATTGAATACTTGGAAGCACGGACTATCGCGGTTATAGCCATCCAAAGAATGGAGGACGCAATAATCCTTTCCCATCACACGGCTCATTACCCCCGGAAGGGGGATGACTTCACCCCGTTTCCCGTCTTCGACACAATGTTTGTCATCAAAAAAAGCGAGGCATTGTTTGAGATACTCCATACCTTTCTCTGCGCCAAAGACGGCAGCCTCAATATTGCCGGTTCCATTCTCCAGGCCCAAAACATAGGGGAACACAGTCAAAGGAGACAAGTCTTTGATTACCTCGACATCTGTATCCAAATAAAAACCTCCGTAATGGTAGACCGCCCAGAGGCGGACAATATCAGCTGCGGGGGCATAGATTTTTGCATTATAGGCCTCGATAGCATATTCTGAACCGATAAGAGACAAACAAGACCGATCCCATAAGCGGAATTCAAAGCCCGGCAATTTCTCTTGCCAGGATTGCAGACATTTCTTTACGAGTTCCGGATACTCGTCCCCGGAGAGCCAACAGTAATGGATGATTTTGGGAATCATAATTATAGATTGTGGGTGGTTCTAAGCCACAGCCTGGTCAAAGCCCCACCGTGCAGAAACAGAAGGAGGCCGATTCGCTTGATTACGGAAATCTCCTTGCAATGCAGTAGATTGGCAACAGTTTCTCGTTCCACCTTGCGGCAGAACGCATCTACGGCCTTTTTCTCAGGGCGGCCAATAACGCGCGCCTTATAGATGGCCATCCTTTTATAAAGCTTGTCCAGATAATAGTGTTTATACTTTAGGCTTTCTCCGGAAAGATCCCTTAGATTCCTGGAAAACATCCGGATTAGGCACTCATAACTGAGATCTAGGTTATCCGCCGTCCTGGTTAACTGTCCCGGATGCTGCACCCAATAATACAAGGTGTTTTCCACGCAGACGATGTTGTCCACTTTCTGATAGAATCGTAGATTCGAATCCAGATCCTGCCCTCGCAGGTATTCCCTTTGGAAAGGAGAATCCAGGCTGTCCGTTCGAAATAATTTGTTCCACGTTACAGAGAATGCCAGATTCTTGTCCGAAAACGCTTTTTCAAACACTTCTTCTTGTGACAGGACAATAGGTCTTGTTGAAGGTTGTGAAGGATAGTCTGATATATATGACGTTGTTTTACACAGGCCGCACATTGCCATCGGATATGCCTTCCCCTCCAAATTGATGGCATCGTGAAGAATACGAATCATCTCGGGATGAAAGCAATCATCTGCATCAGGAAAAAAGACGTAAGTACCTTTCGCTTCGGAAAGCCCCCGGTTCCGCGTTGCCCAAAGCTTCCGATTCTCCTGATGAATAACCCTCGCCCTTGAATCCCGGGCGGCATACTCATCGCATATACGACCGGAATTGTCCGTGGAGCCATCATCGATCAGCAGGATTTCCAGATTCTTGTAGGTCTGGGAAGCAATTGACTGCAAGCAGTGCGGCAAATAGGCTTCCGCATTAAAAATCGGAACAACAACGGAAACCAAATCTTCTTTAAATACTTTCACGTGTTTATCAAATGAATTTTCATCGGCAGATATCACGAATAGCACTGCAGATATCCACAATGACATCTTCGTACACCCTCGGGCCGCTCGGAAGGCAAATTCCTGTCCTAAACAGATTCTCGCTGACTGATTCTGCCCGACCATAGTACGGAGCTTCCTGATACAGCGGCTGTAGGTGCATCGGCTTCCAGAGAGGGCGGGTCTCGATGCCGGCTTGGTCGAGCTGGCTGATCAGCGCCATTACATTCGGATTGGGTTCGCAGGAGGTCCCGTAGCCCTGATACAGTTCTTGACCACGCACATGAAGATCAGGGTCCAGCACAATGGTGCTGAGCCAGAAGTTGCTGTCGATTTGAGGCGAAGGATTACCGTGGACTTGGATGCCGGGGACGTCCTTCAGGAGATCGGCATACATCCCGGCCACCTTGCGATGGTGCCTGATGTGCTCGTCTGCCACCAGCATCTGTCCGCGGCCGATGCCG
>Ga0256404_1011917_pt1 | contig 11475 bp, 9 predicted proteins | sample RumenRJG_01DNA_FD_185990 | JGI IMG/M metagenome (GOLD analysis project Ga0256404, IMG submission 185990) | Bovine rumen microbial communities from Lethbridge, Alberta, Canada - RJG_01 | ecosystem: Host-associated > Mammals > Digestive system > Stomach > Rumen | place: Canada: Alberta | collected... | reverse complement strand
TGTCGCTTTTGCCATCTTGAAGCATCTCCGTTCTCTTTGATGCTTCTATTCTACAACTGTACCTGTCCATTTTTCAGGACACAATACTATTTCTTGTGGTCGGCTGATTAAAGCCGATACCCATATAATTCTTTTCCGACAGCATGAAGGATACGGACGGCAGGATCAGACCTGCCGTCTTTTTTCATTCCCCGTGTCCCGTTTCGGAATGCGCCGAACGGGACATTTTCCACAATGTAAAAATGAGAATCCTACTTTATAATAATTTTGTCTGCATTGTTGTGTTGCAAGTCTTTCCATAATCTGGTATAATATATTGCTTTAGTTTACCTCTGTCCGGAAGGGAGATCTGTTCATGAATTCACTGATGGATATCTGGCAGGAGATTCTGCGTCATCTCTCCTCTCAGCTGACTCCGACCGCGATCAATACCTGGTTTTCCGACTGTGAGCCGGTCGCTCTGGAGGAGTGCAGACTTGTCATCCGCACGCCTTCCGAATTCAAGAAAAGCATCATCTCACAGCGATTTGCCTCCATTATTGTTTCTTATCTGTCCGATCTGTTCTCCTGTGACTTTGACCTTCTGATTCTCGTCGGGGATGAGGAGTATGAAAAGGAGGCTGCGGCAGAGGACGACGATCTTCCGGAGATGGCCGGATACACCTTCGACAATTTCATCGTCGGCAACTCCAACAAGTTTGCGCACGCCGCCGCGATCTCCGTGGCCGAGAACCCCGGAAAGAACTACAATCCTCTTTTTATCTACGGCAATTCCGGTCTCGGAAAGACCCACCTGCTCTGGGCGATCGGCCACTCCATCCGGGAACGCTTTCCGGAAAAGAAGATCTCCTACATCAAGGGCGACGACTTCACCAACGAGATGGTCAAGTCCATCAAGGAAGGCAAGACGGAAGAATTCCGCAACAAGCACCGCAATGTCGATCTCTTTCTGGTGGACGACATTCAGTTTATCGCCGGCAAGCAGAGCACCCAGATTGAATTTTTCCACACCTTCAACTACATCTATGAAGCGGGCCATCAGATCGTGATCACTTCCGACCGGCCGCCGATGGAGATGTCGCTGCTGGATGACCGGCTCCGAACCCGTTTTGAAGGCGGTCTCATGGCCGATATTGCCCCGCCCGATCTGGAAACCAGAATGGCCATCGCCCGAAACAAGGCCTCCCGTCTCGGCCTGTTTCTTCCCGATGATATCATCGAATACATCGCCTCCACCATTACCGCCAATGTCCGCCAGCTGGAAGGCGTCATCAAACGGCTCACGGCCTATAAGGAAATCCTCAACAGCGATATCACGAAAGCTTCCGTCGACCGCGCAATCGAGGATGTCATCAAGAAGGGAACCGATATTCCCAAACCGGACAATATTATCCGCGAGACCGCGAAATACTACTCTCTCAAGCCCGAGGACCTGAAAGGGAACAACCGCTCCAAAAACACCGCTATGGCAAGACAGATTTCCATGTACCTCATGCGGCAGCTCACCAACCTCTCTCTCAACGACATCGGGAAGGAACTCGGACGAAATCACACCACAGCACTCAGCTCCATCCGAAAAATCGAAGATCTCATGCGCAGCGATCCGGATATGACAGGTGTGATCCGGGATATCACATCCAACATCACCACCAGTTCCGGTTCCGCCTGACTTTTGAACGTTTTTCTGTCGAAAAGTTGAAAACCGACGGTTCATAAAAATCCGACTCTTTTTTTCAACATTGTCGACAAGGTTTTGAACAATTTTATCGAACGCCGATCTGCCTGATTTTATAAGGCTTTCTCCGGGTTTTCGACAGTTTTTTTCTCTACTACCATTTCTTCTAAAAAAATATATTATCTTTTCTTTTAATGAGGTGAAGTCTTTGAAAATCAGATGTGAAAAAAAGGACCTCCTGACCGCGGTCAGCAATGTCTCCCGTGCTGCTCCGGCCAAAAGCCCCATCCCCGCTCTGGAAGGCATTCTGTTTGAAACAGAAAAGAACGGCCTGAAGCTGACCGCCTATGATACAAGGATCGGAATCTATACGACGATAGAGAGCAGCGTCTTTGAAGAGGGAAGCATCGTGATCCCGGCAAGGTTCCTTCTGGAACTGGTCCGCCGTCTTCCGGACGGCATGGTCAGCATCGAAGCCGACGAAAGTTTTTCCACCACCATCCGCTGCGGAAAGACCGAAGTACACGTGATGGGCATTGATCCGGAGAGCTTCCCGGAACTGAATGTCGTGAATGCCATTCAGAACATCAGCATTCCGGAATCCATTCTGAAGAGCATGATTACGCAGACCATCTTTTCCGTCTCCACTTCGGAGAGCAGACCGCTCTACATGGGGATTCTCTTTGAAGTCGGCGTATCCGACCTGACGCTGGTGGCGGTGGACGGATACCGGCTTGCCAAGCGCAGCGAGGAGATGGAAAACGCGCAGATGCAGCCCTGCAACTTTGTAATTCCGGGATCATCCCTCGCGGAAGTCGAGCGGCTCTGCAGCTCGGACAAGGACGACCCGGTGTCCATCGCGCTGGGAGAAAAGCACGCCTCCTTCGCCATCGGAGACACGGTTCTGATAACCAGACGGCTGGAAGGCGAGTTTATGAACTATCGCAAGTCCATCCCCTCCAGCTTCCGGTATGAGATCATCGTAGAGCGGGAAGAGCTGATCCGTGTGATCGACCGTATCGCGCTGGTCATCAAGGACAAGCAGAATTCTCCGGTCAAGATGGTCGCAGAGGACGGCAATCTCGAATTTTTCTGCACCACGTCTTTCGGACACGCGGAAGACAGCATCATCTGTGAAGGAAGCGGAGAGGGCCTGAAAGTAGGATTCAACGACCGGTACTTCATGGACGCCCTGAAGGCGGCCAGCGATGAAAAAATCCGGATCTCGATGAACACCCCGTCCGCACCCATCGTAATTGAGGCGGCGGAAGGCGGAAAGTATCTCTATATGGTGCTTCCGGTCCGTCTGAGAGACAGTGAGTGATCCCATGACGGAAACTATCCTGATTCAGGGAGATTTCATCAAGCTGGATGCGCTGATGAAATTTGCTTCCCTGGTGGCCTCCGGCGGCGAGGCGAAAATGGCCATTGCAGACGGCCTGGTCTCCGTAAACGGAGAGGTCTGCACCATGCGCGGCAAGAAAATCCATCCGGGAGATACGGTCTCCTTCTGCGGACAGGATCTTACGGTTCAGAGCAATGGTCATTCATAAGATCGCGCTGAACGGATTTCGCAATTACGAATGGGAGACCGCGGACTTCTCTTCCGGCACCAACGTGATTACGGGAGAGAATGCCCAGGGAAAGACCAATCTCCTGGAAGCGGTGTATCTGTTGTCCAGCGGAAAGAGTTTCCGGACGAGATTTGACCGCGAGCTGGTCGGTTTTGATTTTTCCGAGGCGGAAATCCTGGCTGAGGTATTCAGCCACGAGCGGGAACAGAGCATCCGGATCCGGATGAGTCCCGGACAGGCCAAGCGCATCACCGTCAACGGCGTTCGGAAAACGGCGGCGGAGCTCTCGGAGACCGTCAACACGGTCCTCTTCTGTCCGGATGACCTGAATCTCATCAAGGACGGCGCCGCGGTTCGGAGAAAGATGATGGATCAGGCGATTTCGCAGATCCGTCCGAAATACGCGGCCCTGCTGACGGAATTCAATCGTCTGTATGAGCATAAGACAAGAATCCTGAAAGACTGGCGGGAAAAGCCGTCGCTGCTGGATACGCTGGACTCGTTTTCCGACGCGCTATGCCGGATCTCGGCCCAGATGATCCGCTACCGTGCGTCCTACATGAGCAGACTGAACGAAGCCGTGAAGCCGATTCACACGGACTTCTCGGGAAAAGGAGAGGAGATCGACCTTCTCTACCACACGGTGAGCACGGTGAAAGATCCCTTCGCCCCGGCCAAAGAAATCTACTATGACATCTGCGATCATCAGGAAAAACACCGCCAGGCGGAACTGGACAGCGCGCAGTGTCTCACGGGCGCCCACAAGGACGACATCGAGATTCTGATCAATCACCGTTCCGCCAGAAGTTTTGCCTCTCAGGGACAGACCAGAACCGCCGCGCTCTCCGTCAAACTGGCGGAACGTGAGATTATCCTGCAGGAAACGGGGGAATATCCGATCCTGCTGCTGGACGACGTGCTGTCGGAGCTGGATGAGAAGAGACAGGAATTTGTCCTCAACCGCATCGGCGGAGGACAGACGCTGATCACCTGCTGCGAAGACACGGATATTTCCGGTCGCACAGGCGGAAAGGTCTTTTCCGTAAACGGAGGAAGGATCCGGGAATGTACCTGAGCATCGGAAAAAACACGGTGATCCGGGATGACGAAATGATCGGAATCTTTGATCTGGACAACTGTTCCCAGTCCTTTCTGACGAGAGAATTTCTCTCCGTGGCGGAAAAGGCGGGTCAGGTCGTGAACGCGGCGGAAGATATCCCGAATTCCTTCCTGATCTGCGCCGGACAGAAAGAACGGTCGAACGAGGAGAGCTGCACGGTCTATCTCTCCCAGAGCAGTTCCAGAACACTGGAAAAAAGAATACATCAAATGCAAACAGAACGGAGAAACACATGTCGGAAATGAATGAACTGACCCAGAAAGTAACGGAAGAATACGACGCCTCACAGATTCAGGTTCTGGAAGGGCTGGAGGCCGTACGCAAGCGCCCCGGTATGTACATCGGCTCCACTTCCTCCTCCGGTCTGCACCACCTGGTCTATGAAATTGTCGACAATTCCATCGACGAGGCCCTGGCCGGATACTGCACCCACATCGAAGTGAGCATTGAACCGGGAGATGTCATCCGCGTCTCCGACAACGGACGCGGCATTCCCGTGGACATTCAGGAGCAGACCGGAAAGAGCGCTCTGGAAGTTGTCTTCACGGTGCTGCACGCCGGCGGCAAGTTCGGCGGCGGAGGCTATAAAGTATCGGGCGGTCTTCACGGCGTCGGCGCCTCGGTGGTCAACGCGCTTTCCGAATGGCTGGTGGTTCAGGTCCACAAGGACGGAAAAATCTACGAGATGCGTTTTTCCCGCGGCGACATCGTTGAAGAGATCCATGTGGTCGGAGAAACGGATCACACCGGCACGACGGTCCGCTTCAAACCGGACCCGGAGATGTTCGACGACACGGTGTACGATTATGAGATTCTGCATACCCGCATGCGCGAACAGGCCTTCCTCAACGGCGGCCTGAAGATCACCCTCGAGGATCTGCGCGAGGGACAGCAGCAGAAAGAGAGCATGTGCTATGAAGGCGGCATCCGCGAGTTTGTCACCTGGCTCAACAAGCACAAGACACCGATCCACGAGGATGTCATCTATCTCTCCGGCAGCAGGAACGACGCCATCGCCGAGATCGCGATGCAGTACAACGACGGCTTCAATGAGAATCTGATCTCCTTTGCCAACGACATCCACACGCCGGAAGGCGGCATGCACGAGACCGGCTTCAAGACGGCCCTGACCCGTGTCATCAACGCCTACGGCCAGAAAAACAACATCATCAAGGGTGAGGACAAGGTCTCCGGCGAGGACGTCCGGGAGGGCATCTCGGCGGTCATTTCCGTCAAGCTCCCCGAGGCGCAGTTTGAAGGCCAGACCAAGCAGAAGCTCGGAAACGCCTATATCCGCACCCTGGTCGACTCCATCGTGAACGAGCAGCTGACGGAATATTTTGAGGAGCATCCGGCCGCCGCCAAGGCCATTCTGGACAAGGCGATGATGGCCAACCGGGCCCGGGAAGCGGCGCGGAAGGCCAGAGAATCCGTCCGACGGAAGACCGGTCTGGAGAGCGGGCAGATGCCCGACAAGCTGCAGGACTGCAACGAGAGAGATCCGTCTCTGTGCGAAATCTATATCGTCGAGGGCGACTCCGCCGCAGGCTCCGCCATCCAGGGCCGCGACAGCCGCTTCCAGGCGATTCTCGCCATGTGGGGCAAGATGCTGAACGTCGAAAAGGCCCGCGCGGACAAAATCTACGGCAATGACAAGCTCTATCCCCTGATCGTCGCGCTGGGCGCCGGGATCGGAGATGAGTTCAACATCGACAAGCTCCGTTATCACAAGATCATCATCATGGCGGATGCCGATGTGGACGGCTCCCACATCCGGACCCTGCTGCTGACCTTCTTCTTCCGCTATATGCGTCCGCTGATTGAGCGGGGCTATGTCTACTCCGCCGTGCCGCCGCTCTACAAGCTCACCAGGGGCAAGACCCAGCGGGTGGCCTACTCCGACGAGCAGCGTGATCAGATCAGCGCCGAGATGCGCGGGGACAACCCGAATGTAAAGATCGACATCTCACGCTTCAAGGGTCTCGGTGAAATGGACCCGCACGAACTCTGGGAGACCACCATGGACCCCGAACAGCGCTCTCTGCGGCGCATCACCCTGGGCGATGCCATTCAGGCCGACCAGGTCTTCACCGTCCTGATGGGCGAGGAAGTGGAGCCGCGCAAGGAATGGATCGAGCGCAACGCCCAGTACGTGGGCAATCTGGACATCTGAGGCTGAGAGAATATGGCACATAAAAGAGATTATAAACCCGAAGACATCGCATTCCCGAATCAGGTCATCACCGAATCCGAACTGGTCGGCGAGATGCAGCGCAGCTACATCGACTATGCCATGAGCGTCATCGTCGGCCGTGCCCTGCCGGACGTGCGCGACGGTCTCAAGCCGGTGCACCGCCGCATTCTGTACACGATGTACGAATCCGGCCTGACCTCGGACAAACCCTTCAAGAAATCCGCCACCTGCGTCGGCGACGTGCTGGGTCATTATCATCCGCACGGCGACGCGTCGGTCTACGACGCGATGGTGCGTCTGGCGCAGGACTTCTCCATGCGCTACATGCTGGTGGACGGCCACGGCAACTTCGGTTCCGTGGACGGAGACCCTCCCGCCGCCTACCGATACACCGAGGCGAGACTGTCGAAGATCTCCAACGAGATGCTTCGGGATATCGAGAAGGACACGGTGGACTGGGATCCGAACTTCGACGAGAGCCGGAAGGAACCCCGCGTTCTGCCCTCCCGTTTCCCGAACCTGCTGGTCAACGGTTCCAGCGGCATCGCCGTCGGCATGGCGACGAACATCCCGCCTCACAACCTGAAGGAAGTCATCAACGCCTGCGTCTGTGTCCTGGAGAATCCGGACGCGGAGCTGAGCGATCTGATGCAGTACATCACCGGTCCGGATTTCCCGACCAGGGGCATCATCATGGGCCGCAGCGGCATCCGCCAGGCCTATCTGACGGGCCGCGGAAAGGTCGTGCTGCGGGCCAGAACGGAGTTTGAAGAACACGGCCAGAACCGCACCCGCATCATCGTGACGGAGCTGCCCTATCAGGTAAACAAGCGTCAGTTGATCCGCAACATCGCCGACCAGGTCCACGAAAAGCGTCTGGAGGGGATCTCGGACCTGCGCGATGAGACCGACCGCAACGGCATGCGCATCGTCATCGAACTCAAGCGGGACGCCAATCCCCAGGTGGTTCTGAACCGCCTCTTCGCCCAGACGGCGCTGCAGTCCAGCTTCTCCATCAACATGCTGGCCCTGGTGAAAAACCAGACCCAGCCGAAGATCCTGACGCTGCGGAACATCCTGGACGAGTATCTGACGTTCCAGGAAGACCTGATCGTCCGCCGCACCCGCTTTGACCTGAAGAAGGCGGAAGAGCGGGCACACCTGCTGGAAGGTCTGCTGATCGCGCAGGACAACATCGACGAGGTCATCCGCATCATCCGTTCCAGCTACGACAACGCCAAGCAGAACCTGATGGAGCGCTTCGGCTTTTCCGACGTCCAGGCCCAGGCCATCTGCGACATGCGTCTCATTCAGCTGCAGGGACTCAACCGCGAGAAGCTCGAGGCGGAATATAAGGAACTGGAAGAGAAGATCGCGTATTACAAGGAACTGCTGGCCGATCCCGAGAAGATCAAGGGCGTCCTGAAGGACGAGCTCATCGCCATCCGCGACAAATTCGGCGACGAGCGCAAGACCGAGATCCAGGATGTCGCGGACGAGATCGACATCGAAGATCTGATCGAAGAGGAGCAGTGCGTCTTTACTCTGACCCACGGGGGCTACATCAAGCGTCTGCCGGTCAGCGAGTACCGCGCCCAGGGCCGCGGCGGCAGGGGCGTGCGCGCCATGGCGATGAAGGAAGAGGACTATGTCCAGACCGTCTTCACCGCCTCCACCCACGACCACATTCTGTTCTTCACCTCAAAGGGCCGCGTCTTCGTGCGCAAGGGCTATCAGATTCCGGAAGCGGGACGCAACGCCCGCGGAACAAACATCGTGAACATCCTTCCCATTGAAATCGGAGACGAGAACGAGAAGGTCAGCGCCATGATCCGCGGCAGAGGCTATGAAGAGGACAAGTACCTGTTCTTCGTGACCAGAAACGGCACCGTCAAGCGCATCAGTCAGGCATCTCTGAAGAATCTGCGCAACATCGGCATCCGGGCCATTACCCTCGACGAGGGCGATGAGCTCATCGCCGTCATGCCGACGGAAGGGGACGAGAACATCATGATCGCCACCCGCAACGGCCTTGCCATCCGCTTCCCGGAGAGCGATGTGCGCGTCATGGGCCGTACGGCCGTCGGCGTACGCGGGATCAGACTCCGCGAAGACGACGTGGTCGTCGGCGCCGGCAGCAGCGCGGAGGGTGAAGACATCCTCAGCATCACGGAAAACGGCTTCGGCAAACGCACCGATGTGGGCGAATACCGTTTCCAGAGCCGCGGCGGCTTCGGTGTGACGAACCACCGGGTGACCGAGAAGACCGGCCCGGTCGCGTCTGTCAAGATCGTCCGGTCGGGCGAGGATATTCTGATCGTCACGGACGACGGCACGATGATCCGTGTGGCGGTTGAGAACATCTCACGCTACGGCCGCGCCTCCCAGGGCGTGCGCGTCATGCGCCCGGTCGCGGGAAGCCATGTCATCGACATGGAAAAAACCGAGCGCGAAGAGGCGCCGGAAGCATCGGAGGATCTTCCGCTCCCGCAGGAGCCGGACGAAACGGACAGCGGTGACGGAGAGCCGGACGAAACATGAAGCAGGTCAGCATCTATACCGACGGCGCCTGCAGCGGCAACCCCGGCCCCGGCGGCTGGGCCGCGATCCTGATCTACAACGGCGCGGAGAAAGAACTCTCCGGCGGCGAAAAACAGACCACCAACAACCGGATGGAACTCTCCGGCGTCATCGCCGCGCTGCAGGCGCTGAAAGAGCCCTGCTGTGTGGATCTCTGGTCCGACTCCCGCTATGTGATCGACGCACTGGAAAAAGGCTGGGCGGAGAACTGGAGAAAAAAAGGCTGGATGCGGAACAAAAAAGAACCGGCGTTGAATCCGGATCTCTGGGAGACTCTGCTGAATCTGACGGCAAGGCACGAGATGCGCTATCACTGGGTCAAGGGTCACGCCGACAATCCGTACAACAACCGCTGCGACGCCATGGCGGTGGCGGAGCGTGACCGGCACGCCGTATGAAAACGGCGGCAGAAGGAGAAACGGAACATGCTCAAGGTGAGAGAAGCGACCGCGTCGGAACTCGGCCGCTACTACAACGCATTAAAAATCGATTTTGACCGGAGAGAGCTTCTTCCGCTCTCTTCGGTTCGAAAGGCCGTCCGCAGAGGAGATCAGGAATTTCTCCTGTTTTACGATGAGGAAACCGGCATGACGGAAGGCTACGCGCTCTGCGGCATCCGGAATGTCTACGGCTATGTGCTGCTGAAGTACTTCGGGATCTTTTCCTGGTATCAGGGACAGGGGCGCGGCGTGGAGGCCATGCGCCTGCTGCACAAGCGCTACGCCGACCGGCAGGGAATCGTCGCGGAACTCACGGTCTTTGACGACAGCGAGGAAGGGGAGTATCTGCAAAAGCTCCGGCGCTTCTTCCGGCGCTTCGGCTATGAGGAGGTTCCCTTTGCCTACCGCCTGGGCGGCGCCGAGGTACTGCTCACCGCGAAACCGGTTCGCGGAACGGCGGAAATCAGACCGGTGGCGAGACGAATCCTGACAGATTTTTATTCCCGCTGTCTCAGCCCGGCAAAACTTCAATCCATGGTCGTTTTTGAGGAATGAAGGAATTAGTCAACCAGATTTTGAACCATAAGGAACTGGCCGCCCTCCCGTCTTTGATGGAGGGCGGCGGACTTCCTGCGCTCATTTCCGGACTCTCGGCGGTACACCGGGCAAATCTGGCGGCGGCGCTCTGCAATACGCTGGAAAAACCGCTGTTTGTGATCTGTCCGGACGACACCGCGGCGGAGAACTTTGCCCGGGACCTGCGCAGCATGCTGCAGCGCCCGGCGGGCTGCCTGGGCCTGCGGGAGTTCTGTTTTCTTCCGACCGAGGCGGTCTCACGCAGGGCAGAACAAAAAAGACTGGAAGTCTTCTCGTCCCTGCTGGAAAAGGCGCAGAAGGGCGAAACAACCGTGACGGTGGCTTCCGTCTCGGCCATGCTGCAGCGCACCATGCCGAAGGAACTGCTGCAGAGGGGGGCCTTCACCATCTCGTCGGCGGAAACCTATGCCGTCGAGGACCTGGAAGAGGCGCTCATCCGCTGCGGATATGAGCGCACGGAACAGGTGGAGGGCCCCGGCCAGTTTGCGCGCCGCGGCGGAATCCTCGACCTCTTTTCCCCGGCGGAGGAACAGCCGGTGCGCATGGAATTCTGGGGCGATGAGATCGACTCCATGGGGTATTTCGACATCTCCAGTCAGCGCCGTGACGAGACCGTCACGGAATGCAGAATTCTTCCCGCGGCGGAGGCGCTGCCGACCCTGACACCCGGCGGGACGGAAACCCTGTGCCGGAAGATGGAGGAGCTGGCCGATCGGTATCAGAAGCGGCGGGGCAGCGCCTCGGCCGGGAAAATGGCCGCAACGCTCCGGCAGGACGCGGAGAAGCTCCGCACCCGGCTTAATATGCCGGATCTGGACCGCTGGCTCCCGCTGCTCTATCCGGCGGCAACCGGGTTTGACTATATCCCGGAGGACGCGGTCATCTTTGTGGATCAGCCGACCCGCTGCAGCGAGATGGCAAAAGAATACCGGAAGCAGCTGGGAGAGGACCTTCGCGCCCTGCAGAGGGACGGACTCTGTCCCTTCGAGGCGGAGAGCTTCTGTTTCCCGCCGGATGAGATCTGGAAGGAACTGGAGCAATTTCCCCTTTATGCGGGCGATTCCTTCACCCTCGGAAGAGGAAGCTTCCAGCCGAAGACGCTTCTCAGCATTCCGGCCAAGCAGCTTCCCTCCTACGTGGGCAATGCCCAGGCCGCGGCAGAGGATCTGAAGGTCTATCGGAAGCAGAACTACCGTGTGGTGATTCTTGCGGGAGATGAGCGCCGGGCGAAGGTGCTGCAGGAATTTCTGCATGAGCACGGAACAGACGTGCTGATCCGGCCGGAAATGGAGACG
>Ga0256404_1011916_pt1 | contig 11477 bp, 7 predicted proteins | sample RumenRJG_01DNA_FD_185990 | JGI IMG/M metagenome (GOLD analysis project Ga0256404, IMG submission 185990) | Bovine rumen microbial communities from Lethbridge, Alberta, Canada - RJG_01 | ecosystem: Host-associated > Mammals > Digestive system > Stomach > Rumen | place: Canada: Alberta | collected... | reverse complement strand
AATATTTTAATCTAAAGTAATCAAATTTAAATGTAATATATAATATTTATTTGTTATTGTAAAGTGTTCATTTGTGGCTTTCATCCACACAGCAAGCTGTGTGGTTTTTCGCCAATGTTTTATAACTGCATATTCTCATCAAGACGTAACATCACTGCAGTTGAAAGATCTATCTTTTGAGGATGCTTTAAGGTAACAGACCAACCTGTACCTGGTGCAACATCAAGTGGCTTATGATCTTTTTCATTGCATAATGTTGAGCCGTCTAACTTGATTAAACCTTGAGGGGTAAAAATACCGATATTTGAGTTTTTCTCAAATCTGTTCTTAACATCGATATGTAAAGTACCATCGTCGTCTTGAGCTTTAATCTCACCACAGATCTGAAGCTTGCCAGGATTTGGTGAATTAGTCTCATAATCCTGAGTCTTATCAGGGCGATGAGGCTCTAATAAAGCAGTGGTATAACCTCGAGATGGGATTGAGTTTACGATGTTGTAACTAATCTCTGGAATTTCTTTACCTTCACAGATAGCATCAATAGCCAATCTATAAGCTCTAGAAATAGCTGCTGAATAGAATGGTGAACGAGAACGACCTTCGATTTTAAGGGAATCAACACCAATTTCAATCAAACGCTTAAGCACTGGTAGGGTACATAGATCTTTAGAGTTCATAAGGTATGAACCGTTATGATCTTCTTCCATAGTCATCCACTCATTAGGATGATGCATGCTCTCTTCAAGCTGGGCACTTAAAATAGTACCGTCATCAGCTTCAAAGGTGGTTACATCATCAGCGGTTGCTGCATGTACGTTACGTACTTTAAAGCCATAGCGACAAGAGTTATTGCAAGCACCGATGTTAGCATCGCGGTGAGATAATAAACCTGAGATTAAGCAACGACCAGATACAGCAATACACAAGGCACCGTGGGCAAAGACCTCAATTTCCATGTCAGGGCATTCTTGTTTAATCATGTCAATTTCAGTAAGAGATAACTCTCTTGCTAAAATACAGCGGGTTAAACCAACCTTTTGCCAAAACTTAACAGAGCCTGCGTTTACAGTGTTCGCTTGCACTGATAAGTGAATAGGAATATCTGGGTATTGTTCACGCACGATATCAATTAAGCCAGGATCTGCCATAATAAAAGCATCTGGCTTTAGTTCTGCCATTTCGTCAACAATGTGTTTAAAGGCTGCAACTCTACGTACGTGAGGGATAATGTTAAGTACCGCATGTACCTTTTTACCCATCTTATGAGCTTCCTCAATACCTTTTTGGAAGTCTTCTTTGATAAAGCCATTACCACGAACACGTAAAGACCATTTTGGAACACCAGCATAAACGGCATCAGCACCGAAGTTTAATGCCATATGAAGGTGTTTTAAAGAGCCTGCAGGGGCTAGTAATTCAGGTTTTTTAAGCACGGTCACAGTCAAATATCTCCAATAGGTAATCAGATAATTGCTCAAAAAGTTCGCCTTGAAGCACAAGTTCAGCTTGAGCATCTGCTATTTCGTCATCTCCGCTTTTAGGAAGATTTTTCTCAACGTAAATGTCTGCAAGCTTAATTTTCTTTAAGGCAATTTCTTGGGTAAGAGTAAATTCAATGCTGTCTTCAAAGTTTAAGCCAATTTCTGTTGCAACTTTACCTGCCTGTAAATGAACAGCAATCTCCTCAGAGGTTAAATCTTCCTTTGAAGCACGAATTACGCCACCATCTTCATCTTTACTTTTTAAGGTAGTCTCTGAGCCATATTTAAATTTCTCTGGTAGAGTATTTTGAGTAAGCCAAGTAGTAATTCTCTCATCCACTAAGCAACGAGGAGTTAATAGCTTTGCAGGGAAAGTAGAGAAGGCTTCTCTTAATAAAGCTAAAGCTCTTTCAGCGCGTTTTGCTGATGTAACAGAGATACCCACAATGTTCTTATCTGTGTTACACCAAATTAAGAAATCTCGACGGGTTGCAAAAGCTTGAGCTAATAACTTATTAGTTACAGCAGCTTTTAAAGCTTCTTTTTCAGACTTTTTAAGCTGTCTTTTAAGTTCAATTTCTTTAGCATCTGTAAGTTCTTGAAGATTAGCCTTAACTACAGAAGATGGTAATAACTTGCTTTCTTCAGTTAGTTTAAAGAAAAAATGTGGACCTGTTGAAAAGTGATAAGGGGTGTGAGGTCCAAATAAAGGTGCAAAACCAATAGTGGCAACTTCTTGGGCCTGACAAGGGGTAAACTTAGCTTTCTCAAGAGCTTCCTCTGTTAAAGTAGGATCTTTTAACACAGGTAAAATCTCTTTTAAATCAACTGTATAAAATCTGGCGTTTTTAAACCACATAATTAAATTCCAATTACAAAAATATTGATGCAAATTATGCGAAAAAATGCGACTTTTTTCAAGATCTTAATCTAGGTTTAAGTCCTTTATTTGATTGATTTTTTAGGTATAAAAGAGTAAAATTTTACGGTATTAAATTATTGTTAAATTAAGGTAGATCCCATGTCAGATAATACCGATAATCCAAATCAAGAACTAGATAATGCAAAGGCTACTACCATAGAGGCAACAGGCATTAATTCTCAAGTACCAACCGTAAATCTTGAGGAAGAGTTAAAGCAGTCATTTATTGACTATGCTATGTCTGTTATTGTTGATAGAGCTCTACCTGACGTTCGTGATGGTTTAAAACCTGTTCATCGTCGTGTTCTATACGATATGTATGATTTAAAAGTATGGAGCTCTGGCGCTACTAAGAAATCTGCTCGTATTGTAGGTGACGTTATCGGTAGATTCCACCCACATGGAGACAGTGCAGTTTATGAAACTATTGTGCGTATGGCACAGTGGTTCTCTTTACGTAACCCACTAATTAACGGTCAAGGTAACTTTGGTGATATCGACGGTGATGGCGCAGCTGCTATGCGTTATACCGAAGTTAAGATGACTAAGATTGCCGAGCAAATGTTAGCAGATATCGATAAAGATACTGTTAATACTTATCCAAACTACGATGGCAATGAGCAAATTCCAGAAGTTTTACCTACTAAGTTCCCTAACTTATTAGTTAATGGATCTTCAGGCATTGCTGTGGGTATGGCTACAAACATTCCTACCCATAACCTAGGTGAAGTAATCGATGGCGTTATTGCAGTATTAGATAATCCTGATATTGAACTTGCCGAGATTATGAAATACATCCCTGGTCCTGATTTCCCTACAGGCGGTATCATTGTTGGTAATGATGGTATTGTTCAAGCTTACAAGACTGGCCGTGGTCGTTGTATTATCCGTGCAAGAACACATACTGAAACTGATAAATCAGGCCGTCAAACTATTTATGTTGACGAGATCCCTTATGCTGTACATAAGGTTGATATCGTAAAACAAATCTCTACTTTAGTTAAAGAGAAGAAGATTGAAGGTATCAGTGATGTTACTGACTTATCTGATAAAGATCATGACGTTAGAATTCAAATTGAATTAAAGCGTGATGCTTATGAAGAAGCTGTTTTAAACAATCTTTATCAAAACACCTTATTACAATCAAGCTTCCCAATTAACATGGTGGCTTTAGTTAATAATCACCCAAGACAGTTGTCTTTAAAGGAGATTTTAACTGAGTTCGTTTCTTTCCGTCGTGAGATTGTAACTCGTCGTACCGTTTATGAATTACGTCAAGCTCGTAAGTCAGCTCACATCAATGAAGGTTTAATGATTGCTAAGGCAAACATTCAACAGATCATTGATATCATCACTGGTGCTGATAACCCAGATGATGCTCGTGTTAAGTTGATGGCTCAAGCTTGGGATGCTGCTATTGTATTACCTCTAATTGAAAGAACCGAAGATGGTATCAACATCAGCTTACCTCAGGGTATTCCTTCAGATAAGGGTGTAGTTGAAGGTAAGTACTACTTATCAGAAGAGCAGGCTCGTTCAATTCTAGATTTAAGATTAGCTAAGTTAACTCATTTAGCTCAAGACGAAATTCGCGATAAGTACAAAGAGTTAGTTGCTAATATCAAAGATTTCTTAGATATCTTAAATAACCCTGAACGCATGAAGTCAGAGATTAGAAAAGAATTACTTGAAGTTAAAGAAACTTATGGTGATGCACGTAGAACCTCCTTCACTCAAGATGTTGGTAAGTTCAATAAGGGCGATTTAATCACTCGTCGTGATGTTATCGTTACTTTATCTGCTCAAGGTTACATTAAGTATCAGGATATTTCTTCTTACGAGAGCCAAGCTCGTGGTGGTCGTGGCAAACTTGCAACTAAGTTAAAGGATGAAGATTACATTACTAACGTAGTAGTAGCTTCAACCCACGACAAGATGCTTTGCTTTACTAACAAGGGTCGTGCTTTTGTAAGCGTAGTGTATGATCTTCCAACTTCAGAAAATCGTACCTCAAAAGGTCTACCTGTACAGAACTTCTTTAACATTGACCGTGACCAAGGTGAACGCATTACCGCATTATTACCAATTTCAGAGTTTAATAATGATGAGTACTTCTTCATGGCAACTAAGAAGGGTAGCGTAAAGAAGGTTAAGACCTCTGCTTTTGCATCCTTTGTAAACAGAATGAATGCTAACGGCATTATCGCCGCAAACTTAAATGAAGATGATGAGTTAATCGGTGTTGAGATTTCTTCAGGTGATGACGATATCTTCTTATTCACCTCTAACGGTTATGCTCAGCACTTCTGCGAGTACTATAAAGGCTCAGCTTCTGATTCAGATACAGAAACTGATACTCAAGCAACTGAAGAGTCAACAGATGGCGATAATGATGAGAAGTCAATTGATAGACACGCAGGCTCTGGTGTTCGTCCATCTGGTCGTACCTCAGGTGGTATCCGTGGTGCAAGACTTAGAGATGGCGCTGAGGTAGTATCCTTGATGGTAGTACCTCCATCACAGCTAAATAGTGAGTGTATGATTGCTTCTGCTAACGGTTTTGGTAAGCGTTGTAAGTTATCTGATATCGCTTTAAGAAATCGTGGTGGTTTAGGTGTCATCATCATGGGTAACCTAGATAGAAATGGTTTAGTAATCGGCGCAGTTCCAGCAGATGAGAATGGCGACTTTATGATCATTTCAAATCAAGGTCAGTTGCTACGTTCAACCATGAAGGAAATTCCTTTAATTGGTCGTTACGGCGCTGGCAACAAGATCATGAAGATGTATGAGGGTGATACCCTAATGTCTATTCAGTCTATTCCTGAAGACGTAGTTGAAAATGCTAAGAAAACAGCATTAGCTCGTGAAAAGGAAAAGCAAGATCTAATCGATGCTCAAAATCAAAGCGCAAGTGCGGTAACAGAAAATGCTGATACACAAGCTACAAGCGCTGATACTGAGACTCAACAAGAAAACGCTGTAGACAATACTACAGACACTTCTACTCAAGAATAATAACGTAAAGCATGGGAAACCATGCTTTATCTTTTAAAGGTAGTTTTTGGAGAACTAAAATGACTAAAGTATGGAACTATTTTGCAGGTCCATGTATGCTTCCTGTTGAAGTAATGAAACAAGCTCAGGAAGAATTCCGTGATTACAATGGCACAGGTATCGGTATTGTGGAAATGTCCCACCGTAGCGCTGAATTTGATGCTATTGCAAAAGAGTCAGAAGCATTATTACGTGAATTATTAGATATTCCTTCAAACTACAAAGTTATTTTTGAGCAAGGTGGTGGTCGTGGTCAGTTCGCTGCTATCCCACTAAACCTATTACCAGAAGATGGTCATGCTGATTATTTTGTAACCGGTCACTGGTCTCGTTGTGCTTACAAAGAGTGTAATGAGCACTTTGGTAAAGCAATTTTACATGAGTGCACTGATTTAGATGCTAACGGTCAATACACTGTTGATTACTCAAAGATGAAGGTAACACCTGGTGCATCCTACGCTTACATGTGCTTAAACGAGACTGTAAATGGTATTGAGTCCTTTACTTTACCAGATACTGGCGATGTACCTTTAATCGTAGATATGTCTTCAGATATCATGACTCGTCCTATCGATGTATCTAAGTTTGGCGCTATCATTTTTGGTCTACAAAAGAATGTAGGTCCTGCTGGTATGACCATTACTATCGTTCGTGAAGACTTATTAGGTAAAGCTCGTAAGTACACTCCATCTATCATGAATTGGGATAACCTAGCTAAGTTTGATTCTATGTTTAATACCCCATGCACCTTCTCTTGGTACATGGCTTACTTAAACTTTAAGTGGATTAAATCTTTAGGCGGTGTAGCAGAATTAGAAAAACGTAATATCGCAAAATCAAAAATGCTCTATGATTATATTGATAACTCTGATTTCTACATCAGCAAGATTTCACCAAAGGACAGATCACGTGTAAACTGCGTTTTCACCTTAAAAGATGAGTCTTTAAATGACGAGTTTATCAAGACTGCTAAAGCTCAAGGCTTAATTGGTCTTAAGGGTCATAAAGTTCTTGGTGGTATGAGAGCAAGTATCTACAACGCAATGCCTATTGAAGGTGTTGAGGTTTTAGTAAAATACATGCAAGAGTTTGCAGCAAAGCATAGCTAATTTACAATAGGAGCCGTTATGGCAGATGTTCGTACACCTTGGTATCAAAGTTATCCAAAAGATGTACCTTATACTATAGATAAGCCACCTTACCAAAACTTAGGTCAAATGTTTGATGACGTATGTAATAAATACGGCAAACGTAAGGCTTTTATCAGTTTTAACTCTGCTGTAACTTTCCTGGATGTAAAAAAAGCTGCAGACAATTTAGCTGCTTACTTGCAACATTGTGTGCAAGTTAAAAAAGGGGAGAAATTAGCTGTAATTCTCCCTAATGTCATTCAATATCCAGTTTCAGTATTTGCAGGTCTTAAATGTGGCATGCAAATCGTTAACATCAATCCTTTATACACCACTCATGAGATCTTAGGTGTGTTGCGAGATAGCAAGGCAAAAGTAGTTATTTGTCTTGAAAGCATCAATAATGGCTTGCAAAAGATCTTAGATCAAACTTATCTTGAGCATGTGATCTCCTGTGGTGTTGGTGATATGTTGCCGGTATTAAAAGGCAGTGTGATTAACTTTGCCTTTAGACATTTAACAAGACAGGTAAAGCCTTATGACAAGAAACTCTTTACCCCTTTTAAGTCTTGTTTATATTATGGCAAACACTATCGACTACAGCCTGTAGAATGCGCTTTTGACGATATTGCCTTTTTACAATATACAGGTGGCACCACTGGTAAGCCAAAAGGTGCGATGCTATCTCATGGCAACATTTTATCGAATGTTTTCCAATGTCACGCTATGTATGGTCCACGTGTAAAGTTAGGCTCAGAGTCTATACTTACCGCTTTACCTTTGTACCACATCTTTGCGATGACCATTAACCTAATGTACGCTATGTACATTGGTGCAACTAATTTACTGATTGTTGATCCTAGAAAGTTTGAGAATTTAATTACTCAACTTAGAAAGTATCCAAAGATTTCTATTATCACAGGTGTAAATACCTTGTTTAACGCCTTTGTGCATTATTCAGTATTTGATAGAGTAAATCTATCTTCCTTAAACCTAGTAGTAGGTGGTGGTACAGCAGTACAAGAAGGTGTTGCAGCAAGATTCCTAGAAGCTTCAGGTGGTATTCCTATCCTTGAAGGTTATGGACTTACAGAGTGTTCACCTTTATGCTGTGTAGTACCTTATACTGAAAAGAAATACTCAGGTACTATCGGTATTCCTATTCCTTCAACCCAAGCTAGAATTGTAGATATTCAAACAGGTGAAGAAATCACTGATTTGTCCCGCTCAGGTGAACTACAGTTTAAAGGCCCTCAAGTTATGAAAGGCTATTTCCTAAATGAAAAGGAAACTGCTAATGTCTTTGTAGACGGCTGGCTTAAGACAGGTGATATCGCTCAGTGGTGTGAAGGTGGCTACATCAAGATCATTGATAGATTAAAAGATATGATCATTGTCTCTGGCTTTAACGTATTTCCAAACGAAATTGAAAACATAGTAAGTACTAATAATAAAGTTCTAGAGTGTGCTGTAGTTGGTGTGCCTTCAAGTACTAGTGGTGAATCTATTAAGTTATTCGTGGTACGTAAAGATCACAGCTTAACTAAAGAAGAGCTTTTAGACTACTGCAGAAAATTCTTAACTGGCTACAAATTACCTAAACATATCGAGTTTGTAGAGCAGTTACCTAAGTCTGCTGTAGGTAAAGTTATGCGCCGTTATTTAAGACAAAATAGATTTAATGGTTAGCAAAACTTAAGGTATAATGAGCACCTAAAAAGGTGCTCTGTTATGAATAATAAGCTTATAATTCACATAAACTCCCTATCAAAGTTATCAGAACTTATAGCAGTAATGTCATCCTTGACTGAGACTGACTATGTAAGTATTGATACCGAGTTTTTCAGAGTCACCAATTTTTATCCAAAGTTATATTTAGTGCAATTGTGTATTAACGATTGCTGCTATCTTGTAGATCCTATCTCAGAGATTGATTTAAAAGCTTTCTATCAAGCTTTAGTTTCCTGCAAAGCTAAATTCCTATTTTTCTCTTGCCGTGAAGATCTTGAGATCTTAGCTTTTGAGTGTGAAAAACAACAGCTAACACCTAAACTTCCTAAAAAGTGTGTAGACGTACAGCTTTTAATGGCATTTTTGAATATTGCTCATCAAAAAGGCTTGCAAAGCACTATTAGTGAATATCTTGGTATTGAGTTAAAAAAAGATCAGACTTGCTCAGATTGGTCATTAAGACCTCTAACAGAGGAGCAGGTAAGTTACGCTTGTGAGGATGTAATTTATCTAAAACCTCTTTATGAGAAACTGTTATCTTTAGTAGATCCAAGTGATATTAGACTAAAGTGGTTCTTTTTGGAAATGGAGCTTTGCAAGGAGCAAGCTTGCAAAGAGTTTTCCCCTGACGATTGCTATAAATCTATACCTCAGGCTGGCATGCTCAATATTAAGCAATTAAATCTCTTAAAGTGCTTATGTAAGATGCGAGCTCTTACTGCGATGGAAAATGATGAGGCTTTAAATCGTGTTATAACAACCAAAGCCTTGTGTGCTATTGCTCAGAAAAGAAAATTGTCTTTTAAAACTCTTTTAGATTGTGGCATGAAGATAGGTGCTGTTAAAGCATATGGAGAGCAGGTGGTTACTTGGTTTAATCAAGCTTTAAAGTTACCTTTGGATCCTCAAATTGAGTTGCCATACGATTTTGTGTTGTATCAAAAAGATGATGCTATTGCTTATAAGAATTTGAAAAAGCAACTTAAGGCTTTAAGTCACGAGAAAAATATATGCCCCGAGTTACTTTCAAATAAGAATTTATGCAATGACTATTTTTATAAGCTCCATTATGGACAAACTCCTATACTTCAAAGCTCTTGGTATTTAGAGTGTGTAGGCAAAATAGAGCTTAATTATCAAGCTTAAGCTATTTCAATAGGCTCTAGTTCTTCGTATTTTGCAATATCGTGAGCTTTTTCTGATATCACTACAGCATAGCGGTAGAGGTTCTTTTTAAAGGTCTCATTGCCGTAATCTTTTTCTTTTATTTGATTTACAGCTTCACAAAGTTTGCTGTCAACCTCCTCATCATTCTTTGCAAGCTTTAGTTCAAATACATAGTAAGAACGTAGAGTTTTAATTAAGATATCAGCTCTACCTTTGCCACTAATAACTTCTCTTTGTACATCTGTACCAAGCCACTTTAAAGCAAGGTAAATAAACTCTCGAAGGTTATTCTCGTGGGTAAAGATGGTGGTATCGTAAGCGATACCTTTTATTATCAAAGAAAAATAGTCTAGGATGTTTTTAGACTGATGTTTTTCTAAAGCTGAGCAGAAAAGAAGACCATTTAATTGCTGTAAGGATGAGTCCTCTGGTAGTAAAGGCTGTAATTCATTCTCATAAAAATTTGTATATAAATACTTTTGTAACTCAAGATTTGGAATACCAAATTTTGCACCACCAGGAAGACTTTCTTTAATGGTAAGGTATCCAGCTTGATACATTAGTACTCTAGGATCCATTTTAATTGGATTTGATGCTTTGTTTAATTGTTCAAATCTCAATACAATACCATTGTCTAAGCTGTTTAAATTTTGAAGTAAGTTAAAAGAGTGTTGCTTTACTTGATTTAGGTTTGAAATATCTTTTATAAAATTCATTACTAACGAAGAATACGCACCTGAAGTGCTCCAATATGGTTTATATGGGAGCGAATCCTTGTTAAAGCCATTTATAAATGAAATTACTGACCAAGTGTTATAAACATGAACAGAGGCTGTTTCTTCAAAACAGTAGCCGTCGTAGTTTTCCTTTAGATTTGTTTTAACATCTTCATAAGATGTATTTAATTGGAGAGCAAACTCTTTTAAATAATCACCAAAATAGGTATCAATTTCTGTATCGGTATAACCTAAAAGACTGCCATAGTTTGTATTTAGTGAAATATCATATAAGTCGTTAAAAGCAGAGAAGATACTAGTATTAGAATACCTTGTTACACCTGTAATAAACAAGAAACGCAGTTTTTCTGAATTTGCTTTAACTGCTTTATAAAAATCACTTAGAATATTTCTAACAGCTTCAAACTTCTTATCATCATCCATAAAAGAAGTTAGCGGTGAATCGTATTCGTCAATTAGAAGTACTAAGCTATTTTTTTCTAATAAATCGCAAATACTATTAAACTTTTCACTAGGAATGTTATCTGGATCTCTTATAAGTTCAACATTGTTTTCATGAATAAAAACATCTAAAGCATTGTTAAAGGCTTTTAAAAAGGCTTCAAGACTACTAGTTGCCATGGATGAAAAATCTAAATGTAAAACTTTATAAGTGTTTTGATCTTTCCAAAGATTTTCAATTTTTAAGCCTTTAAACAGCTCATGTTTTTGCTTAAATAAACATTCAAAAGTTGAAACTAGAAGACTCTTTCCAAACCTGCGAGGTCTTGATAAAAAGATAGGCTGGCTATTGTTGATAGCAAGAGAGTAGATAAGATCTGTCTTATCCACATAAATTCGACCTTCTGTAATTAACTTTTCAAAATCCTTTACAGAATTTGGCAATCTCGATAGATCCATTGCTATACCTTTTTTCTAAACTTGATTATGTCAGTCTCTAAAATAACTTTAAACATCGTTGCTTAAATAAAAAGTATGATAAAGAGCTGACTATATTTCTTTACCAAATTTACCTGCTACAACGTTTTCTATCTTATATTGTCGATGTTATCGAGACTTTTTGCAAGTTTATGATTAAAGATGTAATAAGATTGTGACTTTTTAATTGAGGCAGTCTCTTTTTTAGAATTAGGTATAAGATGAATATTACGAACTATTGGAGCACTGTCTAGGATCATTGGAGCAAGTAAAGTCCAAAGGTTGGAGCAGGACCGAGCCTGCCCCAATTCTTTAAATTTCCCCCTTACTTATT
>Ga0256404_1011915_pt1 | contig 11480 bp, 8 predicted proteins | sample RumenRJG_01DNA_FD_185990 | JGI IMG/M metagenome (GOLD analysis project Ga0256404, IMG submission 185990) | Bovine rumen microbial communities from Lethbridge, Alberta, Canada - RJG_01 | ecosystem: Host-associated > Mammals > Digestive system > Stomach > Rumen | place: Canada: Alberta | collected... | reverse complement strand
CGTCATTCCAACTCCTATGATAGCGACACGAGCAACAATATCCCACACTTGTGTATTAATTCCTAAAGGGATATTACTGACTCCATATAGAACAATTACACCAAAACCATAAATTGGTAAATAAGGTCCAGTTAAAAAGCCTGGATTCATCCATTTCTTTTGCGAGACAAATCTACGGAAGAAAAGTTCTATTACCCATCCTAGCAATGAACCAATGACAAATAAGGTAGATATTATTACTAAATATTTCATCGCTTTATTTTAACTAGGATTGTATAAAAGGACAAATATTTAGTTGAAAATGGTCATCCAGCAATCATCAATCGAGGTGAATGGAATAAAGTTCAGCAATTAATGGATGCCAATTCTAAAAAGTTTAAAGTTTTCTGAAGAGCTATTACAAAATAAGAACTGATGTCATCTATTTTGCTATGGCCGCGATTCATCTGATCTTTTATGTACCTGAAGCAACGTTTCTTAAGCAACAAGGGTTGCTCAGCTGGATACACTACAAATAGAACGAGCTTTTTCTTTGTGTTACTACGAGAATGATGCAAAGAACCGATTTTTGAAAGTCGGAACCACTCGTTATTTTAAGTCATTTATAGCAAGTAACACCAATCTCTTTATCTCATCAGGATCTTCACTATCAATAAGTAACATTGATTTTGCAGATGGATATGGAATTTGTTCTTTTAGGTCACTATTTTCTAAAGATTTAGTTTTCTTTATAAGAAATCTATTATCGTAAACACCACCAAAAAGAATACCATTTTTATATAGCATATATTCCCCCATCATCTTTTTATAGGTGATATCATTAACTTCTCTTAATAATTCAAGAACGTATTCTAGGTAATCTTTTGAACTAGCCATTAGTGACCTCCCAATAGCCAGTTTTGTCAGATCCTTTACGAATAATAACCTCCTTTTCTTTTAATGAAGCCAGTATTCTTTGAATTGTTCTAATACTAATATTCAAATCTTGAGAAAGAATTTTTATTGTAGCGTTAGGATTCTTTTTTAATAATTCAAGTACTTTTTGTTCTCCACTAGTCAAATTTACACCGCCATTTACACTGCCACTACCACGATAAAAGGTGAATCTAAAACCGTTTCCTGTATCAGCATAATCATAGGCGACATCATTCTCTTTAAGAGAATCGAAAGTCCTGCCGAAGCCAGTTGCGTATTTTTCAATAGTTTCATCACCAAATAGTACGTCAACTATTTTAGGATTAAATGGAATTGACTCAAGTGAACCGTCTGCGAATTCTTCTGGTTTAAACGGTTTTGGAAAATGCCCAGGAGAATAAATGGTTAGTCTATTTCTAAAAAAGCAAATCTCAAAATCAGTATTGGATTTATATAACCCATGAGCAAAAGCATTAACCACTATTTCTCTAATTGCAGTTAGTGGTATTTCTGGAACATCTGTTCTTCTAATTGAACCATCAAATTTCACCCCATAATTCATATGTGATTTTATATAGAGCATAGATTCTTCGATACATTCAAAAATATTTCCATGGAAGACTTTCATATCAATGAATGTATTTCTGTTTGTTCCTGCAAAAACAGCAAATTTAACAGTCACTGGTTTTTTAGATGAAAATAAAACATTGCCAGCATTGTTGAGGTTCCCACTTTTATGTATAAGATGCATTTGAACTAATGCGTTTTCCTTGGTCGTATATTTAAATGGAATTCTATTAATTGCATTGCCTCTTTTTACGTAATTTTCAATAAAAGTGTTTTCCACAGAATCAATTGATTCGAGAGAATCATCATCTTCCCATTTAGAATAATCATTATTGAGAGACATAAAATAAGCATTTAACTGTTCTCTTTCCATGATTGGAGATTGTTCATCGAATCTTAAATAATAACGATCATATGCACTATACGGAGGATTATCGCCACTAAAAGTGACTTCTATAAACGTTTTATCATCAGTTACTAATTCTTTTATTTCAAACATGCACAAAGGTTTTATGTGCGCTCTAATTTCTTGAGTAATAGTTTTTCTTGTATCTTTTCCAACTTGCATTCCACACACATCACCCCAATCTTTGACGCCAAAATAAAGGAGTCCTTTTCCGTGTTTGTTTAAAATGGCAGACATATCCATTAGAGCCTGCCTTAATTCAGAGGTTGTTTCTTTAAATTCAGTTGTTTCGTTTTCTTTTCCAAGATTCATAAAAATGCCTCCAAGATTTACTATGCCATTGATGTTTTTTACTATGCCATTTTAACATGGCTATAATCGCCATTCAATGAAAATAAAAAAATTATCTATTGAAATTAAATGACGATAGACACTTATAACCGCCTATTTTCAATAGAGCGCAAAGTTTAATCAATAAAATATTCTAAAGAAACCAAAGATACTAAAAGCATTATTGAATTACAGCTTTTTATTTTCTTACTCACTTATTACTTACATTTTGACTTGCAGGCAATAAAAAATGTGATAGTTATCGCATTTATTAGAATAGAAAATAGCCGATATTTTGGTGTCGACTATACTTGTTATTATCTAAAATCCTTCGTCCTTAGAAGGCAAAAGAAAAGACCTCATTAATTACATTATATTGCTGCAAAAAGTATCACAAAAAACCACTAATTACGTTATTGATAAATACTTGGCGGAACAACTTGTTCCCTGACATCTTCTAAAAAATCGATGACATTATCATAGATTGTTGGATTATCTGGCGTCCACATATCACTCATTCCACTGCGTGCGGATTTACCAGAACATTCAAATATTATATTAGCTGTTTTGACACTTCCAGATTCTTCGTCATAAGTCTCGTTTAAACTTTTAATTTTGTAATTAAATTCCACAAATTCTCCAGTGTTCTTATCGTATAATAATTTACCTTTGATATCGCCAGGGGCGACTATGTCTTGATATTCTTCGCTAATTTCTTCGGCGCCAAACACAAAGCTTAATTCAATGTTATTTTCTACTTCATCCAATGAAATCTCATTTTTAATGATGAATTCACTAATTTCTTGATCATTCATATTTTTTAATTCTCGACATGTTGAGTAATATAAACTGTCTAAATATTCAACGCTACTTGGAGCATCAAATAGATGAACACTTGAAAAGATATCGCGAAATGTTCTAGTGGAAACTGAACCAAACAACAATTCTTTATCAATCGTGCCATTGAAATATTGTCTTGAAGCGTAATCGAAAGCATCTGTATCAGTGGTATCAAGAACGTTATAGACACAAACATCTTCTTCTGTAGTTTTAAGCGTCATTTGCTGACTTATATCAAGGTTTTGTGTAGAATTGCTCGTACCACCATCACGGAAAAAGGATGACGTTTTTGCGGATTGAGTGATACGGTATCCACCTTGGCCTTCTTTAATAGCGTCAAAAACATTAACATTACCATTTTCATCAACAATAGAATCATATTTTTCGTTGGTTAGGTCATAACATAAATCAAGGAATCCTACGCCGATATAATTAAAGTAATTTCTCGCACTTTCCTCATCATCAATATAAACATCTAAAGCATCATATTCTTGAGTAAACATCGTGCCGAAAGCTTTGGAATAAAACGGAGATAAATCCTGTTTACCTAATAAAGCTTTTAATTCATTAACCGTTTCTTGATTAGGGATGGAATTATTACAAGATACTAATCCAACGACAAGTGGGACTAGTAAGAAAAACGCTTTTTTCATCTTGCTTTCCTCCTATACACTTATTGTGACATCACGTTTAAAACGAGACGAATTAAAATATGCAGTATCTTTTTTATGATCTAGCTGAATCATTTTCTTTCCACGATTATCTAGAGATATAAATTGATAATATGCCCAATATTCACATCTATGACGTGGTTTTTTAGAATAAGATTTCATCGAAATATTATATTTCCTACCAATAGGCATAAATAATTCCATCTTTTCTTCGGTGATATAACTATAATATCCAACCGCATATTCTTTCTCACAGTCTTCGATATCGCTCTTACCCATAATGTGTCCTTCGACATTAACAACACGCTTACCTTTTTTGCTATCTAATCGTAATCCAAGATCATTGAATCCAAAGAATTTCATTCTACCGAAGTCAGCATTATTCCTTAATGGAACTAGGCCAATTTTATCATTGTGAGTTGCGTTATAAGCATCAATATAGTAACTATCTTGAGCTTGCACATGAGCTAAAACAACATCAATAAAGTGATTTTTGAAAATATCACTCATATGCTTAAAAATAGAGAAAAGTTCATTTGGTCTTTCCCAATATGTACTACAAATAGGGCCAATTAAAGCACTAATACAGTTGTTTATTACATTAGCGTGTTGACCTGCGAAACTCTTGGTGTATTTTTCTACATCATCAGTATCGCCAATAAGGACAGAAGATAAAACCGCTGCGCCAATCATTTTAATGACCAAAAGAGGTGTAGATGGCATATCTGTTATTTTTTCATCCTTCATCACAAGCATTAAATCTTCGAGTGGCTTTTGATATTTCTTCACATAATTAGATCTTGAACCAAGATTAGATGTTAATTCTTCAATGAATAAGGTAGCAGCAATATTCGCATCATAATTTGCTTTTGTTTTATCTTTTGAGTCAGCAAAATCTCCAGTAAACATATCAACAATAGCAGGAACAATTGTCAAAATCTTTAGAAAATCTTCAACCTTAAATCCGTGCATTTCAAAATCATCTCCAGTATAGACGAATTCGTCTGTTTGATTAACTACATCGTGCAATGCTTTAAAAACTCGACGATTATTATCAAAATTGGTAGGATCAAAAAACTTTGTAGTTATAAATTTATCAGTTCCGAAACGCGTAAAGCCATATTCCGACATTGCAACTTTTGGAACGATGTCGTTAGGATTAATGATGTTCCAGATATTGCCATATATTGCATCTTTTGGAGCTTTGATGGTTTTAGAATTAACATTTGCTCCTTGAGGAGCCTCAAATGTGTATGTGTAAATATCTTCACGATTGAGTTCCACTTTATTAAATACTTTTTGGCCTTTATCTAAGCAATTATCTAGTAGGCCTGTGGCGACATTAACCACCGCTCCTCCACGAGAAAAGCCAGTCATCCATAATTTGATATGACCCGTGACTTGATTATCATTAATATAATCACTAATAAAATTAATAGTCTTTTGAGCGGTATTATACCAACCTTCATGCATATAATCTGACTGACTGCCATCTCCTAAATGCATATTATTTGCCCATTCGCTGTAATAGCCTCCAGATCTAGGAGCAACAGCAATCACTGTGTAATCGGAAAATTCTTTCTTAGCAGCAGCTAGCCCAATTGAATCAAATCTTGCTGATTGTATAAAATCATCATTTGTGGTGAACGAATTAAAACCGATAGTTTCTAATGCTTCTTTGATGTACTTTGGTTGAGAAAGATACCATTCCTCTGTAAAAGGCGAGTAATCTGTATAGGTTGATATTGTCAAGCAAAGAGAAGCGGTCGCTAAATGTGGATCATATTCATATGCGGAATGTTCAAAATATGATTGAGAAAAATAAATATCACTTGTAAAGATCGATCTACCTTTCGGTCTATGGTCTGCAACATAAGAAAAAGAATATTTGTTTACTTCATACAAAGCATTAGCTTTAAGAGGTGACGCTGCACTCGCGATAACGGTTGCGGAGAGGCCTACTGTTAGAAACAAAAATCCAAGTATTTTCATATTCAAAATCTCCATTTGTCATTAAAATGTTATTACATTTGTGTCATAGATGTACTGCAATTAATAAAAATCGCTTTCACGGCTCTTATAGGATATGCCGTTGGCTGAACTCACTTATCCTCTTTTGGACAATTTTGTCTATTCGCATTATATCGTGTTTTACCTCATTCGCGAACAAAAATAATAAATAAAGACTTTAAATATCTTATAGTTAAACCCTATGTTTATAGTAAAAGGTGCAATCAATAATTTTTGTATTTTTTATTGTAGTTCTCAAAGAAAACTTTCCGTAATTTCCGACACGATAATTTTCCCGTATATAGGAGGTCATTTAGTCGCTCCTGGAAAGATAAATTCGCAACGAAGAGGTCGGCAAGTTTGAGACAAGGAAAAAACGGCCATCTCAAAATCACTGCTTTTTATTTTTTTACTTGTTTATTACTTGCATTTTTACTTGCAAGCAACAAAAAATGCGATACCTATCGCATTAATTTGAAAAGTGGAGCGCCCAGCGGGAATCGAACCCGTATAACTAGCTTGGGAAGCTAGTGTTCTACCACTGAACTATGAGCGCGTAAAGAAATAATATCACAAAAGATATTATTTAGAAATTAGAACCATTCCATCCCCAATAGGAAGTTGGAAAATAACTCACATAAATTCTTGAAGAAGCAACATTTAAAGCGTTGCAGCAATATGAAGTTAACTTATTTGTAAAATTAGAGAAGGCACTATCATTAGCTGCTCCATAAATTTTAACTTCAGCATAAATTGCTTTTTCTGATTCACCTTTAAAGAAAAGGTTTTGTTCATCTTCAATATTGCACATTAACCAGGATTCTGACTTTCCTGGAATAGCTCTAATTGCTTCTCCAAGAAAAGATTTTAATCCTAATATTTCTTCATTAGATAATTTAAAATTTGCTTTAACATTAACAAAAGGCATAACTATTCCTCAATAAAATGAATTGCAGTTGCTGCATCTCCTACAGCGGTAGCGATTTGTCTAACAGCTTTATCAATGCAATCGCCGATTGCAAATAATCCACTAACGCTTGTTTCGTATTTAGAATCAACAACTATATATCCTCTTTCATTTAATACACCAAGATCTTTAACAAACGAAGTTTGAGGAATTTGGCCAACATAAACAAAAATTCCTTCAACATCTAAATGCATTGCTTCATTCGTATTAGTGTCAAATAAAGTGACTCCTGTAACTTTAGGATTGTATTCAATGTTTTTAACTTGTTTAAATTCGATACTTTTGGCATTTGGTTTTGATAAGAAATTATCAATTTCTTTTTTATCGCCTTTAAGTTCGTGACGAGTAATCAAATAAACAGTCCTACAAATTTTTGTAAGATAAGTTGCTTCAGTTAAAGCACTATTTCCTCCGCCAACTACTAAAACGTCTTTTCCTTTATAAAAAGCCCCATCACAAGTTGCACAATATGATATTCCTCTTCCGAAAAGCATTTCTTCTTCAGGAACACCAAGTTTTCTAGGTTTTGTTCCTAAAGCTAATAGGACTTTCTTTGAATAAAAGTTTTCATTTTCAGCAGTCACTAAATGAAAAATGCCATCTTCTTTCTTTAAAGAGACAATTTCGTCATAATGAACATCAATACCAAAATTATCTACTTCATTCATTAAGTTCATTGCTAAATCAGAACCAACAATTTTCCCTACGCCAGGGTAATTTTCAATTTCAAAAGCGTTGATGACTGCGCCACCAACGATATTTTTTTCAAATATCGAGACATTTAACCCTGCTCTAGTTGCATAAATTGCTGCTGTAACTCCCCCTGGACCAGCACCAATAATAATCAAATCTTTAATTTCCATAACTAATTCAAATAACTTCTAATCAACATTTCTACTTCTTCAGGAGTTTTTCCTAAACTAACGGCAAATTCATTGTATAAATTTCTCTTAATTTCTTTTAAGAAAGATTCATCGGTAAAAGATAGCGTCTTCTTTTCATTAATTAATTCAGCCTTTTTAGCTTCAAATGATTTAATAAGAGTAAAAATCTTAATAGGATCACCTGTATCGTACATTTCTTTAAACTCAGTTTTTCTAATTTTTGGGTTTACATACCAAATAGGTTTAATATCTTTAATTTTCCCAAGTATTTTTTCGATCTCATCCTTATCAATAGGTTTTCTTAACATTGATTCATTCTCACAAGGAATATAGGATTTATCAGTCGAATTAGAAAAACACGAAATTAAAACGTAATAATTTCTATCTCCTGCGCCCCCATTAATCTTTGTAACATCAATGATTTTACAAACTTGACCTTTTTTATTAATAACGACATCATCTTTTTTGAACATACGAAACCTCTTGTGTATAACATTTTATCATAAAGTGTCAACTTTTTCTATTTCAATACTAAAAATTAATTGACAGTCTTTACAGTTATGCTATATTAATAATTCGTGTTTAAAGAGGAGTAATTTTTAAAAAATTAGCCTAATTAAATGCTTGAAAAAATTCTTGCCGACTGGTGTCTCTTGTGTTAATATTATTAAGCACTTGAGGAATCAAGGGTATGCGGACCAGTGGTGTAGCGGTTAACATGCCACTCTGTCACAGTGGAGATCGCGAGTTCGATTCTCGTCTGGTCCGCCAATTTTTTTAAAAAGTTGGTCCGATAGCTCAGCAGGTAGAGCAATGGACTGAAAATCCATGTGTCCCCAGTTCGACCCTGGGTTGGACCACCATTTGATAAAATCAGGAACTAATTATAGTTCCTGTTTTTTTATCTTTTTAAAACAATCTAAAAAAACAAAAACCCTGCAAATCTCGATTATTTTTTTAAAATTGCAGGGTTTTCAAAATTTTTAGTTAAAGATTTTATTTATTAAAATCAATCTTTTCTAAGTGCCAAATATCTTTGCAATATTGCTCGATTGTTCTATCACTTGAGAAGTATCCACTCTTAGCAATGTTAACTAAACAGCTCTTTGCCCAAGCATCTCTATCTTTATAATATTCTTCAATTTTCATGCTTTCTTCAATATAGGCATCAAAATCTAATAAGATAAAGTATTCATCATTATGGTTCATGATTTCATCAAAGATTGATCTAAATCTATCATTAATGCCATCACACCATGGACCTGTGAATAATGAATTTAATACTCTTCTAACATTTGGATTGTTGTTATATACATCCCATGGAGAGTATGTTCCATAAGCTTTAATTTCGTCAATGTCTTCTACTTTTAAGCCAAAGATAAAGCTATGTTCATCGCCAACTCTTTCATTAATTTCGACGTTAGCACCATCCAATGTTCCTAAAGTAATAGCGCCATTCATCATGAACTTCATATTTGAAGTGCCGCTAGCTTCTTTACCAGCAGTTGAAATTTGTTCACTGATGTCAGTTGCAGGAATAATTTGTTCAGCAAGTGAAACACCATAGTTTTCAACAAAGACTATCTTCATGTATTTGTTAACTTCTGGGTCATTGTTAACAACTTTTGCTACTGCATTAATTAAAACAATAATATCTTTAGCGAATACGTAACTTGGAGCAGCTTTTGCACCAAAGATATATGTATGTGGTTCCATATGGAAATCAGGATTATTCTTAATTTCATAATAGAAATGAATAATTCTAAAGACATTTAAAAGTTGTCTCTTATAAGCGTGTAATCTCTTAATTTGAGTATCGATAATTGAATGGGTGTCGATATCGATGTTAAATTTATTCTTAACGTATTTAGCAAATTTAATCTTATTAAGATGTTTGACTCTTCTAATTTCATCAAGTGTATCTTTATCATCGACAAAATCCATTAATTTTTCTAAATCATCTGGATGTCTAATCCATGAATCACCAATTTTCTTTGTAATTAAATTGCAAAGTTCTGGGTTAGAATACATGAGCCATCTTCTATGAGTGACACCGTTTGTTTTGTTATTGAACTTTTCAGGGAAATATTTATAGAAATCTTTAAATGTTTCATTCTTTAAGATTTCTGTATGGATTGCAGCAACGCCATTTACGCTATAGCAAGTAAAAATTGCAAGGTTTGTCATTCTAACCATGCCATCTTTAATGATTTGCATGTTGTACATTTCGCTTTCACTTAAATTATTTTGGTGCATCCAAATAAGTGTTCTTCTATTGATTTCTTCAATAATCATATAGCAGCGTGGGATTAAGTATTGAATGTATTGGACTGGCCATTTTTCAAGAGCTTCAGGCATAACTGTGTGGTTTGTGTATGCAATACATTTTGTAACTTGTTCCCAAGCTTCATCCCAACCAAATCCATGTTCATCCATAAGTAATCTCATTAATTCAGGAATTGCTAAAATTGGGTGAGTATCATTAAGTTGGAATACATATGATTTATAGAATTCATGTAAATTTCCACCAAGTCTAAGGAAACCTCTAATTGCACTTTGTAAGCCAGCACTAACAAAGAAATATTGTTGTCTTAAACGGAGAAGTTTACCATGTTCTGTTGTGTCATCAGGATAAAGACCATGGCATAATTCATTAAGTTGATTTAAATATTCATCAAATGAAACATTGCTTGGAAGGTTCTCTTCACTTGGTTGAGCTTTCCAAAGTCTAAGATTATTTGCAACGCCATTTTTATAACCTACAATTGAGACATCGTAAGGGCAAGCGTTAACTTTTATTGCGTTAACCGTTCTAATTCCATAATCGCCATCTGGTTTAAGGAAAGTTTCAGCATTTCCATAGAAGCTTACTTCTACTGAGTGTTTTGGTTTTCTAACTTCCCAAACGAATCCATTTTGTAACCATTGATCTGGAAGTTCAACTTGTCTACCATCGACAATTCTTTGTTTAAAGAAACCATATTCATATCTAATACAGTTTCCATGTCCTGGGTATCCTAAGCTAGCAATTGAGTCAAGGAAACAAGCTGCAAGTCTACCTAAACCGCCATTTCCAAGTCCTGCATCAGCTTCAACATCTTCAAGTTCACCAATATCAATGCCTAAATCATTTAAGCCTTCTTTACAAATATCATAAATGCCTAAATTCATCATGTTATTTGTTAAAAGACGACCAATTAAAAATTCCATTGAGAAATAAATTAATTGTTTTCTATCGTGGTCTTGAATGTATTCGTGAGTTTGTCTCCAGTTAAAACCTGCGTAATCTCTAACCATTTCACCTAAAACATCATATTTTTCATAAATATGAGCTTTAGATGGATCACGGCCATATTTAGCAACGATTCTTCTAAGATATTCCTCTTTAAATTCCTTTACGTTTTCGAAAATCATTTCGTTCTCCTTTATTTAACTTTTTTGAAGATGCTAGCAACGTAGCTGCCTAATTTAATATCCATTTTGAATGGTCTTCCTTCTGGGCCATATTCGCTAGTTTGACGTGTTTCATAATTCATCGATCCCCAACCACCATAAATATCTTTATCGCTTGAGAAGATTTCTTGATATTCACCAGGTTCGCTTAGTGGAATATCATAGTGTTCGTAGTAATTTGGAGTCATATTAAAGATAAATACTAAATGTGAATCTCCAACTTTTCTTTCAAACACATACACGCTTTGATCAGCATTATCAACCATTAACCAATTGAAATGAATGCTGTTATATTCTTCAAAATGCATTGCTTTTTCATATTTATATATATTGTTCAAATCGCGAATCATTCTAGAAACTGAATCGTGTTTTGGGAAACGTTTTAATTCCCATGGGAGAGATTTATTTTCGTTCCATTCATCCCAGCTAGCAAGTTC
>Ga0256404_1011914_pt1 | contig 11481 bp, 10 predicted proteins | sample RumenRJG_01DNA_FD_185990 | JGI IMG/M metagenome (GOLD analysis project Ga0256404, IMG submission 185990) | Bovine rumen microbial communities from Lethbridge, Alberta, Canada - RJG_01 | ecosystem: Host-associated > Mammals > Digestive system > Stomach > Rumen | place: Canada: Alberta | collected... | reverse complement strand
CCTGATTTCCCACTCGGCCTTACCTATTATCCGGTGACAAACAGCCATTCCGCTGCATCTCCATGTGGCAGCTGGGCCTTGGGCATGTCGAAGAACGTGAAGGACAAAGAAGCGGCTGCCGTGGCTCTTGCGTTCATGACCAATGCAGATTCCACGCTGGTGTACAGTACGACTGGCGGATATCCGCCTTCCAGAAAATCCAACTACGAAAATAACGAGATGTGGAACACGCTTCCGTTCAAGGTTTTCTCCGACGAGCTGTTCTCGACTGCTGTCCCTAGACCGAGGACCCCCGTGTACACGGTCCTTTCTCCCAAATTCTCCGAGACTTTCTTGGATATCTGTTCTGGCAGCGACCCGAAAGAGAGCCTTGATGCCCTTGCCGAGTATGTCGATGCAGAATATGCCCGATTCCAAAGTTCAAACAAATAACATGGGATCTTGCCACGGGTTTTGAGCCCGTGGCATGTCTTTCCAACCCTATTTCATACCGTATAAAATGCAACCACTTCTTTTTTCGTCCTTTGCTTATCATGGATTGGCTTTGTTCGTCCGTCGGGACAGCGGATTTTCAGAGGCATCTTTTTCCTTGGAATCTGCCCAAGGAGTTTGTTCGGTACAGACTCTGAGAACCTCTTTTGGTTCCTTGCATTTTAATTTAGAAAAGGAAACGGAATACCATCTTTCTTGGGAGCATGGATATATCGACCTTGCATATCTTGACCATGGTCCCATGATGTTGCAGAGAGGGATTTTCCCTATCTATGGCAATGGAAATAACCTGCCTGGCCGAAACCGGATTCATTTTTCTCCCATGGAAGGATGGATGAACGATCCGAATGGCCTTTGCGTTTTCGGCGGGAAAATGCACCTCTTCTACCAGTACAATCCTTTTGGACAGGTTTGGGGAAACATGCATTGGGGCCATGCGGTAAGTGATGACCTCGTGCACTGGATCCATGAGCCAGTTGCCTTGTTCCCGCAAGCAGAGCTACAAGATGCCGCCGGCTTGCGGGGAGGGGCGTTCTCGGGAAGCGCCATTGTACAAGGGTCCTCGATGTCTGTGTTCTTTACAAGGAATGTGGGTGATGTTGCCCGGACATGGCGAAAGGAGAAACAGGTAAGGACTGTGAGCGAAGATGGAATCTTCTTTCATGATGAGCATACGGTTCTTGAACCCCATTTGGAACATTGTACGGGAGACTTCCGAGATCCAAAGGTGTTCCCGTATGAGGATGGTTTCCTGATGGTGGTTGGTAGCTGTATCAGTGGTATGCCGACGGTCTTGCTTTATTCGTCGAAAGACTTGGAATCATGGAGTTTTGTTTCCAATCTTTATGTGGAACAAGATGAAAAATATGCCATCGCGGAATGTCCGGATTTCTTTCTGCTTGGAGGAAAATGGGTACTGCTTGTCGGCTTCATCAACAAGGATAGGACGCCCCAGCGCGATGTGAAATATATTGTTGGTTCCTTCGATGGCAAAACCTTTCTTCCCGAATCTTCAGGTTTTTTGGACGAAGGAAAAGACTTCTATGCGACACAGACCATGGAATGGAAGGGCAGGAGGATTTTATTCGGCTGGAACTCTGATACTCGCAACATCTATAAACCTTCACTCCACGGGGCAAACGGCACTCTTTCGCTACCACGGGAGCTTTCCCTCAAGGACGGGAGACTGATGCAAAATCCGGCAGAAGATATCGCTGTGTTGCAGAAGGAAGCAAGAGGTGTGCAAGGCACTTCCTATATGTTGAAAATCTCTGGTTCTCCGATTCGTAGCCTTGCTTCCATTCTTGCCGGAAAGAAAGGTCTTTCCCTTTCCTATCAAGAGAACCTTTTAGTTCTTTCTATCAATGGACAAAAACGTTGCACGATCAAGATCCAACGGTTGGAACAACTGGAAGTCTTCGTTGATACGGCACTCCTTGAACTTTTCGTAAATGGGGGAGAGCAGGTGGCTTCCATCCGGTATGGGGGTGTGGTTCTGGAAGAAGGAAAAGTTGTGTCGGTTCAAATTGATGGCATGGCAACAAGAGTTGAGAGCCATCAGCTTTCACCAGTTTGGAGTTGAGAATGAAACAAGTATCTTCTTTGAAACGAACTCCGGTTCCGTACGTGCTGTTCTTCACACTGCCAGCAGTAGTGCTTCTGTGTTGTTTCCTTGTAGTTCCTGTAGTTTTGTCGTTTGGATTCAGTTTTATGAATTTCAATATGTTGAAGCCCCAGGCTGCTTTTTTTGACGGAATGGAGAACTATATGCGCGTTTTCCATGACCAGACGTTCTATAAGACGATTCGGAATACATTCTATTTCGCTATAGTTGTCGTTTGCTACCAGGACTCACTTGCTTTCATACTGGCATTGTTGGTGAGACGCAAGTTCAAAGGAGTGGGTGTTTTCCGGGTAGCGTATTTTACCCCTTTGGTGACCTCCATTACGGTTGTTTCCATCCTGTGGACCTTCATCTACAATCCAAATCCGACACAAGGCCTCCTCAACGCGTTTCTTGTGAAGCTTGGTTTTGAGCCATGCCCATTTCTTCATGACCCCAAAACCGCAATGAATGCCATTATCTTCATGAGTGGTTGGCATTCGGCGGGATACCATATGATGATTCTGCTTGCCGGGCTACAGGCTATTCCCAATGAACTGTACGAGGCAGCCGAGATTGACGGTGCCAATACGTTCCAGCAATTCATCCATGTGACGCTCCCGGGAATGAGGAACGTTCTGATTTTTGTCGTGCAGGTAACCATGATTTCTGCTATGAAACTGTTTACACAACCCTATGTCATGACGCAGGGAGGTCCGAAGGAGTCCACAAAGACCCTGACCTACTACATCTATCAGCAGGGTTTTCAGTTCCGTAACATCGGTTACGCTTCGACCATCTCCGTCTTGTTTTTTATTATTGTCGTGACCATGTCGCTTACGGTAAAGCGCATCGTTCGGCAGAAGTGAGGATATCGTTATGACCTGCAGACAACGTAATCAGCTCATCATATACGTCGTGAATACGGTTCTTGGATTATTGTATCTTTCGCCTCTGCTTTGGATGGTTGCTTCGTCAGTAAAACCTGAGAGTCGGATATTCAGCGACATGACAAAAGGCTTGGCGGCTTTTGTTCCTTTTGGCTTCACGCTTGAGAATTATAAGACTGTTTTTCGTGAGAGCAATTTATTTCATTGTATCGGGAACAGTGTCTTCTATGTTTCCATCTTGGTCTGCTTGAGTTTGCTGGTGAATTCCATGTGCGGATACGCCTTGGCAAAGTTTCAGTTCGGAGGACGGAATGCTCTTTTCACTACAATCATCGCTTTGTTCGTCCTTCCCTTGGAGAGCATAGTCCTTGCCTTGTACTGGATAGTCTATAAGATTGGCTGGAATGATACCTACTTCGCGTTGATTGTTCCGTTTGCGGCGAAATGCTTTGATATCTACTTGTTCCGCCAGTTTTTTCTTGATGTGCCGGACGACTTGATTGAAGCGGCTTCTATTGATGGTGCGGGTCAAATCAGGACGTTTTTCCAATTGGTGGTACCCGTTTCTGGACCAGTATTCTGTACGGTTTTGATTCTTGATTATGTTGCTTACTGGTCGGATTTCATGTGGCCGTTGCTTGTGACGATGTCTGATACGAAAAAGACAGTTCAACTTGGCTTGCAAGCTTTTTTTACGGAACCTCCAATTTATTATGGACCGATCATGGCTTCCTTGGTCGTTTCAATCATTCCCATGGTTGTGATGTTCCTGTTTTTCCAGAAATATTATGTGCAAGGAATTGCTGCTACAGGTATAAAGGGATGAATGCTTTGTAAAGAAGTTATGCAGGAGTATCAAAGACTATAAAAAACAACATTTTGGCAGAGGTTGTACCATGGAATGATGTAGCATGCTTTTCTTTCCTTTTGTTCGAGAGGTGGAGATGGACGTAAAGAAGAGACTTAAAATCTTTGTAGCGAAAGAAAAGTGTGGTATGATAGGAGGTAATTGTATGCCACAAATTGCCACAATCAAAGAGTTGAAGGATACGGCAAGGATTTCGGAAATGGTTCTGATCCGATTTTTGTAATGAAGAATGGATACGGCGATATGGTGCTGATGAGCCTGGAAACGTTAGAAAATATGTTTCAGAGACAGAAGCTGTATCGTGAGCTGGATATTTCCGAGCGTCAGATCAAGGACGGAAAAACCAGGGGAGCCAGAGAGGCGCTGGCCGATGTAAGAGAGAAATATGGCCTATAAGCTGGAAATTTCGACGCACGCTGATTCTGCGAAGCCCCTTATCTGCATGCAAAAGGATACCGGAAACTGGCATTGAAGCGTGTGTATCTACCGAGTAGAAAGGAAAACGGTGTATCTTGTTGAATTCTTTGCATGAAGCGCCGGTCAACGGCCAGCTTTGCGGAGCTAATGACCCCTATTCTCTGGAATTGGCAAGGGCTGTCTTCCCTCATAATGAAGACATGCCGTATTAGAGGTAGGGCAAATATGCTCGATTGCTGTTAGCAACGAGTGGAAAGGGGCAGCTCTTTCTGTCCGTTACCAACACGCTTTCCTACAACTTGATTTCTGAAAGGACTTCAAATTGGTTTTGTTTGTTCAATCCGGTAAAGAAAATGATTGGGTAGAGGATAAACATATTCGTGCTTGTTTTCTCTTCTCGTGAAAATTTTCCATCACAAGAATGGCCAGTGCTCCCGGAAAGAGCAAGAACAAGAAAACGCCTGCCATGGAACAGACGAAAAACAGGGACAGACCTCCTATCGATATGAGTACGGAATTTTTCAGATCGTAAATGGTGGTGAGTATTCCTTTCGTCCACAATATGCCAAAACCTGTAAGGGAATCTTCAACCAGAAAAGGATACCGATAAAGAGCGGAGAGAAGAAGTATGGTATCACCCAACAACAGAAAGCAGGAAAGGAGCCGAATTAATTCCGCCGTTTCCTTTCTTAGAATCGACGGAATCGTGCAGGTCAAACATCCAAGGAGAAAAAGGTCGATTATTCCCATCCAGAAAGCTTGTATCCCTTTCTTGCTTCGGAGGAAAGGAAGGAAAAGTTTCCATCCTTTCCGTTTGAATCCTTTTTCGTCGGAACTAGTGAGTTGTAATAAAAAAGCCCAAGCGAATCCGACTGTTACCACCGGAGAGGCAAACAGAAGGAAGAATAAACTTCCCGAAAGCCACTCGGTAGGTGAGCCAAAAATCCGTCCGAGTGTTTTTTTGATGGTATTTGGATATGTGGAACCGCGCATATTATCCTTTTAGTCCAGTCATTACTATTCCTTGAACAATATTTTTCTGGCAAATAACGTAGACGACGACCAATGGCAAAGATGCAACTGAAAGGAGCACCATAATTTGGTTCCAAGGAATTGCAGAACAAGTGGCAGTATAAATCTGTACCATAAGTGGCCATTTTACCTTATTGGGGAGTAGCATCAAAGGAACCATAAATTGGCTATATACGGCATTGAATGTATTTAGGATTGCGATGGAAAAAACTGGGAGAGAAAGAGGACAGACGATGCGCAGAAAGATTGCCATGCTTGAAGCCCCGTCTATTCGAGCAGCTTCAAGCAGAGCATCGGGAATACCGTCAAAAAAGTTTTTGAAAAGGAAAACCATCCATCCCCAAGCAGAGAAAGAGAGGATGACAGACCAAAGACTGTTGATGAGTTTACATTGGTTCATCATCAAAAAAGTAGGGATGATGGTTGCCTGATTGCTAATCATCATTGTTCCGATGAAGAACAGCAGGTACTTGTTTGCCCCTTTGATCCTGCATTTTGAAAGTCCATATGCACAAAAGGCGCTAATGGGGATTTGAATGAGGATTGTACCTCCGCAGAGCAATACTGTGTTCAAGATGTTATGCCAAAGACTGAAAGCTCTGAAAGTTTCGGGAATATTATTCCAAAGGAAGATTGTGGGAAACAATTTTGGAGGGAAGGCAATGACTTCTAGTTTGCCCTTGAACATGCCAAAGAACATCCACGCATGAGGAAGAAGTTGTAAAGGAATTCCCACGAGAAGAATGATTATGATGAGGGTATAGGCAAATCTCCCTTTTCCTCGTTTTAACTCGGTATCTTGAATGATTGGCATGGTAGTTCTCCTACTTTTCAGCCTTTTGCTGAAGTTTCATCTGGATGCAGGTAAGGAGAAAAACAATCACAAAGCAGATGGTTGTGATTGTGACTGCATAACTGTAGTCCCCGTCCGTATATGCTTTATCGAATGCATAAAGGACCAAGGTCTCTGATGCTTTTGCTGGTCCTCCTCCGGTCATGATTTTTGGTTCATCAAACAAATTGAAAATCATGATGGTATCAGTAATGAGCAACATGCTGATTGTGCCTCTAATCGTGGGCAGAGTGAGATGAAACAATTTGGACCAGAATCCCGCACCGTCAAGCTGGGCAGATTCGTACATCTCGTGAGGCACATCGCTCAGAGCAGCAAGATACACGATGAAATCCATACCGCCAGACAATCCGGCAAAAATCAGCAAATAAGGGACTCTCATGCACCATTTCACCATTGTTGTCGAGTTCAGCCACAGCCGGGGTGCTTGGTGTATTTGTTCCATGAAGTAATTTGCTAAACCATAGTCCGGCTGCCAGATGTATTTCCATAAGACTGTCACTACGACAGAGGGGAGAATAGCTGGAATATAGTAGAGCGTCCGGACAAGTGTTTTATGGGCACGGACCTCGTTGACCATTACAGCAAGGGCAAGTGGAACCCAAAAATTGATTAGAAGCATGATTAACCAGAGCTCCAAATTGTTTTTCAGTGCATTCTGAACATACGGATCGGTAAAAGCTCTGGCATAATTCCGAATGCCACAGAATGGTCCCGGAGGGGACATAATCTGGTATCTGAAAAAAGTGATGAAAAAACCTGTGAGAATAGGGTAGTACTTGAACAACGAGAATACGAGAAGAGCGGGAACAATGTACAAAAAACCCTTATTGAATCTAGTATTGGACATACGAAAGAGTTTCATCATGAATTGCCTTTGGCTGAAAGGATTGCATGCGGAGAAAGTATCTCCGCATGCTGATGTGCCTTTATTTTTTCTTGAATGTTTCAGGGTAAGCCTTATACGCCTCATCGGCGGCTTCTTTGAGCAAAGCCGCAACTTGATTTCGGGAAAGGTCTTGGGTAAGAAGGATTTTTTGAAGCTTTGGCGCAAGGATGTTCTTCAAATTGTTCCAGTTCGGGCACCAAGGCTCCATTTTTGCCACTGCAGCGGTAGTAGAACAAGCTTCTGCTCTTCCTTCTGGCCAACTGGTAGCCATTGAGAATTTCTTGTCAATCATGTCAGCCCGAGGGGGAATACGGTCTGTAAGTCCCCCAATTGAATTCTCGTACTCCCATTTTTTGATTTGGAACTCTTCGTCGTAATCGAATAGTTGCACGAAGTCCCATGCTGCTTTCAACTGCTCCTGGGATGCGGTCGGGCTAAAAATCCACGCATTTCCCCCCGCAATTGCCGTTCCCTGAAGACCAGGGTCTTTGGGAGGAATAGGCATGATGCTGAAGTTGCTACGTGGAACACCGTATTTGCGCTCGGCTTCCGAATCATAGTGGTCAATGCGCCCAAAGGCGAAAACGCCTCTACCGGACTGCATGTCATCGCGTAAATCGTTCCATCCCTTGAGGGTATCTTTCTGCGTCATGTGGTATTTCCAGACCATGTCGTGCCATTCCATTGCAGCGTCAATGGCGGGTTCTTCCGTGAAACCGATAGAATAGGTACCGTCTCCATTGTCTCGGACCATTTCTCCGCCTGCACTCCATACCCAAGGGGTGAACGGCCAGGCATTCCATTCCATTCCTACTAGCAAGTATCCGAATCTCGGAATGGAGAGATTAGTTGCGGTTTGCCCGAAGGTGTTAAACTCTTCCCAGGATTTGGGGAGATTATTGATGTCACCACCTGCTGCGGCAAGGGATTGTTTATTGATGACCGTACCGGCAATATAAATATAGTCCATTACTCCGTACCACTTTCCTTTATATTGGAGAGCTGGATCCATGGCAGTATTGACTTTTCCCTGTTTCTTCAGATCCCAATTTTCCACAAACGATGAAATGTCTGCAGCCATACCTTGACTGGCGCGGGACTGTACGTCAACATAAGGAAGAAGATTGGTGACTGTTGGAGCCTCTCCAGCCATGAGTGCTTTGTCATACTGCTGGCGATAGTCTGTTCCCGCAGGAGAAAAAACGCTGATGACTTCCACATTCGGGTAGCGTCTCTTATACTCTTCAACGCAGAACGTCCAGGATTTCTTTTCTGCATCACTATAGTTTTCCAGTGGTCCCCAGACAGTGATGGTGACTTTTTCGTTTCCTTTTGCCGAAGCCTCTTCTTTCGCCCCTTGTGCCCAGGCCATTGTGCCCAATACACTTGCCATGGCAAGCATTACGCATGCCCACTTCAAGGATTTCCACATAGTAACCTCCTTTTGAAACTATGAAGATGGTATTGTCATCGTACAATTGGTTTTTGAGCTTCCAAACCCGTAAATTTCTACAAAAAGTTGTAGGGCTCTTTTCTACTCAAAATTTTTCAAGGGGTTCTTCCCATACGACGAGGGCGTTACTCCGACAATTTCCTTGAAGACTTTTGTGAAGTATTCTGGATTCTTGTACCCCACCATATCTCCTATTTCATAGATTTTGTATTGTCCGCATTCAAGAAGTTCTTTCGCTTTGCCTATTCGGTATTTCATGATGAAAGTAGAGAAACTTTCCCCGGTACTTTTTGCAAAAAGCGTTGAAAGATAGTTAGGAGAGAAGTGCATTGCATCTGCTATTTCGCTTAAGGTGATTCCTTCTTGGTATCGCTTCTTCACTAAACTCATCATCCGCTGGATGATTTGACGGTTTTCTGTAAAAGAAGTATTGCGGACAAGAGTAATTAGTTTTGAGAAGAAAAGCAGTGTTTTTTGCTCAAATTCCATAATGGTTCGGTTGTTTTCTGTCAATTTACGGAAGTCATCGAAATCATAGTCGATGCCAAGAGAAAGCAATTCCGACAATGTTTGGCCCACCAGTGAGTACAATACCGGATAAATATACAAGTCCTGTGGATTGGGAAAATGTCTCATTTCAGTAAACAATCGATGAATAAGGATTGCCACAATCTGGGAGTTGCCAGCTTTTACCGCATCGATGATTTCTTCACTCTCTTGTAGCTTTGTCATTGGAGGAGAAAAAAATAGCTCATGATCCTCTGCTTTCCTGTTCATTCGTGGATACACCACCACGTTGATTAAATCGCTCCTCCGTATCTCTTCTTTCACTTGTTTGCAGCATCCTGCGATTTGATCATACTCCGACACGATATCACTCAGGGCGATTGTCACCGGAATATTCTGTGTATTGGTGCAGAAATCAAGTAGCCGCGTCGCATAATGGATCAATGTTTCTTCTTCCATATCCACTTCTCGTCCTGCGACAACCATGAGTTCTGTATTGTTGATGAATCCAAGCCCTTTTCCTGTACGAGGCGCAACGAGGAAGAGGCTCTCTGCATATTTTGAAATCTGAAACAGCTTGAACATTTGCTCTTCTACGGTCAGCTCTTCATTGTCTGGAACAATCGGACTGATGTGGATGTCCAACACCATAAACTTTTTCCCGAGGAGATGCATCCCTAAATATGAATCCTGGCGGGCAAACTCTCCATAAGTGGTGATGCCACCAGAAAGCAGAGCAGTGCAAAAAGCTTCCTGAAATCTCTCTAGATGTTGCACGAACTGTTGCTTGAGATGTTCCTGCTCACCCAATCGTTTTTTCTCTTCCCTACACCGTCCAATCATTTTTTGAAGTGCACTACTGATTTCCTCTGGGAGGGAGGGTTTCACCAGATAGTCCGAGACACCGAATCTCATCGCCCTTTGTGCGTACTCAAAGTCATCATAAGCAGAGAAAATGAGCACGTAGGGATGCAAACCTTCCTGATATAGGTGCTCAATCATCGTGATGCCATCCATTTCCGGCATACATACGTCGGTGATGATAAGGTTTGGATGGAGTTTTCTAGCTAATTCCAAGCCCTCCATCCCATCCGTTGCCGATCCTGTTATTCTGACACCAAGGGAATCCCAATCAATATGCCTGGTAAGACTGTCGATCACGTATTGCTCGTCATCAACGATTACGAGTGTGATATCATGTTCCATGAGTGTCCTCCTGGGCAACAGAGGGATAGATCTCGAAATGGATATGGGTTCCTCGTTCCTGTGGGATGAGGGAAAATCCTGAAAAACTATTCCCGGGATACATGAATGCAATTCGTTCTTGGATGTTTTTTAATCCTTTACCATGTCCTTCAATACGTTGATTTGAGAGCAGATCTGCAAACTGGCTTTCTAACATCCCCTTCCCGTTATCGCATATGTCGAAGATGACTTTCTGGGCATGTTTCTTAATAAAGATGGAGATTTCACCCCCCGTAAGTTGTTTTCCAAATCCATGGATGATGGAGTTTTCTACTAGGGGTTGGAGGGTAAATTGTGGGATTGCTATTCCAAGGGTTTTATCATCAATGTCCCATCTGCAGAAGAACCTTCCATTATCTTTTGCCTGGAAGATTGCAAGATAGGCGTTGGTTGTTTCTATTTCCTTCGCAATTGACGAAGATAGGGTGCTGTTGGTAATGGAATTGCGGAGAAACCGAGAGAGAAGTGTGAGCATTTTGCTGATATCTTTTTCGTCGTGGTCGAGAGCCATCCAATTGATGTAGTCCAAAGTGTTATAGAGAAAATGGGGAGAAATCTGCGACCTGAGCGCATTGACTTCTGCAATCCGCTTGTTTTCCAAAGTGGTCTTCAATTGGGTAATCAATTCTTTGATGGCATCTTGCATCGACCGGAAATTCCGATACAACATACCAACCTCGGTTTTGTCTCTCATATATTTCTCGGGAAGCGCCTTGTCCATCGGATCGGCCTTGTCCATAATCAAGGCAAGGTACGTAATCGGTTTGGTGAAACGCCTGCAGAGAAGCAAGATAATCAGACTGGCAAAAAAGCATCCAAGAGTGCAAAAGAGAGTGATGAGGTAGGTGAGGTGGCGCGTATCGTATACAGACCATTCTGGAATGATTTCTACCGCGCACAGCCCCATGTTGTTTGGTTTGGAAGAAAGAAGAAGGGTTTTCTTCCCATTGACCACCTGTTCTTGTTGTTCAGGCTGGTTGAGGACCGGATATACCTCCTTAGCTTGCTTGCCGATTTGGAACATATCGGCATGGCTCATGATGGTACCATCTTTTCCAACAGCGAAAAGTGTAGATTCTGGAGAGGCAAGAGAATCCCTGAAACATCGGTCAAAGAGTTTCTTGTAAGAAATTTCGAATGACAGATACCCTAGGACATCCTGGTTCTCCCCGATGATGGGAACGAGTGAAAACAGGTTGAAGAAAGCGTTGTTTCTCATTAACAGTTTTGGG
>Ga0256404_1011913_pt1 | contig 11482 bp, 8 predicted proteins | sample RumenRJG_01DNA_FD_185990 | JGI IMG/M metagenome (GOLD analysis project Ga0256404, IMG submission 185990) | Bovine rumen microbial communities from Lethbridge, Alberta, Canada - RJG_01 | ecosystem: Host-associated > Mammals > Digestive system > Stomach > Rumen | place: Canada: Alberta | collected... | reverse complement strand
TGACGCCGTGAACGCCCTGCTCGCCGGCACGCTCGCCAAAAACGACGCCGCAACCTGCGACCACCATCACGGAGCGCATACCTGCCACGCGTGATGCGGCATCCTCTTTACAGTTCAAAAAGCACGCCAGCCCTTGTCATGAAGCGACACGGGCTGGCGTGCTTTTATCATCCGCGAAGATGCGCCTGCGCATTGCCGCAATACGACAGAACCTCATCCACGCACTTTGCAAGATTCTTCTGGATGTCCCCTTCCCAGAACCGGAGTACGAGCCATCCGAGCTCCGTCAGCTCGTCGTTGACATCCTTGTCGCGCTCCACGTTGCGCGCAAGATGACGCTGCCAGTATTCCTTGTTCGACGCGACCTGCTCCCCGGGATGTTCCTGATGGCCGCGCGCATGCCAGAAATCGCCGTCAACGAAAATCGCAATCTTCTGCCGTGTCAGCGCGATGTCCGGCGTCCCCGGGAGCCGCTTCCAGTTCTTCCGATACCGCAGCCCGCAATGCCAGAGCGCCTTGCGCAGCCGCACCTCCGGCTTTGTGTCCTTTGCACGGATATGGCTCATGACGCGGTGGCGCTGCTCTTTCGTCAGAACATCCAAGCAACATCCCCCCTTCGCAGTTCTTTCTTCAGATATAAGGCACATCTTTCAAGAGTTCTGCTACATCCTGTCCACGAATCCAGACATACTGGCGGTACATGCAAATGCCATTGACGACTTCTGGCTTCTTGCCAGAATCCGTCCCCGACCCCCGCACGAACAAGATTCTCTGCGATGCCTTTGGAAAATTCACCATCTGCTGCGGAAGACCTGTCTTGTTGCATCGAATCGATCCATCCTTCTTCCGACGGAATGTCTCTTGCAACTGCCCGCCATTCACCAGCTGACGCAGCTCATTCCAAAGGCCGCGCACCTCTTTTTCGATGAATTCCTCCGAATACTCCAAACGCTTGAACCCATCAAACACCGCTTCACGAAGAGGAACATGTTTTCCCGTGCGCGGTTCGTGAAACATAATGCAGAGCATCTCTTTCTGGAACCATTCATAAAAAGACGAATTACGAAAATCTTCTTCTTCATCACCGCTCACATCCCGGATTTCATCGAAACCGATCATGAAAAGTTTCATATCTTCTGTCTTGCCGCCATCGAATGCAAGAACGTCCGTCCGCGCAATCAGGCCAGCCTTGCGAAAAAGCCCTACTTTGTTCAGCCGCTTCGACTGTCCACCGAACATACGAACCACGACACACTCCATAAGTCCTTTTGTCGCCCTCTGCTTGATATGGTATCGTGCCAGCAACTTTTCCACCGTATCCCCACGCAGCTCTTCCGCTTTGTCATGCAGCCGCTGGTCGATGTCCGACATGGATGCATACTGCCCCGACAGCTGTTCCAGCTTCTCTCCAAAATGTTCCCGAACAATGCTCGTGACAAATTCCCGACGAAGACGGAAGCGCGGATGATGCGGCCATTTCGGAGCCGTGTCGATATAAAGGAGCTTCTTGCGCAAATCATGCGAGATGCGCGGATACTGCGCTTCATAGTCCGCATAATCACGTTGCAATCCCGCGATGAAATCTCGCACCTGCATCCAATCTGACCGCAGGATGTCTCGGTCTTCTGGCGAAAATTCATGAAACTCATAACCTTTGACAGGGAATCTCGCATACTCCGCAGCCGGAACCGTGCAGGGCGAATCATAGAGATAATAGACGAAGAGCAGATGTGCCAGCTTCTGCCAGAAATGCGATTCCGCAAACTCCTCTGTCACGATGGTATCCGGAGAGACCGCCGTAATCGTCACTGGTTCTTCGGCCTCATATTTCCCCTTTTCTTTTTTTGAATACCGAAGTCCTGTCGTCTTCAATTCTGTACGAAGACCATCCACCAAAAAATCTGCTTTCTGCTTGTTATCCGCCGTGCAGCCGAAAACAGACTGCTCAATGACATCGCCAGCAATCCCCGTGATTTTCCGGGATGCTTCTGCGCGGCGAAAGATGCCTCTCCTATCTATCTCCCCCAGCGTCTTGTTCAAACATTGGTCAAGCAATTCAACCATCCGCTGTTTCGTAAAGATTCAATCATCACTGAAACACATGCGATACCATCTTCCTTTCATAATTCGCGCATCCCGGCCCGCAGCATCGGAAAATTTAAGTTGATCTTTGTTTTCATTTATGCTAGAATAAGTGTTACTGAAAACGAACTCGCTTGGAGAATCATCTATATGAAAAAAAATGTATGCGAACTTTTTGCCGGTGTCGGAGGATTTCGTGTCGGGCTGGAATCCTCGACGAAAGGGACGGATTACGCACCGTGGAAGACTGTGTTCGCAGACCAATGGGAGCCTGGGCGCAAGCGGCAGGATGCATTCGATTGCTACCGCACACACTTTGGCAAACGCCCGGAATACAGCAACGAAGACATCGGAAAGATTGACAAATCCTCTATCCCCGACCATACCTTGCTCGTTGGCGGCTTCCCCTGCCAGGACTATTCCGTCGCCCGCACAGGCGCAAAGGGTATCGAAGGAAAGAAGGGCGTGCTCTGGTGGCAGATTCGCGACACGCTCGAAGCAAAGCGGCCGCCATTCGTGCTTCTCGAAAACGTCGACCGGCTCCTCAAAAGTCCGGCCAGTCAGCGCGGCCGCGATTTCGCCATCATCCTCGCATCGTTCTGGGCACTCGGCTACCGCGTCGAGTGGCGTGTCGTGAACGCCGCCGATTACGGCTTCGTCCAGCGTCGCCGCCGCACGTTCATCTTCGCATATCGCGAAGGGACTGCCTATGCCCGCCGCATGACCACGGCCGATCCGCTTGCCGTCGTGAACCACGACGGTTTCTTCGCCACGACGTTTCCGATGCAGGAAAGCGAGAGCGTGAACGAAGGCACGCTGCCAACGCAAGATCTTGCCGAGATTTCCGACAGCTTCGCCTTTTCCTTCGAAACCGCAGGCTTCATGAGAAATGGATGCATCTATACGACAAAGGCCGTTCCTGATTACAACGGCCCGCACACCGTCTTGCGCGACATCATGGATCACGGCGTCGCACAGGACTTCTACCTTGGCGATGACCTCGCGAAATGGGAATATCTCAAAGGTGCGAAAAAAGTTGAACGCACGGCACGAAACGGCCACAAGTACACATTCTCCGAAGGCCCGATTGCCTTTCCTGATTCCATCGATAAGCCTGCGCGCACGATGCTCACGAGCGAATCGACGACAAATCGCAGCACCCATGTCATCACAGATCTCGATACAGGCAGACTCCGCCTGCTCACCCCTGAAGAAGCCGAAGCCATCCAAGGTTTTCCGAAAGGCTGGACAGACACCGGCATGACAAAACGTTTCCGCTACTTCTGCATGGGCAACGCGCTCGTCACAGGCTGCGTCAAGCGAATGGGCGAGACGCTCAATGTCATTTTTGAAAACGAACCTTGATAGAACATCACATGCCCGACAACTGCAACTGATGCCGGATATAATCATTGTTCAGCCAGAAGCACTGCTTCGTGTAGGCAGTATCATCCAGCCAGGCAGCCGTATTGCCGCGCACAGCAAGATACGTCCCTTCTGGAAGCGGTGCTGTGTCGGCGCGGTTGCGGCCGTGCGGACGGACATGGGCGATGGGATGGCCATGCTTCTTCGGCAGGTTGTTCGTGACGTTTCCTTTTGCATCGATGTCAAGCACGAGCCGCCCGTCCGCGATGATGTCATGCGTCTCCTGCCAGACAGCACGGATATCGCCCTCGAGATCCCTCACGGGCACATTCCAGAAGCAGCAGCCTGCCAGCCGCAAAGCACCTGCGCGGTCCTCACGATAAACGACGAAGAAGAACCGGGTCTCCCGCAGGTAATTGCCAAACGTACAGTCCTCCCACGTCTCTTTCGCCAGTTTCTGATATGATATGGGCGGAAACGACATATTCTCCTTGATGCATCCGTTTTCCTGAATCCGGATGCTCTTGATAGCGATACCCGCTTTTTCAAACTCTGCACAATGATTTCCCTTGATGCCGAGCATCCGATAGGCGAGCATCGCGCCGAGGTTCTTCGGATGTGTCTCGATGCCGTACCGCTTGCGGAGTTCTTCCATGCTTTCCCCGCGATGCCTTCCAATCGTTTCGATAATATACGCCTCGAAATCCGACACCTTTCCTCGAACCGCTGGCTCATATGTCACCCTGCCCGGACGGATGTAGTGATTCAGCACGTACGTCATGTACTTGTTCTTCAAAGAAAACGCGCGCGGCTTTGCAAGGATGTCGCTGTATGGCTGCTGCCGCCGGTCTGTCGATTTCGCAGCTTTCGTGCAAGCGCCGAGATAGAGCGTGTCACCTTCGGAAAGCTCATGCGCCCTGCCATCGCGAATCTTCGTGAGAATCTTTTCGTAATCCTCACGAATAATCTCGAGGTCTTCCGCAGGCGGCGTGAAAAGCTGGACATAATCCACCGTACTGTCGATGTCGTTTCGTCCTTGCAGATGCAGATACCAGACGAGCAGCATGAGCTGCGCCTTCTCCCAGAGATGGCTGTGCGCAAAATCCTTTTCTTTCACGACTTCCATGTAATTGATCATCGTGAGAACAAGGCGTTCTTTTGCCGCGAATCCTTCAGGGTTCAGCTGCGTTTTCCGCACCTGCTTGTATGGCGTGACCTTGAGCTCGACGCCAGCTTCTGGAAAATCCGGGCGGTCATCGCTGTTCGCCTCATACCCAAACCAACATTCTTCCACAAGATTTCCGACACCGCCCTTGCGGCTCTTCTGTGCATGCTTCCGCAGATAGTCTGCGCATGCATCCTTGGCGACAAATCCATCTGGATCATCTTTCGCTGCATCGAAAACCTCTCGGAACGTCTTCCCTATCATGCCCCTCCCATAGGACTCAATGCTTTCCGGACTCGTCTCATCATATTTCCGCATCTATGCCATCCCTCCCCTTATGCGCCTTCCTCATCTCTGCGTCCGCCACCAGCCCCGAAGACTTCATCGAAAATGATGCGGAGGTCCTCTTCCGAGCTTGTCGTTTCTTCAAGCATCTCATCATCGATAGCCCCCAGCATAAGCTGTTCCTTATCCTGCAGGCGGTCATAGATTGCCTTGTCAAACGAAACTTCCTGACCTTGGAAATCATAATATTCCATGAGGTAGCGGTACTGCGTATACTGTCCCTCTGGCAGACCGAGACGATGGATGCGGTCTTTCGACTGCAAAAGATGGACGAGATTGTAGCTGTACTCGATATAGACAGCATCATGGCAGACACTGTGCAAAGATACGGACTCTGCCAGCGTTTGCGGATTCGTGATGAGAACGGGGAATTCCCTGCTGCGGAACCGGTCCAAGACATCCTGCCGCATATCTGCCGGGAGGCTTCCATCGATATACTCCGCTCCGATGCCCTGCCGATGCAGCATCTTCCGCAGTTCCCGGATAGTTGCCTTGAAGCAGCACCAGCAGATGACCAGCTTTCCTTCTCCGACAAGTTTCTGCACCTGGCGGGCTCCCAGCTTCAATTTGGAACCTGCCCTTCCACAGGCCCGGACGAGTTCGGGGACTTCCTTCGAAAAATCTTTGAGATCGATATCGTCAAGGTTGACTGCATCAACATCCATAACGTATTTCAATTCAGAAAGATCGATCTTCTGAAGCAGCTGCTGCGGAACAGACTCCAGCTGGAGGACGCGGATCATGTAGGCAAGCATGTTTCGTTTCCCATATGCCTCTTTCAAGATGTAGAAGAGACGATTTTCTGCCTCTCCCGCATCCACACGTTTCAAGAGATCCGGGGAAGCTGGCGGCACATGAAGCTGTTCTTTCGTCGTACGGCAGTAGAACGATTTGAGGCTCTCATTGATGTCTGCCTTGACCGGCCCCGGCGGATCTTTGAGTTCCCCTGGCGTATAATCAAAGAAGTCGCGCCATTCCCTCGGGAACAGGATATGGATCATGTTGTAGAGATCGACATAGCCGTTCGGCACGGGCGTGCCTGTCATGACCGTCACGTAATGCGCATGCTCCGCAATATCGAGCGCAACACGCGCGCGTTCGCCACGGACAGCCTTGACGCGATGCACTTCGTCAAAGACGAGCATCGTCTGCGGGTCATCCACAATTCCAATGAGGATATCTTTCCATTTCCGTGCAATCTCATAATTGAAAAGCATGAGATTGTATTTTGCCTGCTGATAGCGCAAGAGGCGGCGATGCTGCTGCTCCTCTGTGAACATGATGTCGTGGATATCGAAAAGATGCAATGCCTGCTTTTCGCCAAAGCAAGCCTGAAACTCGTCTATCCATGAACCGAACGCATTCTTCGGGCCAATCATGACGATGCGCTTCATCCCCTGCCGCGCCTGCAGGAATGCAAACATCCCGTAGACAGATGACGTCTTGCCAGAGCCCGGCACGGAGAAGTTGCCGCTTTTCTTCATGAGTGTCATAAAGAAAGCATCCCACATCTGACGGTCGCGCAGGCGGCGCTCCATCCGCTGATTCACGACAGAGGAGAACTCTCCGAACTTCTCCCGGAGGCGCGAATCATGGCGCTTGATGTCGAGGCCGAGGCGCCGGCGCTCCTGGATATGGATATCGCGGTCAACAAGAGCATTGCGGAACGCCTGCGTCGTTTCATATCGATACCCTTCCCTGGGAATCTTCCGTGCAAAAATCTCGTCAATCTCCCGCCATTTCTGATAAGGAAGATCCCTGCGGAAACGCAGGACTCCTGGCACATCGAGGCTGTCCGCAGATTGTGCAGGACGCAGTCGCGTGCGCATGAAGCTGCGCTGCAAGAGACGTGCACCGCCATCCGGGAGATGCATGAAGAGACAGAGCCTGTCTTCCCGGACATCAAGAATGCAGACTTCCTGCTGACCATCCTCAGACATCGGCATCCCTCCGAATTTCCTCGAGGAGATCAATCAATGCAGCAGCATCCTCGCGAATCGTCTTCCGTTGTGCAGGCGTGAGCTTCGGAAAAATCCGGCGGTCGATGGCCTCGATGGAATCCAAAGCCTTTTCGAGGATGCTTGCGGCCTGTTCGCGGCTCGCCGTCGCCCGGATGCGATTGTCCGCAACATCTGCCTGATTGCGCGCCTCCTTCACCATCTCTGAATCCTCGCGGATATCTTCGAGCATCCTCGTGACATGTGCCGCAATCTGCGGCGTGTTCGCAGGCTGTCCGTCCGCAGGCTCGACAGCATCGACCGCATCATCGATCTTGTCTGCCAGTTTCTCTGCAAGATGGATTCCCTTCTCGATGAAGCTGCGCCCTTCCCGCTTGTCCCTCATGATGTTCATAATCTTGCGCATCTGGCGGGAAGTATCCCCTGATTTCAGGAGCGCCATATGTGCAAACGCAGCCTGCTTCATCTCCTCGCGCCGCATCTCATCCGTTTCCTTTGCAAGGACACGATATATCTCACGGAGCGGGCCATCGAGCTTCCATTTTCTGGCAACATGGAACTGATACGGCATCGAGAGGGTTTCGAGATATTCCTCCATGAGTTCCGCAACCGCTAGGTCTTTCTTCACTTCGCCTTCTGAACGATTGACGCTCTGTGCATACTCCTTCACCGTCAGAAGTTCGTTGCGCCTGATGTCATTATAAAGACCTGCCAGGCGGTCAATCGGGTCATAGTCCACACGCGCTTCCTCGCCGTGCTGCACCATGAGCTCGAGCATCTTGATCTGCTTCGCGTTGTTCTGCATCTCTTCCTCAAGGATGACAGTCTCAAAAGCGCCGAACTTGTTTGCATTCTCGCGATGCAGCTGCCGCAGGCAGGTGAACCGGCGGTTGCCATCGACAATGCGGCCATCCGAGAGCGTGATGCCGGCCTCCCTCTGGTCGACGAGTGCGATGTTGTTCTTCGTCTGCTCAATCTTCTCCGGGTTGCTGCTGACGATGAACCGCTCAATCCATTCGTTGTACCGTCCGATATCCGAACGATCGATTTCCTGACCTTCGTGTTCCGAGCGATACTCCTCAATCCACGTCGCGATGCGGTCATTCTGGTTGTTATAATAGAGCATGTCAAGTGGCACACGGTAGACAGGATAGGCTTTCGTCCTTCCCCCGATTGTGAGTTTCCGCATGAGCTCTGTCTTTTCGACACGGCCGCTTGCGATTCCTTCCTTGAGCAGATTCATCATCATACCTCCTGGTAATATGCATCATAATCTCGATAAATTTTATGCATGATGTCTTGATAGAACAAGTCGTTTGACGGATTACGGGCAATCTCCTGAATCCGATAGTTCCCCTGCAGACGGATGCCGTAAATCTCGCTCAGCAGCTCCACGAGTTCATCAATATCCATGCTTTCTTCGTCCTGCAGGATATCTTCCAGAAGCTCCTCGAGGTTGGACGTCTCTCCATGATGGAAGAGATACGCATTTCCGACGCGCACGGACTGGAACGTGCCGCTATAGCGCAGGACAGACTCGATGAACATATCATCAAACCCCAGACGGTCGAGCGAGAGGTGCACATCCTGTCTTCGAAGCGACTGCAGCGTGAAATAGGCATCCCCGACGATACGCAGGATTTCCTGATTCACAGCCTGAAGGTCCTCCTTTCCGACACCGATGCGCTGCAGGCGTTCGATACGGATGAACTGCCCCTCCGCAAATTCGATGATGTCGAGCGTCAAGATTTCCGGATACAGAATCATCCTATAATCGCTGATATGATCTGCAACCTGCAGAACTTCCATGTCCCCCATCTGGCTCTTGAGCGCCGCGAGGAGCGTCGGAAAACCATTCCGGCTGACCGTATGGGAATGGATTTCGAATCCCGCCTGCCAGAGATTGTACTGATTAAAGATTCCCTTCCGGCCTGGGAACAGCTGCCGCATCAACTCACGCACCTGGTCAGAAAAATAAAGATTTCGCGGCAGAGCAGCCTTGAGCTTTCCGATATCCTCTTCCGGCATCTTCACGATATCGAGCGTATAGCGTCCATCATGCAGATATGGACGAAGATGCGGTTCCGTTTTTGCGCGGAACGTTTCCGGCAGGACGCCATATTCTCTCCGATAAAGCTCCGCCATCTCGTCCTTCTCGATGAATCCTTCCTGCCGGACGAGCTCGATGGCCTGTTCGACATCGCTTGCTGTACCGAAAGCAAGCGTCGGCATGCGCTGAACAGACAAGTTATATCGTTCGAGAAGTTCTGGTGACATACGCTTCTTCAAAAAATTATGGAATTCATACGCATCACGGAAATCATATTTCCGTGCTTCCTCAGGATATCGGTCGAGAAAGAGCTGCGCACTGATGATGACGTCATGGAAATCATCAAAATGAAAATCTTGCAGGAAGGATTCCATATCGACAGCATCGGCGTCATAATAGCGAAGAATCTTTCCCCTTTTCCATAGAACGAGATGCGAGCTGGCAATCCGATGGTTCGAAGCACGGACATCCAGAGCAAGACGCGGATCATCTGCATGCCCGAGAAGGTCAAGAAAAAACTCATACTTCTGAAAGAATGCCTCCAGAGATATTTCATCCTGACAGAAATGGGAGAGGAAATACCGGATGACGTCCGGCTGCCGCGGCAGAAGATATTCTCCGTCCACCACGAGATAAGAGCGCCGTCGCAAGGTCTTCCGAACGGAGAGAGGAAACCGTTCATCTTTCCACGCATCCAGCGAATCTCTCGTCCCCTTTGCATATTTCTTTTCAAGATAGTAGATGCCGAAATCATCGATGCCAAAGACCTCTCCCAGAACAGCCTTGGGAAAGCTATACTCCTTGAAGAAGACGGCGAACGAATCTTCCCTCGTGTCATGAAGTCCGAACAGTATTGTTTTCTTTTCAAGCTGCTGTACACACGTTCCTGACAAGCCAGAGGCTTCACCGATTTCCCGCAAGCTTCTTCCATCTGCTCGCGCATACAAGATGCTGCGAACGGTCGGAGATATCCGTTCATTTCCCTCGAGAACCTCGTGGGCGCTTTTCCGGCATGTCCGGAATCCATCTGCGTCCTGCAAGACATGTCCTGCCTCTACAAGGCGTTCCAGCACATCACGGAACGGCAGCTGCTGCGTCCATCGGATGGGAAATTTCCGATATACGCTCGTCTGGATGTCTTCAAGCGAAACTGGAAAGAACGCATCCGCCGCCTGCTCGATTTTTTTCGCAAGAAATTCCTCAAGTGGTGCTCTGCAGAACATCGTTCCCCAGAATTCTTCGGAAACAGCGATGACATCCGCATCTTTCCCGAACTTCTCAATCTCATCCATGCAGTCTGGCAGCTGACTGAGCAGGAGGCGGAGCAGCTCCTGTCCCTGCCGCTTCCACCGATTGCCATACTGCTGCGGAATATTCCTCCGCAGTGTTGATGCCAGCGCCTTCATTAGTGGAAGATGAACGTTTCCTGTCCCCTCCGCAGCATCCTGCAAATTTGGAAATTCATTTCGAATCCGCGCTTTCGCCCGCAGGAAATCTTTGATGCTCGTCTTTCCGATATTTCGGAATGTGGCAATTTCTTCTTCAGAAAGCTGCAGGAAGGATTCTATATCATAAACGCGCTTTGAACGGCGCAGAGCATTCCACGTCCGCACCGACAGATACTTTGAAAGAAAGGCATAAAACGATTCGACGGATTCCGGGGACTTCTCGTCTTGCACTTTCGCCCCAGATTCCCATTGTTTCATCATGATGCCCACACCCTTCCAAGTTTATTTTAACGACGAAGGAGGGAAAATGCAAGCAAAAAGTATTGCACATAGGTCTATAATGAAATAAGTAGTTTCGCCAATCCCCCAGAATTATGTCCAGCAGGTGACCATCATGCAAAAGCCCATCCTCCACGATCCCATCTTCCTCGCCCGCCCTTCCCGCCCCGCGACGAAGGACGACCTCGCCGTCGCCCGCGACCTTGCGGACACGCTCGCGGCACATGCCGACCACTGCGTCGGGCTTGCGGCGAACATGATTGGCGAAAGCGTCTGCATCCTCGCCGTGCTCGACGGCAGCCGCGTCCGCGTGCTCGTCAATCCCGAAATCACGAAACATTCCGCCCGCACATACGAGACGGAGGAAGGCTGCCTTTCGCTTCCCGGCACGCGCCCTGCGAAGCGCTATGAAAGCATCGATGTCCGCTATCGCGACGAAGCCTTCCGCAAGCAGCACGGCAGGTTTTCCGGCCTCGTCGCCGAGGCCATCCAGCACGAGATGGATCATTTCGAAGGAAAGCTCATCTAACGGCATACCGACAAAATGCCCCGCATCTTTTTCCGGATGCGGGGCATTGCTGTATGCAGATGGATGTTTCGTCGTTCACCCTCTCGGCTTCCATCCGTGCCATGCATAGCAGGCGAGCTTGTCTTTGTACATGACTTTGTCGGCTTCGTCTTTGAGCGCTTTGTACGTTTTGTACGTTGCGCTTTCTTCTGCGTGCGCCGTGCCGAAGGCGACGGGACGCCGAAGCAGGCGCCGCAGGCCGTGTAGGGCAGAGGATCGACG
>Ga0256404_1011911_pt1 | contig 11485 bp, 11 predicted proteins | sample RumenRJG_01DNA_FD_185990 | JGI IMG/M metagenome (GOLD analysis project Ga0256404, IMG submission 185990) | Bovine rumen microbial communities from Lethbridge, Alberta, Canada - RJG_01 | ecosystem: Host-associated > Mammals > Digestive system > Stomach > Rumen | place: Canada: Alberta | collected... | reverse complement strand
CACAGCATCATTTCCCGTGCCTATGGGAATTACGCCTATGGAAATATTATCGTAGCCAAAGATGCCGTTCAGCACCTCGTTGATGCTACCGTCTCCTCCTGCAACAAAGAACTTTGCTTCCTCGCCGTTTAGATCTCTGGCAAGGTCGCGCGCTCTTTTTATTCCGTCGTCGGTACCTTTTGTGATTACAACCTTGTAATTGAATTCCTGTCCCATCTCAATCATGAGATCGTGGATATCATTTACAAGCTGCTCAGCTTCCTTTCCGGTTCCGGCAGCGGGATTTACAAAGAAACAATATCTCATATAAGCTCCATGATTCTGTCTGCAAATTCAGAACCCCTGATGCCGTCGGATCTTCCTGTAACCTTGTACCTGGAATCAGAAGAAGTTTTCTCAAGTGCATTTTTTAGCCTGTCCGCTTTATCGCTTAATCCGAGATGTCTTATCATCATCTCAGATGCTTTGATTATGCTTGACGGGTCAGTGTACTCGCTTCTTCCTTCTTCTATCATCCTGACGGCAGACCCATGGATGGCTTCGAACATTGCATATCTGTCACCTATATTGGCGCTACCTGCTGTTCCTATGCCACCCTGAATCTCAGCGGCCTCATCTGTTATTATATCACCATATAGGTTCGGTGCGAGAAAAACTTGATATTTATTTCTCGTAGCCTTTTTTAGAAGATTTGCCGTCATTATATCGATATAGTATTCTTCTACCTCTATCCCCGGATATTCCTTGGAAATCTCATGACATATTTCCGAGAAGTATCCGTCCGTTTTCTTAAGAATATTGGCCTTTGTGATTAATGTAAGCCTATTCTTTCCATTTTTCTTTGCAAAATCAAAGGCAGCACGCGCAATCCTCTCGGTTCCTGATTTTGTTGTAACCTTAAAGTCCATAGAAAGCTTTCCCGGTATTTCTATACCTCTGCTTCCGAGGACATATTCGCCCTCGGTGTTTTCTCTAAAGAAGGTCCAATCTATTCCTTCATCGGGAAGTGATATCGGCCTCACATTGGCAAATAAATCCAGCTCTCTTCTTAACGTAACATTGGCGCTCTCCATATTTCCGCCATTTGGCGTTGTTGTTGGTCCCTTTAGGAGAACATCGCAGGACTTAATCTTGGCAAGAACATCATCAGGAACGGACTTATTGACAGAGAGTCTATTCTCTAGCGTAAGACCTTCTATCTTTTCAAGTTTTACCTTCCCACTTGCGATTTCATCATCTAAGAGCTTATTTAATACCCTCATCGCCTGCTCCATAATAGCAGGGCCGATACCATCTCCATCTATAACGCCTATAACAAGCTGTTCCTTCGTTGAATAGTCAATTTTGGATACAGTCTCTTCCATCCTATCTTGACGTTCAAGCTGCTCCATTAAAAGCTTTCTAATGGTTTCACAGGCATCGTCCACTCGCTTTTCATAGTCGTTCATAACTCTACTCCTTCCTAATTACCTTATTTAATACCCACACATTTCACTTTCTTGCTTTATTACATTAATGCGTATATTCCTATTAGTATATACATAAAATCCAAAAAAGCAAGAAAAAACGCGAGGTATTTCTCGCGTTTTTCATATTATTTAATCCTAATGCTGATTTAATGCCCTATAGGCCGATTGTAGCCTTGATGAGCTTTGGCTTTTCGGGCTTCTCATCTTTTATCACAAAGGCCGTGCCTTCTGCACCATTTTCGCGTCCGCCGGCTTCTTCTATGGCTTCATCAAGCTTTTTCTTATCGCTTGAATAGAATGTCGCAAGTTTATCGCCCTTCTTGACCTCATCTCCGACCTTCTTAAAGAGAAGAATTCCTGCATACGGATCAATATCGTCTTCTTTGACCTTTCTACCTGCTCCGGTATTCTGCGAGCAAAGTCCTATGGTCTGAGCGGCTATAGATGTCACATAGCCATCTCTATCCGCAACAATATCTTCCTGAAGGTCAGAAACAGGTATGCTGTTTGATGAATCGTGATAATCAAACATATCAAGCGTTCCACCCTGTCTTAGAACCATCTCTCTAAACTTGGCAAGTCCGGCGCCGGATTCCATGACTTCCTTTGCTTTGACAGAACCTTCTTCCGGGCTTTCTGCCTTTCCGCCAAGATATATCATAATTCCAGCGATATGAAGCGAAAGCTCTGTAATATCCTTAGGGCCCATTCCCTTAAGTGTATCGTATGCTTCAAACACTTCAAGGCTGTTTCCAACTGCACGGCCAAGCGGCTCATTCATATCGGTAATTACGGCAACGGTACGTTTCCCCGCAGCGTTTCCGATTTTGCACATCATAGTAGCAAGTTCTTCAGCAGCCTCCTGGTTTTCCATAAATGCACCATTTCCGCATTTAACGTCAAGGACGATTGCGTCAGAGCCTGCAGCGAGTTTTTTGCTCATGATGCTAGATGAAATAAGGCTCAGGTTTGCAATTGTTCCCGTAACGTCTCTCAGTGCATATAATTTCTTGTCCGCAGGTGCAATATGTCCACTTTGACCGATAACCGCGATTCCGATATCAGCTACCTGCTTATGAAACTCATCCGGTTCAAGCGTGGTCTTAAATCCGGGTATGGATTCAAGCTTATCTATTGTGCCGCCTGTGAACCCAAGGCCCCTACCGCTCATCTTTGCAATCGGAACTCCCGCAGCTGCAGCAAGAGGACCTACGATCAAAGTGACCTTATCTCCTACTCCGCCCGTGGAATGCTTATCTACTTTGATGCCTTTTATTTCAGAAAGATCCACAACATCGCCCGAGGTCCTCATTGCATCTGTAAGCACAAATGTCTCTTCTTCATCCATCTTGCTAAAGAATATGGCCATAAGAAGAGCCGATGCCTGATAATCAGGGATATTTCCCGCTGTATATTCGGAAACAAAATAACGTATCTCTTCCGGAGATAGTTTTCCACCGTCTCTCTTTTTTACAATAATATCATTCATATCCATATAGCTTACTCCATTATCTCACTTAAGAAGCTCTTTCCGATAGAAAGCTCTTCTGTTCCCAAATACTCAGCGATTGTCGCTCCTATATCGGCAAAACTCGTTCTTGTGCCAATATTGGCGCCCTTCTTAATCTTTGCGCCTGCCATTATCACAGGAATATACTCTCTTGTATGGTCAAAGCCCGGTGCTGTCGGATCGTTTCCGTGGTCTGCGCAGAGAATAAGTATATCGCTCTCTTTCATCTTCAGATAGAGTTCCGGAAGCCTTGCATCAAATTCCATAATGGCTTTTCCGTACCCTTCGGGATCTCTTCTATGTCCATACTGGCTATCAAAATCCACAAGATTTGTAAAGATAAAGCCTTCCTCTACCTTATCCATGGCCTCAAGCGTCTTATCGACGCCATCCATATTGTCCTTTGTTTTTACATACTCTGTTACACCGTAGCCGTTAAATATATCGTTTATCTTGCCTACGGCATAGGAAGTCATTCCTGCCTTTTCTACTTTGTTTAGCAAAGTCTCTTCCGGCGGGCTTACGGCATAATCATGTCTATCAGAGGTTCTTTCTCTCTTACCCTGCTCATTTATGATATATGGACGCGCAATTACCCTTCCGCAGGCCCAATCGCCCTGAAGGAGGTCACGCGCTATCTGACACATCTCGTAGAGCCTCTCTAGAGGGATTACAGCCGTGTTTGCGGCAATTTGGAATACACTGTCAGAAGAGGTATAAACTATCGGCTTACCGGTCTTTTCGTGCTCCTCACCGTGCCTATCTATTATGACAGTACCCGACTCAGAGTAGTTTCCGATTACCTCTGTACCAATCTTCTCCTCAAAGGCTTTGATAAACTCCTCCGGAAAACCATCGGGATAGGTCTTAAACGGTGTCATCGTCTCAATTCCGGCGATTTCCCAGTGGCCTGTTATTGTGTCCTTTCCGATGGACTGTTCACCTAGCTTTCCGTAAGCGCCGATAGGCTTAAGCTCCGGGAAGTTCTTTACTCCGAGCGCATCTATGTTTCCAATTCCGAGCTTCTTGAGATTCGGAATCCTAAAATCATCGCCCATTTTATCCGATATATGACCAAAGGTGTCCGCACCCTGATCTCCAAAACGGTCAGCATCAGGAAGTTCACCTACTCCCAAGCTGTCCAAAACTATAAGAATTGCTCTTCTCTTATCCATAATAAACCTCACTTTATTCATGTATCTTCACAGGTGTCGCATTTACATAGTCCAACGAAACCAATTTATACTCTACACCATTCCAATATCCCTTATACCCATTTTTGAAGGCATCTCTACCATGAAGATGTCCATATACGCAGGTTTTTACATTATACTTTGACAGCATCTCGGTAAAGCCCGACTCCTGGAACTTATCGTTACTCGGAGGGTAATGAAGAGAACAAATAAATTCCTTTGCTCCGTTTCTTAGGCCATCTTCAATTGACATCTCTAGCCTCATAAGCTCTCTCTCGTAGATTTTTCTGTCGTGAGCGTCAAAGCCATCGGTCCCCGGACAAATCCATCCTCTGGTTCCGCAAATCGCAAGACCGTCATCCATCATATAGGATTTGTTCTGAAGAAAGACAAGATCCTCGCTGAGCGAGTTAAGTTTACTTACAGAGCCCCACCAAAGATCGTGATTCCCCTTGGTTATGACCTTCTTTCCGGGAAGCTTCATAATAAACTCAAGATCAGCCATTGCTTCATCCAATTTAAGGCCCCAGGATACATCGCCTGATATAATCACCGTATCTTCTGTGCCAACAGTCTCTATCCAATTTTGCTTAAGCCTTTCATCGTGATCCGCCCAGCTCTTTCCAAATACGTCCATGGGCTTTTCTATTCTCTCGTCGAGAGAAAGATGAAGGTCTCCTATCGCAAATATAGCCAAAGGTTACTCCTTCTATTCTGTCTCAGCATCCTCGTCGTCATCTTCTGTCAAAAAGAGTTCCGATGTCCCAAGAAGCTGAGTGCTTCTGTTTTCTTCTAGGCTCTCAACGCCTCTTAGTTTTCTCTTGATGCTTCTCGTTCTTGTTCCTATAAGTGTGTCCAGATTCTTTCCTGCCTGCGTAAGGCTCTTCTGCGTCTGCTTTAGGACATCCTCAAACTTATCAAATTCGGTCTTAACGGCACCAAGCGTTTCCCATACTTCACTCGTATGCTTTTCTATTGCCAAAGTCCTAAATCCCATCTGAAGGCTGTTTAAGAGAGCCGCCATAGTGGTTGGGCCGGCAATATTAATTTTATACTCTCTCTGCAAGGTCTCAAGAAGTCCTCTTCTTACAACCTCGGCATATAGGCCTTCTACAGGAAGGAAGAGTATTCCAAATTCCGTGGTAAACGGAGGCTCTATATACTTTTCTCTGATATCCTTTGCCTCAAGCTTGATAATGCGCTCAAGGTCCTTTGCCGCAGCTTCAACTGCCTCCTGGTCTCCCGTATCATAGGCATCAAGAAGCCTGCTATATGTATCTCCGGGGAATTTTGCATCTATCGGAAGATATACAAAGCTATCTTCGTCGCCGTTACCCGGTAGCTTGACTGCGTATTCAACTCTATCGTTACTTCCGGGCTTTGTTATTACGTTTACGTCATACTGCTCCGGAATCAAAATCTGCTCCAGGATGCTCCCAAGCTGCATCTCTCCGAGTATTCCTCTTGTCTTAACATTGGAGAGGACTCTCTTAAGATCGCCTACACCTATTGCAAGGTTCTGCATCTCGCCAAGGCCCTTATATACCTGCTCAAGTCTTTCGTTAACGAGACGAAATGATTCTCCGAGCCTTGTCTCCAATGTCTTCTGGAGCTTCTCATCAACAGTCTCACGCATCTTCTCAAGCTGCTTATTGTTTTCCTGCGTAAGCTCACCAATCTGATTGGACATGGTCTGACGAATATTATCAAGCTTAAGTTCACTTTCCATAGTATATTTGGAAAGTGTGTCATTAATCTCGGCAAGCCTCTTGTCCTGTTGCTCGGCTTGAGTGTTTTGATTGCTTGCAACCATATCCCCATAGTTCTTGAATGAACTTGTGATATGATCCGTCGTATCCTTTTGAGACTTAAAAATATCGTTTCTAAGAATCTCTCTTAGGGTATCGTTCTCGTCCTCGTTATGCTTTTCTATCTCCCTTGCGCGGCGCTCGGCATCTGCGTTTATCTCCGAAACCGTTCTTGATCTTCCGGTAATCACCATTATAAGAGCGGCAAAGGAAAGCAATGCCGAAAGTGCTACAAGTATTATGATTATTATTTCAAAAATGCTCATATATCTCCCTACTTTTCTCTATACCCGTTTTGCTTTTACATGCTTGAGCGCACAAAAAGAACCGTGGTCGCCCACGGTTCTATTTTACTATTTTTTGCCTATCTTCTCAACCAAAATCTCAAGTGCGTGAGAGTAGCCCTCAATCCCTTCTCCCGAGATAGTTTCTATGCAGGCTTCTCTTATATATGAGATTTGTCGCCACTCTTCACGAGAAGAAACATCGGATATATGGACCTCAACCGCGGGGAGCCCAACTGCCTTCATGGCATCTAGTATCGCTATACTTGTATGGGTATAGGCTGCGGGGTTTATGATTATCCCGTCATACATCCCGTACGCCTTTTGGATTGCCGTTACAATCTCCCCTTCGTGGTTGGACTGGATAAAATTGACCTTGACCATTTCCTTTCCGGCCTCGTAATTCTTTTCGGAAATTTCTCTAGCCTTGGCTCTGGTCATATCCACTAAATCTTCATAGGTATCGGATCCGTATATCTCAGGCTCTCTTATACCAAGCATATTAATATTGGGGCCATCGATAACAAGTATCTTCATCAATTCTCCTCCTGAATGGTGCGAGAAGCCAGAATAATAGCCTCAAACACATCCAAAACATATTCGGCATATTCCGGATTGGACTTTGCCTCTATGGATTCAAGCTTTTTCCACTCTCTTTCAGCATCCAAAATCGGAAGTCCGCTTTCCTTTTTTAACTCGCCAATCTTAACAGCAATCCCAAACCTCTCTTCAAGCTTTTCAATTATCTCGCTGTCAAGCTCGTCAATTCTTTTTCTGTATTCTTCGATGTTCATAATAATCTCCCCTCCAATAATAGATTAAAGCACTAGGTCAAGTATTGCAAGAGCAGAAGTTGCTTCCACTACAGGAAGTGCCCTTATCACAACGCATGGATCGTGCCTTCCCTTTGCAATAATCGTTGTTTCTTTCCCTTCGCTATAGCTTATGCTCTTTTGTTCCTTGGCAATAGAAGGAGTCGGCTTAAACGCAACCCTAAAAACTATATCGCTTCCTATTGCGATGCCACCTAAAATTCCTCCCGAATTATTGCTCTCGGTAACAACATTTCCGTTTTCGTCTATAACAAATGGATCGTTGTTTTCGCTACCCTTCATGGAAGCAGCTTTAAATCCCGCACCAAATTCAATTCCCTTAACCGCGGGAATTCCAAATATCGCCTGTGAAATCCTATTTTCAACTCCATCAAAAATCGGTTCGCCAACGCCTGCATGAACTCCCTTGATGGTGCATTTAACAACTCCGCCTATTGAGTCGCCTTCGGATCGCGCAGCCTCAATAAGAGAATCCATCTGCTCCTTTGATTCGTATTTTACTCCGCCAATTTCGTCAATCTCTGCCTCTATTTTGATTCCGAGCTGCTCAAGTACCTGGATAGCTATTCCTCCAGCAACAGAAAGCGGCGCTGTGAGTCTTCCGGAGAAATGCCCTCCGCTTCTATAATCCTCAAATCCACCGTATTTTATATGGGCGGCAAAATCAGCATGACCGGGCCTTGGTATATCCTTTAGTTCTTCATAATCAGCAGATCTAGCATCCTCGTTATAGATTACAGCGCTTATTGGTGCCCCACAGGTAACAAGCCTTCCATTTTCATCTGTCATAAATCCCGACAAGAATTCAGGTCTATCAGACTCTACTCGCTTGCTCGTATTCTCATCTCTTCCGGGTGCTCTACGCGCAAGAAAAGCATTTAGTTTTTCTTCATCCAGCACCATGCCTGCAGGAATGTTCTCAAGTGACATACCAATAGCCTTGGAATGACTCTGACCAAAAATGGATACTTTGATCTTGTTTCCGAATGTAGATGCCATATTACCTCCTAAATTAATTCAAGGTTCTCGTCTAGCTTAAGCTCGTGAAATATATTAAAGAATTCAGGATAAGATTTATTGACTGCGTCAAAGCCAATTAATCCTATCTTGTTTTCTTTTTCCGTAATCGATGTTGATGCGGCCGCTACCATCATTGCTATTCTGTGATCAGAATAGCTCTCAACATTTGCGGAGTGAAGTTCTTCAACGCCAGTAATAATTAAACCATCATCAAGTTCTTCTATCTTTGCTCCCATCTTACGAAGGCATTCGGTAATAGTATGCAGCCTATCGCTCTCCTTTAGGCGGAGTCTTCCGGCATTAGTTATTTTTGTCTTTCCCTTTGCGAGTGAAGCGATTAACGCAAGAGCAGGAACCATGTCTGGAGTATCTTTTGCATCTATCGTTATACCCTTTAGCGACTTTCGCGATGGATATGCTATAACAAAATCATCGCCCGTTTCCACCTTTATACCAAAGCGTTTCATAACATCTATGATTTGTTTATCGCCCTGCATAGAATCTAGATTTACGCCTTCTACGCGCACTGCTTCGCTTCCGAGCGCCCCCATTGAAAGCCAGAATGCGGCATTGGACCAATCACCTTCTACAATATATTCCTCTGGAGCTATATATTTCTGATTTCCATTGATATAAAAATATGAATCCACTCTCTCGGACTCGTTGGATACCGCTTTTCCACTCTCAATTTCTATCCCAAATGATTTAAGAGTACTTAATGTCATATCCACATAGGGCGCGGATTCTAATCTTCCCTCAATTATAATTTGACTGTCACCATCCAGCACAGGAAGCGCAAAAAGGAGTCCGCTTATGAACTGAGAAGATATATTACCGGGAAGAATAAAGATTCCCGGGCTTAGATTTCCTTCAGCTATAATCGGAATGCTTCCTTCTTCAGAGACGGACATTCCATGGCACATGAGTTCATCCCTAAATGCAGCAATAGGTCTTCTGGAGAGCCTTCCTTCAGGATAAAAAACTCCTCTCACTCCTAGGGACCCTACAATAGGAAGAAGAAAACGAAGTGTGCTTCCGCTCTCTCCACAGTATAGATCCGCACCGGCATTACCCTCTTCGTTAAGCAATGCGAGTAGGCAATTCTTTGTGGCCTCAATATCGCGAGAAGTATCGCCGCATTTTACGCAAGAAAAAACTTTATCGGAAGTAGCGCTTTGATCCAATTCTCTTTGGTAGAACGCGATTGCCGATGCAATATAAGCCCTATGGGCATCAGATTTTGAAGCAATGATTTTTACTGTTTTCAAAAAAGTTCTCCAAGCTCGGTTATGCTCATCCTTTTGATTCCGCATTTACCTTTTTTCTCCGGAATGACGATTTCTATCTCTTCGCCACGACGCTTTTTGTCGTTAAGAATAATATCAAAGATTTCTCTTCCCGAATATGGAATATCAAGATCAAATCCATATTTAAGAAGAATGCCTTCTATGTCTTTTAGTGTATCGGAATTGCACCAGCTTACTCCTTCTGCAATCTCCGTGATTTTCATCATGCCCTTTGCTACAGCATCACCATGACTAATATTATAATCCGAAAGCTTTTCTATGGCATGTCCAATCGTGTGACCAAAGTTAAGAAGCTGCCTTGCACCATTATCCCTAAAATCCATGGCAACAATATCATTTTTTATCTTAACGCAACGCTCAACTATATCTTTAAGTTCCTCTTTTGAAGTCTTTACTGTTTCTCTATCTATGACATTTTTATTGAGCCTTTCAAAAAGTTCCTCATCAAAGGCAATGGCATATTTAATAACCTCTGCCATTCCCTCTCTAAATATATCATCGTCAAGAGTTGATAGGAGTTCAATATCGCGGAAGATAAGGCTTGGAAGATAAAATGCTCCCGCAAGGTTCTTACCGGAACTTAAATTTATTCCGGTCTTTCCACCGATAGAAGAATCTACCATGGCAAGTAATGTGGTTGGAATCTGATAAAACTTAATACCTCTCATATATGTGGCTGCGAGAAACCCTGCAATATCTCCAACCACGCCTCCGCCTAGAGCCGCTATTCCGTCAGACCTGGTAAGCCCGGACGATGCAAGCTTTTCAAGAAGCCCAAGATAAACTTCTCCACTCTTACTTTTCTCTCCCGCAGGAATAACAAAAGAAACCGTCCTGAGTCCGGCTGCCTCGATACTATCTTCGCATATTTTTAAATAAAGAGGCGCCACATTGCTATCCGTTATAATCGCAACAGTTCCCCTCTCTTGAATATTTGCTATTTCTTTTCCTACTTCAGATAATTTCATTTCTATTATTATTTCTAAATTGGTTTACTTGTTTTTCTTTTCTTCGATCATTTGCTTACGTTCTTTTCCGTCTGCGAGAAGATCCGAAAGCAGTTTGATATCTTTATTTTCTATCGCATCCTTATATCTCGCAAGTTCGGAAATAAATGAATCTAGCTGCGATATAAGATTGTCGCTATTCTCCATAAATAGCTCGGTCCACATGGCTTCATCTAGGTATGCAACGCGAGTCATATCGCGGAAGGCTCCGCCCGATAATGCCGCAACCTCCTCTGCTTCTGCTATATCGCTTTTTATATATGCATTTGATATAAGATGTGCCATCTGTGATGTAAACGCGATTACTTTATCATGCTCGTCAGGAGTCATGACGATAAATTTTTTAAAGCCCGCATCCTCCAGAATGTTCTTTGCTTTCATGAGGAGCCTTATATCATTTTTATCATTGGGCACAAGGCAGAACGTCGCGCCATCAAATAAATCTTTGCTGCTATTCTTAAAGCCACCCACCTGCTTTCCCGCCATGGGATGTCCGCCGATAAAGCCAAAGCCATTAACATCCGAAAGCTCTTTTCCAACTTTACAAATCGCCCTCTTTACTCCGCAGCAATCTATCACAAGCGAATTTTTATTTATGATGTTAGACTTCTCAGCCAGCCATTTCTCAGCATGCGTAAGCGTTATTGCAATAAGAATAATATCGCAATCGCCAATCGTTATATCCGTGAGCTCATCATCTATTGTACCGACCATGAGAGCAAAGTCCTGCGTCTTACGATCTTTGTCGCAGCCAAAAACAGTATGGCCGGCACTATGAAATGCCGCAGAAAGAGAACCTCCTATAAGGCCTAGTCCGACAATTCCGATATTAAGTTTTTGACCGTCCTTTTTCACGTATTATGGTCCTTTTCGTAACAGTTATTTTATTAGATCGATTATAGTATGTCGCGCATCTTTCCTACTTTATCCATGACATCATCAAATTGATCAGGTGTCAGACTCTGCGCACCATCGCAAAGCGCGCAAGAAGGATTGTTATGAACCTCTATCATGAGACCATCCGCGCCACAAGCAACAGTTGCCATTGCCATAG
>Ga0256404_1011910_pt1 | contig 11485 bp, 5 predicted proteins | sample RumenRJG_01DNA_FD_185990 | JGI IMG/M metagenome (GOLD analysis project Ga0256404, IMG submission 185990) | Bovine rumen microbial communities from Lethbridge, Alberta, Canada - RJG_01 | ecosystem: Host-associated > Mammals > Digestive system > Stomach > Rumen | place: Canada: Alberta | collected... | reverse complement strand
CATCCTGCGTTCAGCATCGAGCGCCAATATCCGTTCAAACTCGCCGCCGTGGAGCGCTACTTCTGGAACAACAACTCACAGAGCGACACCATCGACGTGGTGAAGCTCAAGGGAGGAACAGTCTCCATCCAGAATGGAATGATCAGCTCCACCCACAAGCAGGATGTTGACCTCGACGACAACGGAGAAGCCATCGTTCCAATCACGGCAGCTCAGATTCCTTATCTGCTGACCAAAGAAGAGGCTCTCCGAACCGTCTCCATGACATTGACACTCGACGGCACCACCTACGAGGCAAATCCGCTCAACGCCTACGTACTCAATATCTATGCTCGCCCGGGAGCCAAAGACGTTGTCAGTGTGGACCGCCCGATTTTGGTGGACATCCTGCGCGACCCGCCTGGAGGCGGCAGTAAGGCCACGCTGAGCAAAGGCTCAGAGCTGAAATACAGTTATTCCATGGACATGGAATGGAAATTAGGAACCGGAATCAATCTGAAGCAAGGCTCTTCCATCGCCAACTTCAGTGGTATGGTGGCGGCTCCGATGGGTGCCGGCGGTGTGGCCGGTTTCAACTACGGAGCAGAGACCGACTGGGAGACCAAAATCGACATCATTGCCAACGGAAAGGGAAAACGTGCGTTCTCCTACACGATGAAAGCCGGCAACGACATCTCCACCAGCAGCAGTTCGAAACTGGTGGGCGCACCTGCCGACGTGTTTATCGGCGTGCAGCAGAGCGTCACACTCACACCGGCCCTCACCATCCGCGCCATTCCTGACGCAGCCTTCCAGCAGATGCAAGGGGCGGTGAAGGCAGGTCAGGCGCTTGAAATCGCATCAGGAAAAGGCGGCGACGGAAAATTGTACCACCTCGTGCGCGACGAGTCGCTCGCCGTCGGTCCGAAGTTCAAATCCACCTTCATGCACACCCAGCAGCATATCATCACCAACACGCTGCCGGACATCATGAATCGGACGAAGGCCATGATGTTCACAGGAACTGAGGCCGAAGCCCAAAAGAAAGCCAACGCAACCCAAAAGCCGGTTTACCACTCTTTGGTCAGTGAAGAAGACGAAAACTTCGCTGTGGCGAACACATACCAAGGCGAATACTATTGCTATACCAGCAAGTCGCCGGTGCATGATGGCATGAACTACCGCATCATCCTGCCTGACGGCTATGATGAAACAGAACTGACAGATGAGGTCTATGACTTGAACCAGACCTTCTTCACATGGGTTGCCATGCTGATTCAGAATGAGAAAGAGAAGCTCAGCGCCAATGAACTGGTGAAGAACTTTGATGTTGACGGCGGTGTGGGCATGAGCTATGAGGAAGAATTTGAAAGCAGTTATGATTATGCCTACAGCCTCCACATACCAATCTTCACCGACATCTACGACAGTTTCTTCATGAGCGGGGCAGCTGGTGCCGGCATCGCCATCGCGCCTGCTCTGGCTGCTGAATTCGGCGGAACCCTGTTCAAATACCTCTCATCCATCGGCAAACTCACGAAGACAGTCGGTGGCATCGGAAGCGGCATCGCAAAGACGGGCAACAACCACGTGGAAGTGGGATTCATCGGCACCAAACTTGAAATTGAGTTTGAGCCAGCCCTTGAATTTGAGACGGTTCCTGAATTTGAGAAAGACCGCTCCTGGAGCCGCAAGGAAAGCTTTGATATTGAGATGGACAAAAAGAGCCATCTGAATTTCGATGTCTATAGGGTGAAAACCGTGAATGCAACCGATGTGGCAGATACAGAAATGGATGTGTTCACGTCTGAGAAATTCTATGGGAACGTGAACTACGACAACGAATATATCAGCCGCTACTTCAAAACCAGAGACTTCAAATATGCGAAGAGCTTTGTCTATCGCACCCGCGGCGGCGCCACCTGCCGTCCTTACGAAGGCGAGCGTGTGACCTCATTCTACAGAAACGGCGAGGTGCTTGACGTGGCGACGAAGAAAATCGAGAACCCGAAAATCAGGATGGACAAGCAGAGTGTGAGCGGTGTGCCTTACGGAGAGCCAGCCCGCTTCAAACTCTATCTGGCCAACGAGAGCGAGAGTCCTGAAAACGTTTACCCTGCTCTGAACCTCTATCTTGACGACACGAGCAACCCGAACGGCGCAGTCTTGAAAGTGGATGGCTATCCTGTCACTTGGGACGGATTCTCCATCAGCATCGAACCGGGACACGTGACGGAAAAGACCCTTGAGGTGTATGCCGGTAACGGATTCGATTATGAAGGAATCAAGCTCGGACTGAAATCGGAGGAAGACACCAGCTGCTTCGACGAGGTGACGTTCGACGTGCATTTCCTCCGTTCAGCAGGACCGGTGAACATCTCCAACCCTGGCGACAAGTGGGTGATGAACACCGACGCACCGCACGACAAGACGGGCTATCACATGCCTGTCACCATCGACGGATTCGACAAGAACCAGAAGAATTTCGACCACATTGAATTCCAATACAAGGAGAGTGCGCGGGGCGACGACTACTGGGTGAACATCTGCTCCTTCTTCGCCGACGACTCCCTGTACAACCTGGCCAGCGGCGTGAAGGAGATGATTCCTATGAACGGAAACATCGAGACTCAGTTCTATGGCGAGGGGGAAATCTTCGAGAAGGCCTACGACCTGCGCGCCGTGCTGTTCTGCCGAAACGGCAACGACTATATCACCACATCGTCGAAGGTGCTGAGCGGCATCAAGGACACGCGCCGTCCACAACTCTTCGGCACACCGGAGCCAGTGAATGGAACGCTCCACATCGGCGAGAACATCGTGTTCAGCTTCTCCGAGGCCATTGAGCACAACTATCTGGACGACATGGTGAACTTCGACGTGAAGGGTGAAATCAACAACCAAGACCTCACCCGGCAGACCTGCCTGCTGTTCAGCGGAAACGGAGGAGCACAGTCGGAGGCAAGACGCAACTTCTCAGGCAAGAATGTGACCATCGAGATGACCATCAAGCCAGAGGATACAGGCAAAGAAATGCCACTCTTCTCCCATGGACCGTTCGCCTCAGGAATGCGGTTCATGCTTACGGCCGGAAAGTACCTGAGCCTATCCATACCTGCAGGAATCGGAAGTTCGAAGAACGTGTTCACTTCCACAACAGCGGTCAACACCAGCGACTTCTCGCATGTGGCTGTTGTGCTTGAAACCGACACGTCGGCCGTGAACACCCAAACAATCAGGTTCTATATCAACGGCAAACTCACCGACACATTCAAGAACACAGCTCCTTACAAAGGCACAGGCACGCTTTACTATGGTTCCTCGAACGAGACCTCCACGCGCAACCGCACATACTACAGCGGCCGCATGATGGAAGCCCGTGTGTGGTACCGCGCATTCGACGGAACGCTGTTCAATGACTATATCAACAAACGGCTCACCGGCTACGAGTTGGGACTCGCCGACTACTATCCGATGAACGAGGGTGTGGGCAACTACGCCACCGACAAGGCACAGGGTGCCACACTCAAGCTCGGAAGCGGCATCACCTGGAGTCAGCCAGACGCCATGTCGCTGCACATTGACCTGACCGACGAGGGTATTCCTTTGAACAAGAGCTTTATCGACCGCGACAAGGAATATGACTACACGCTGATGTTCTGGTTCAAGACCGACCAGAAAGGACGTGGCGTGCTGATGAGCAACGGAGCAGGCGAAAAGGACGAAATCGGTGCTGAAAACCGCTTCTACATCGGATTCGACTCCGACAAGCTGATGTATAAGAACAATGGAAGGGAATTTGCCGTGCCGGGATACTACAGCGACAACAAATGGCATCATTTCGCCATCACTGTCAACCGTCCGCACAACGTGGCCAACATCTATGTGGATAAGGTACTCCGCTCCACCTTCTCCGCCGACTCTGTCGGAGGACTCACGGGAGGACACCCGATGCTCGGAGCCGCCAAGAAAGAAATCATGGTGGATGGAGATGTGGTGCTGGAAGACACCCGCAACTGGCTGACCGGCGAACTCGACGAGATCTGCCTGTTCGCTCAGGCCCTGCCATTCAGCCTGCTGAATTACTACAGCACCAACAGTCCTAAGGGCGATGAGACCGGACTGATTTTCTACATGGGCTTCAGCCAGCAGGAGCTGCAACTCGACGGATCCTTCTCGGTGGAACCGTATGCCTACAGCCAGAAGCAATACCTGAACAAGGACGGCAGCAGGGTATATCAAAAAGATGAGGAGACCCAAAAGGACACCACCACACCAAAACGCGACTACATCTTCGACAAGTCGGTATCGGTGGAAGACCTGACGGGACACATCAACCGCACGGTGGGAGCACCAGTGAATCCATACGAGACCCTCGAACACCTCCAATTCTCACATGTGGGACGCGACCATCAGCTGCTTGTCAACATCAACGAGGTGGATGAGAAAATCAACAAGCGCAACATCTACGTCACACTCAGGGACATCCCTGATGTCAACGGAAACGAGATGGCATCACCAGTCACCGCCTGCTTCTTCGTGGACCGCAACCCACTCAGATGGACCAAGAAGAAAGTGGAGGAAATGGTGGAGCAAGGAAATGGCAACACCATCAGCATGGAAATCACGAACGAGGGTGCCGTGCAGCACACCTACAAAGTGACCAACTGCCCTTCATGGCTCAAAGTATCGCCATCAACCAACGTGATCGAGCCACAGAGCACCGAAACCATCAACCTCACCATCGACAAGAGCCTCGACGTGGGATTCTACGACAACATCATCTATCTCTGCGACGAGAACGGACTGGCTGACCCGCTGGCACTGAACGTGACTGTCGTGACCGACCCGCCTCTGTGGGAAGTGGATAGCAGCTTGAAGGAATACAACATGAATTTCGTGGGAACCGTGATGATCCGGGATGAGATTGACACGGACGAGCGCGACATTGTGGGTGTGTTCGACCAATATGGCAAATGCCACGGAACCGCGAATATTGAATACAATCCTGACACTGGCGAAAACGGGCTTTATCTGACTATCTACAACAACTCAACCGAGGACATCACGCTCTCGTTCAAGCTCTGGCGCTACAGCACCGGCAAGGTGTTGGAATTGCAGACAGAGAATCTGGAAGTCATCAAGTTCCATGCCCATGAGGTGATGGGACGCGAGAAACCGGTGGTGCTGATTGCAGGAAACATGTATGTGCAGACCATTGAATTGGAGAAAGGATGGAACTGGTTGTCCACCAACATCTACAATGACCAATGGACCACTCATTTCAATGACTTGCTGGAAGTGTATGATTGGTCGAACGGCGACGTCATCACCGACAATACCGACGGAGCCACAATGACCTATTCTGGAGACCACTGGAATGTGTCGGACGAAAACTATAAATTCCACATCGTTCCGCAGCACATGTACTGCATATATGTGACCGAACCGATGACTGTGCATCTTTCAGGAGCCATCTTGGAGGATCAGTATCAGCGGACCATTCCGCTCAAGAGTGGATGGAACAGCATTGGCTACACACCGATGGTCAGCCTGCCTGTGGCAACGGCGCTCACCGACTACCGCGACCATGCCATGAATGGCGACGTGATCAAGAGTCATGAACAGTTCGCTGTGCTCACCATCACATCCGACAACAGCCATATCTGGAACGGAAGCCTCAAGTACATGAAGCCGGGAGAAGGATATATGCTCCTCCACCAGGCAACAGAGAACTGTGAGTTCATCTATCCGTTCTATGAGCCGGGCAGCGTGTACTTCGAGTCGGCATACAACGCACCGCAACGCAGGAATGTGGAGCGCAAGGCTACCACCATGTCGGTGGCTGCCGTGACAAACGGAATCGAGCTGCAGGCTGGAGACGTACTCCAAGCCTACACCGACGGCGAGCTCTGCGGCGAGGCACAGGCACAGACCGACGACGGCATCTTCTACCTCAGCATCCAGGGCAGCGAGCGCAAGCCAATGTGGTTTGCCATCATGCGCGACGGAGAACTGGTGGCCTCCACTCCTGAGACCATCCGCTATGAGGCCAACAAGGTGGTGGGAAGCCCGTCGGAGCCAACGAGCATAGATTTCACATACCAGGAACTCCTGCAAGATGGATGGTACAGCCTGCAAGGATTCAAACTGCCTGGCAAGCCTACCCAGAAGGGTGTGTACATCTATAATGGCAAGAAGGTGCATATCAAGTGAGTGGAATTTACGATTTATTGAATTTAGAACTCAAAGAATCCGTTCGTGAGAGTTCATAAACATATCAACCCAATGAAATTGAAATTATTAAGTTTAGCGATGATAACTGCAGTCCTCACCCTTGGGTGGGGCTGCAGCAAGTCGGACGGCGACGACGACCCAGGAAACCCGCAGACCGAACCGGAAAAGGAAGGTGGCATACAGAGCCAGGGAAGAACATGGTATCCGATAGATTTTGAAAACGATTGGCACGTGAATTTCACCCCTGGAAATGAGACAAAACCGGATTGGAAATCGCCTTCTGCCCAGGAGTATGAGAGCTGGATGATTTATCAGGTTACGATTCCTGAAAGCTTCGCTTATTGGGCAAGTAAGGACGACATGCTGGCGGTGTTTATTGACGGTCAGATAAGGGCAGCCGCTTCTCCGGCATACGACACTGCTCTTGGCGACAAACAGACATACAAAAAATTCATCCTGAAAATCATGGGTGACTATGAGTATTCACAAGACGACGCCAAATTCACCTATAAATACTATAATGCCAAGCTGAAGAAAATATTCTCAGACGAGATCTCTGATAAATTTGTCCCAGAGAAAGTACAGGGTGTGGAATCGCCTTTCAGTTTACACCGTTTTTATGAATCCGAACCGTGGACTGTCAATACATCGCTGAAAGTTGCCTTGCCTGATGACATCAGACAGCATATCTACGCCACCGACAGGTTGGCTGTGTTTGTGGGAGACGAATGCAGGGGAATCACCAATATCGACGATGTATCCAATCTCATATTCAATGTGTACGGAAATGTGGAAAACGAAACCGCGACACTCTATTACTACCGCGACCAGTTGGGAGCCACAAGGCTCACACCAGACGTCAAGCTGAATGGCGCATTCATGTCGTTTATGGTTGACGGAGTAACAATTCAATGATTACCCAAATTGTAAGCAACGATAAAATAATAATGAATATTTGAAAATGAACAGAAGATTTATTCTTTTAGCTTTGCCTTTGGCTGTGCTGACCGCCTGCTCATCGGATGACGGAGAAACTGGCGACAACAGCGGAAGACCAATGCAGGAAAGCAAGCCTTTCGTATTTAATGTGTCGCAGGAGCCACTCACCGACCCCGACCACCCCGGCACCAGAACAGCCATCCAAACAGAGGAGACATTCCAAACCTTCTATATGAATTATTATGTGGACGGAACGCTGGGAAATAAGAATTTTTTCATGAATTTCACCACTGTGAACAAAGACGGGGCACATACGTGGAAGGCAGATAAAATGTGGCCATCGGGCAACACGCAAAACAAACCCGTCCACTTCTTTGCCTACGCCAATGTGGACTACAACGCAGCAGATGACCAATATGGAGAAGGCCTGCTGATGATTAAAGAGGACACAGAGCCCGTGCAACATTATCTAAAGGACATCGAAATCGATGAGACCGCAGCTCATCAGAAAGATTTGCTTGTGGCGAAGCAGACGCAGACACAGCCAGAGGAAACCACCACAAAGGCTGTGAGCCTCAAATTCTCTCACGTCTGCTCTGCCCTTCAGTTCTATGTGTGCAAGACAGCAGCCTTGAGTGACTTTAATGTGACCGTGAAAAGGATTATTCTGCACAACATCAAAAAGAAAGCCAACTACAATTTTGACACCGATGGGTGGTTCGATTTTTCAGAGAGTGCAAACGACAAGACTCATTTCACGCTGAAAGCATACAATAACGGTGCCGATGCCAGCGAAACAGGCGTACTTGTGCCGCTGGAGAATGAGGCCCACAGCAACAGCCTGCTTTTGGCACCCAATGCGAATGACTATATGTTTGTCATCCCACAGACCGTTGCAGCATGGGATTATGCCAGCAATGGGGCGTACATTGAGATACAATGCTCCATCACCAAAGGTGAGAAGACTTATGATGACAGTGGGCGCGTATATCTTCCGTTCACCGACACATGGGAGAAAGGATGTATTCACCGCTATAACATCCGAATGGGTACCAGTCTAAGAAACATATCCGGAGCACCCATCGATTTTAGTAACTGAAAAAAATAGAAAGCAAATATGAAAAAAGTATATATCTGCCCATCCTCAGCCGACTCGTCCTATCATCTGTCAGGACCGGTCATGGTGGTTGAAGGCTCTCATCAAATCAACTCTTTCTCTGAAAAGGAGACCATGAATCTTGGTGGAGACTTAGGCGAGACCTCAGGGACTAAGACCAAAAGCGTGCTTTGGAGCGATGGCAAAGATGCCGAAACCTCCAACTACGACTTCAAGCTTTGGTGATCGCTATCAGAGCAGTTCCACACGGCACTGACCGTTAGAAAAAAGAAAGCCGTGAATGCAGATTCTCAATCGCTGCATTCACGGCTTTTATGATGTTATGTCATAGGGACACAGTCCCTGATTGGAGTCAAATGTTGAAATCAGAACATATATCCAAGCTGGAGTGTGGTGGTGTGGATTGATGTGTTCTTACCGATTTCGTTGAAGTCTGTTCCGTAGGAGAAGCCAATCATATACTTGCTGTCGTAAGTGGCTTTCACGCCCAGTTCCCATCCTGCCTGGAAGCGGTTCCAAGTGTAGTCGCTCTTGCCCATATCCTTGCTGTCGAAGCAGTCGATGGATGCCTTCTGCTGCTGGATGATCTCACCATTGGCCTTCATCATGATATCCTCTTTCTTCTGCTTTGCAAGGATGTTGAAGCGGAAGTTGAGTCCGAAATAAGGAAGGAGAGAGAACTTGGAATAAGGCACGTCCCATTTGTAGAGCAGCTGAACAGGCACCTTTGCAGAGAGCATGCGGTATTTGTTGGTGAGGTATTCCGTGGTGGTTTCGTCAGCCTTGGCAGAGATGGTATTCTTGTCGTAGGAGTACTGTACACCGATTCCACCCTCCACATAGAGCGGCAGTTTCTGAGAAACATGGAATGCCTTGCTGTAGCCGAGAGAGAGCCCCGTGAATTTCAGATTGTTATAATAATCATAGTCTGACTTCGTGGAACTCGGGTTATACTGAAACCAAACCGTCTGCCAGGTGGCAGGAGTGACTGTCTTCTTTGCTGTCTGAGCTGATGCACTGGCAGCGAGAGTCATGAGTGCCACGAGGGCAACAAACTTCATTTTCTTCATAATTAAAAGCTATGTTAATGATTAATTTTCCTTTTAAGCTACAAAGTTACGAAAAAACGAGAGAAGAGCAAAATTTATTTTGCTTTTCCGACCGAGCGATGTGTTTAGCTCGGTTTGCAACGACTGAAACTTTAGTTTCACAAAGGAGTGCCGACTGAAAGGAGGTCCTATAAGTAACTTCGGCGAAGCCAAAGTGCTTTTTAAAACGAGAGAAGAGCAAAATTTATTTTGCTTTTCCAACTACCCTCATCAATACTCGCCGTGTTTCAGCACAGCCTTCATTTCTTTTTCTGAAGGTTTGAAGAGATAATTGAAGACTATGTTAGTTTCTCCTCGGCGGCACAAAGCAAGGAATACAGCTTTAGATGGGTCTTCTTCGTCTTCAAGAATGCCTTCCTTCATCACTTTGGTCATATCTTCTTCCGTCACATCGCCTATTTCTATCTGCTGCTCGTCAATCTCAGTGAAGAAGGTGATGGTTTTGTCAGAATAGTCAACCTTGGTGATGGTCATCCCAGCAGCCACCTCTTTCGGCAGTTCATTGTTCATCTCCATCATGGAGGAATCGAGCATCTCGATGATTTCCTCATCACTCATCTCCTCGATTACTTCGTTCACAGCGTCGAACACAGCCATCACGTCTTCCATCATGGCGGTGTCAAGGACCAGCTCCTCATTGGCGGCAACAGCATTTTCAGTCGTCTTTGCTGGTTTCTGCTCGTTGGTGCATGCAATTGTCAGGCATCCTGCCACAACGGCAAACGCAATCATTATTTTTCTCATAAATAAACGGTTTTAATAGTTAATGATTCCACTTATCGCAATTATTCATGCAAAATTAGGAAATATATCGGAATTTTTCAGCGCCAAACTCATAAAAAATCACATACTTAAGAAATCTTCAGAAAAAAAATGCTAATTTTAGGCGGAAAATAAAAAAAGTATGAGAAAGCGCACCTTCGTCATGCTGATTTGCATGGCAATGACTATCCATGGCAGACTGACGGCACAGACCAGAATCGTGCTCGATGGGAGCCTGGAGCAGAGCGAACCTTCCAAAGGAATCTACAATGAAGCCGACGCGGCGTTTGAGGCCATCAACCACACCAGCGATGCCGTGCTGGAGGTGTGGCCTGGGGTGTATTGGCTCGATGACCCCGACGACCCGGAAGTGCGACACGGCAAAAATGGAGACGTGCCTTACGGCGCCACTCTCCGCTGTGAGAGGCTCCGCATATTGGGAAAGGGCGGTGATTCCTCCGACATCGTGTTCGCCGTGAACCGAGGTCAGACCCAAGGCGCCATCGGCAACTATACCATGATCCACTTCATCGGCAAGGAAGTGAGTGCGGAGAACGTGACTTTCGGCAACTTCTGCAATGTGGACCTCAACTACCCTAAAGACCCTGCCAAAAGCAGAAAAGCACGCTCAAAGGCCATCGTGCAGGCGCAGATTGCCATCTGCCAGGGAACGGAGACTGTCAGGATGCAAAACTGCCGGTTCATCTCACGACTCAACCTCTGCCCTTTCGTAGGTGCATCCAGAGCCTATTTCAACGACTGCCATTTTGAATGTACCGACGACGCGCTGAACGGCTCTGCCTTCTACGAACACTGCACATTCACCTTCTTCAGCTCCAAGCCATTCTACAGCACGGCAGCCACAGGCGCCGTGTTTCACGACTGCGACATCACCACCCACGTGAGAGGTACCCAATACCTGACGAAAGCAGGCGGAACAGTGACGATAATCAACACGCGATGGCACTCCGACTCTGATTCACTGCAGATTGAATGGTCGAAGGACGATGAGCCCTACTACACCTGCTATGCCTCCGACGTGACGCTCAACGGAAAACCGGTCCAGATTGACAAAGGGAGACCATGGCGGACCGTGGACTGCTCCGACCCTTGGCACCGCTACCTGTTCGTGGAGCCCGCCCGCACCTTCGCCTATCCTGCCGCTGGACGGGATTTGGTCATCCAGACAAGGGAATGCGCATGGGGAGAACATCCCCACAGCAGCCAGCCACGATACGAACGCACCTATCACAAGGAAAACAGCTCATACAAGACGGTTCACGACACCATCATGGTGGAACGCGACGGAATGCGGGCCATCGCCTGCGTGCATATTGACGGC
>Ga0256404_1011909_pt1 | contig 11485 bp, 6 predicted proteins | sample RumenRJG_01DNA_FD_185990 | JGI IMG/M metagenome (GOLD analysis project Ga0256404, IMG submission 185990) | Bovine rumen microbial communities from Lethbridge, Alberta, Canada - RJG_01 | ecosystem: Host-associated > Mammals > Digestive system > Stomach > Rumen | place: Canada: Alberta | collected... | reverse complement strand
TAGTGTATGCTCGTTAATATAATAACTATCAATAATCTTGTAAATATGAGACATTTTCCTGCTTTTATGCTAAAATTAATGCATAACTATTTTCCTTCCAAGAGGAATTACCGTGCATTTTCAGCCAGGAAAGTGAGCAAATGGCCATGTATAGAACCACTACATCGTCTCAGATCCGGTTTGATGATTTCAATCAGGCCTGCGGCATGCAGCTCGACAAGAACAACGAATGGATCCGCATGGGGGACCTGATCCCCTGGCAGGAGCTTGAGCATCTGTATGCGGCATACTTTCCCAGCAAGAACGGCCGGCCGGCACATCCCTTCCGGGAGGCGCTGGGAACCCTCATCATTCAGCAACGGCTTACGCTTTCGGACCGGAAGACAACGAAAGCCATCGAGGAAGGCCCGTATCTTCAGTATTTTATCGGGCTTCCCCGCTTCCAGAACAAGGCCCCGTTCCAGCCAACGCTTCTGGTTGAATTCAGAAAGCGCCTGACTCCTGAGATTATGGAGAAGTGCAACGAGATCATCATTCGGGCGCTAAAGGAGGCTGAGCAAAGAGCTGCGGAAGCAGCTCCGAAGAAACGGGGAAGGAAACCTGCCGAAGAAGTGCCGGCTGAAAACGGCAATCTCGGCACTGCAATACTGGATGCCACATGTGCGCCTTCTTATATCCGGTATCCACAGGACTTCTCATTGCTGAATGAAGCGAGAGAGAAGCTCGAAGGTATGATCGACTGGTTCTATAAAAAGTACGGCTTCGATAAAAAGCCCCGCACCTACCGCCGGATTGCGCATCAGGAGTACCTTGCGCTGGCAAAGAGCAAAAAGCGTACTGCATCAAAGATCCGCGCTACGGTCAGGAAGATGCTCGCATATGTGAAGCGCGATCTCGGATATCTCGCCGGATACATGTCCGAAGGCTATGCAATGACTGACAGGAAGATGATCAACACCTATCTTGTCATCTGCACGCTTTATGAACAGCAGCAGTACATGTGGGACAACCGCGTGCACAGTGTAGAACACCGTATTGTAAGCCTGTCCCAGCCGTGGATCAGGCCGATTGTCAGGGGTAAGGCCAAGGCCCCCACGGAGTTCGGCGCAAAGTTTGAAGTGATCCTTGATGAACATGGATATGCGCGTATGACGCGGATATCCTTTGAAGCGTTCAATGAATCCGAGAAGCTCCAGGAAGCGCTCACCAAGTACCATGAGCGTACCGGCAGATGGCCTAAGCGGGTGCTTGTTGATCAGATATACCGGACAAGGGCGAACATTGCCTTTTGCAAGGAGCATGGCATCCGAATATCGGGTCCGAAGCTGGGGCGTCGGTCGAGCGACGAAAAGCAGAACCAGGCAGACAAAAAGACAGCCTACAAAGATAACACGGACCGCATCGGCGTTGAGAGGTTCTTCAGCCTCGGCAAGCGCTGCAACGGTATGGGCCTGATTAAAACAAGGCTCGAGGAGACTTCTATCACGGTGATCTCGCTCGCTGTCCTTGTCACAAACCTTTTCAGGCACACGAACGGTATTATTTTTTTCGCTTTTTATCTTATCAACGAAGAGGACGACCCAGGGCGATATTTTGCGTTGTTTGATGTTGATGAGGATGAAATCGGAGTATAACTTCCTCTCCCCATTGGCACCCGACGATAAGGTGGCAGGGCTTCCTCAGCGTAATCTTAAAACCGTGCACTTGGCTCGCCGAGGCTTCTTAACGAGCAGACACTAATTATGCCCGTCTACATGTCGGGGCCCACTTGGGCCCTGTGGATTGAAATCGGTGATCTCCCACATCAAAGCCCCGGAATTGTCGTCGGGGCCCACTTGGGCCCTGTGGATTGAAATCTGCGGGTATGAGTGCGAGTACGAAGAAAACCCGGGTCGGGGCCCACTTGGGCCCTGTGGATTGAAATAATTGCAAGGGGCGCATACTTCTCCGCTCCCTGGTCGGGGCCCACTCGGGCCCTGTGGATTGAAATTGCTCGACGAATCCGCCGTCCGCATGTCCGCCGAGTCGGGGCCCACTCGGGCCCTGTGGATTGAAATCAGATAGCCCACCTGCGACTTTGCAACCGCTAAAAGTGTCGGGGCCCACTCGGGATTGGCAGCGCTTGATTTTAAAATGAGGGATGTTATAATATGTTTAGCAAGACAGCCGGCAGGTGCTGCACCACCCGCTCCGGTGTGCTAACTAAAGAATAGCCGTCAGCTTACTAGGGCAGGACGGCTATTTTTTATGGGACAGATTCAGTATTGCTACAATCAGAGATGCGATTGTGAGTATCACCATAATTTCCTCATAAGAAGACATGAGGACCACCTCCTTCCGCAAGACTCGGAGATAGGTGGCTGGCTCGTCCTTCCGGCTGCCCGGCTAAACATATTATACGATTATCATTATGCGAAATGGAATATATCGCATATTATACTATAAAGAAGGACTTTGATAAACAAAAAAACGCTCAGCCGTTGAAATATAACGTTCTGAGCGCTGTGTCTTTGTTTTCGGGGTTCCAACTGGTTTTTGTGGGAAATCAGGCAGAAGTATCACTCCAGCCCCGTCATCCCAATCACGGCCCAGTCATAGGTGTCCATGGCCTGGAGAAAGGCGAGAGAGGCGGCGCTGAAGGAGGCTTCGGCGGAGACGTAATCCAGCTCTGCCGAGAGCCGCTCGGGCTCTCCCAGAAGCCCCGCGGAGGCCTTGAGGTCCGAAACGCGCTTCGCCTCCTGCGCCTTTGCCCAGCCGATCTGGGCGCTGTTGTATTCCTGTTGCTTCTGAAGCACGGCCTCGTAGAGCGAGGCCATTTTTGCTGTCAGCTTCTGTTCGCCCTCCGCGTTGGTACGGAGGCGGACGTCGGTGGCGGGGGTGGAAGAGCCCCGGTTCTGCTTCCGCTGGCTGATGAGAGTGGTGTTGTTGCCGATGGCCTTCCAGGTGTCGGCCTCCAGGTTTATCCCGGCGATGCGGGACGGGTCGGGGGAGGGCAGCGGTGCGATCACAAGGCTCCCGTCATCCGGCATGCCCACCATGTAGCAGAGATTCCGGTAGGCGGCAGTGAGACTGTCTTCGGCGGAAGAGAGGCGGCTCGCGGTGGTCAGATAGCTGTTCTCCGCGCTCAGAACATCCACGTCTGAGGCGAGGCCCGCGGCCCGCCGGGTCTTTGAGAGCTCCCACTGGCGCCTGCGGAGGTCGGTCTCCTTCTGGGCGGTGTCCCGCTGGTGCCGGAGGCTCTCGTAGGAAATCATGAGGGACTGGGCTGCGATGGTGGCCTGCCGCTCGGCCTGGCGCAGGGAGCGCTGGGCGGAGTAGCTGGTCATGCTGTCCCGCATCTTCCGGTACATGGTGATGGAGCTGGTGTAGGTGTCATATTCGGTCTTCCAGCTCTTCGCGAGATCCTTGTCCCGGTTATCTGCGGCGCGCTCCCGCTCACTGTAGGCGTCCCGACGCTCGAAGATCAGCTCGTTCAGGGCCTGCTCGTACTGGGCAAGGCGGTCCTCGTAGCTTTTGGCTGCGGCAAGTACGTTCGGGTTTCCGTTGTGCACGGCTTCCTGCAGCGCCTCATAGCGGAGCACGCCGCCCTGGACCACGGGCTCAGAGGGCGCAGCCTCGGTCTCGGTCACTGCCTGCGCCTGGTCAGCCGCCGCAGCCTCGGTCTCGGTCACTGCCTGCGCCTGTTCAGCTGCCGCAGCCTCGGCCTCAGTCGCTGCCTGCGCCTGGTCAGCCGCCGCGGTTTCTGCCGCGGTCTGCGCCAGCGCGTCGCCGGGGCCGGCTGCGAAGGCCGCATTCCCGCCGGCAAGCGGTCCCGCGGACAGGACGGCAGCCAGAGCCGCGGTCAGGAGCAGTCCTCTGGGGATCCTGTTATTTTCCCTTCTCTGCATTTACATGTCCTTTCTCTGGCTAGGAGAAGCTTCCCGGCTCAGCAGGCAGGAGCTTCAGCTGAAGCGGCCTGCCGACCCTTTCCCGCCCTTATTCCGCGGCCGCCAGTCCCTTCACGCTCCAGTCGTAGGTCTCCATGGCGGAGAACAGGGAGAGCGACGCGCTCTCGGCCGAGAGGGCCGCTGTGGCGGCTGCGTTTGCCTGGGTGTCGTAGTCCTGCTGCGTCATGGCGCCGGCCGAGAGCTTCGCGGCGGCAATCTGGAGATTCTGGGCCTCCAGCGCGGCCTTCGCCTGGGCCTGCTGCAGAGAGAGCCGGGCGGTCAGAACGCTGCGGTGTGCGGAGGAGAGGGATGCCGCGATCTTCTTCCGGTTGTTCGCGACGGTGGTCTCCAGGTTCTCCCGGGTGAGGGCGTCCTTCGCGTTGTCCTTTTTCCGGAGGTTGATCCGCAGGGTGTAGTTGTTCTCGTAAGCCTGCGCGAGGTCCGCCTCCGGGTTCATGAGGTCGATCCGGGCCAGGTCCACCGCCGGCAGCGGGCCGATCTCCGGCCGGTCCCCGTACTTCCAGCCGAGCCGCACGTTCATGCTCTCCAGCACGCTGTTAATGCTCTGGTCGGTCTGGCTGAGCTGGTCCTCCGCCGTGGAGAGGGCCTGAAGGGCGTTCAGCCGGTCCAGCTCCGTGGCGAGGCCGGCACTCTTCTGGAGCTCCTTCTGCCGGAGTGCGCGGGCGGCGTTGTCCCTGGCCGCCTCCTGGGTTTTCTTCTGATTTAGGAGCGTGTAGTAGCGGATCATTTCCGACTGGGCGGCCGCTACCAGGCTCATTTTTGCCTTCTCATAGGTCAGGAGGTAGATCTGGCTGTCGTCCAGGGCCTCCGTGGCCTGCCGGTACATGTTGTCCGCCTGGATCCGGAGGCTCAGCTCCCGGGCCATGCCGGAGGCCGTGTCCGTGTCCAGATCCTCCATCTCGTTTAAAAAATCCTCGGCCAGGCTGTAGTACTCGTTGGAGACCTGACTGTTGGTGTCGCCGTACTCCTCCCGGAATTTCCGGTAGTTGTACTGGTTGTTCTGGACGGTGGCGTTGTACTCCTCGATGAGCCCCTCCAGCTCCCCGTATTCAATTCTGTTGTCCCTGAGCTGCGCCCACTCCTCCGCGGTCCGGGCAAATTCCGGGCTGGAGGCAAAGGCGGGGGTGGAACAGACAGACACTGCGATGAGCAGCGCGGCGGATGTCAGGGCGGCGGAGAGTGCCGCAGAGCGCGCCGCCGGGCGCGCCGCGGAATTCAGGCGCGGATACATCCGCCGCATCGTTTTCTTTGTCTTTTTCATTCGGAGTCACCTCCCTTCGGCGGATTCTGTTTAAATTCCGGGATTCCCTTTTCGCTCGCCGTCACCACAGTTTCCGCCGATTCAATGTCGTTCGCCGACTCCGCAGTTTCCGCTGTTCCGGCGGCGATTGCCGGTCCCGAGCTTTCCGCGGCCTTCGGTTTCCGACTCATCATTCGGTAGTAGACCGGAAGCATTAAGAGGGCGAGGACGGTGGCCGCGGTCAGGCCGCCGATGTCCGTCACTGCGAGGCCCTGGGTGGTGCTGCCGGCGTTGCCCAGTCCCAGGGACATGGGGAACATGGCCAGCACAGTGGTCAGGGTGGTCATCAGGATGGGGCGGATTCTGGTGGCGCCCGCCTCGATGATGGCGGTATCCAGGTCCATGTCTGCCCGGTTCTGGTTGGCGGCATCCACGAAGAGGATGCCGTTGTTCACGGCGGTGCCCGAGAGCATTAGGAAGCCGATCAGGGACACCATGCTGATCTTTAAGTTCAGGAGCCACAGGAGCCCGAAGGCGCCGATCAGGCTGAAGGGGATGGTGGTCATCACCATGAGGGAGTAGCGGATCGATTCAAACTGGGCCGCCATGACCACAAACACCAGGAAGACCGCGGTGCCGATGGCGCCGTACAGGGAGGCGAACTCCTCCTGCTGGGAGCGGTCCCGGGAGTTCATGCCGATGGTGACGTTCCCGGTGAGCAGGGGCTGCACCACCTCCTGCTGCAGGATCTGCCGCGTGGCGGAGCTGGCGCCGGAGGTGTAGGCGGCGCTCACTGTCACCTGGTACTGCTTGTTTTCCCGGGAGATGGAGCTGGGGCTGTCCACCACCTTGATCTGGGCCACGTCCGTGAGCGCCACGGCCCCGCCGGAGGAGGTGTTCAGCACGATGCCCTCCACCTGGTTCAGGGTCTCGTATTCCCCTTCCGGGTACTCCACCTTCACGTCCAGGCTCTCCCCGTCCACGTCGATTTCCATGGCGGTCATGCCGCTCAAGCGGTTCGAGATGGCGCTGCCGATCTGGGAGGCGCTGATGCCGGCGGCCTTCGCCTGCAGGGCGTCCACCTGGACCTCCAGGATGGGGGCGCCGCTGGTGGTGCTGGAGGTGACCCGAGTCACCTCGCTGCGGTTCTTCAGGGCCGCGGTCACATCGGCCGCCACCGCCTTTACCTCGTCGTAATTGGCACCCTTTAGGATCACGGAGTAGCTGTTCCGGAAGCCGGACATCATGCTCATGGAGGAGCTGGCCGAGACAGAGATGTCGCAGTTGGTGATGTCGGAGAGCTCCTCACTCCACTGGTCGGAGATCTCGGCCGTGGTCATGGACCGGTCGTCCTTGAGGTACGCGGTGATGCTGGCGGAGGCGCCTCTGGCTCCGCCGCCGAGCTGGGTCATCCAGGAGTCCAGATCCGGGTGGGAGCAGATGATGTCCTCGATCTGCTGCGCGATTTTGTCGGTCTCCTCGGTCCGGAGCCCGGGCCGGGTGGTGATGGAGATGCGGATTTCGCCCTGGTCGTCGGAGGCCATGAGCTCGGTCCCGAGGCTCATGCCGAGGCGGAGAGCGCCGGCGAGGAGCGCCACGGAAATGCCCATCACCAGCCACTTGTGGGGCAGGATGTTCTTCATCCACACCCGGTAGCCCTTCTGCATGGATCTCACCGGGGCCGAGAAGGGCGCCTTCTCCTTCTCCACAGGCTTATAGAGCATGTAGCAGAGGGGCACGATGGAGATGGCGGAGAGGAGCGAGGCCATCATGCAGAACACGATGGTGAAGCCCAGGGGCTTGAACATCTGCCCCGCCATGCCCGCGATCATGGCGAGAGGCAGGAACACCACGCAGGTGGTGAGGGTGGAGCCCATGACCGAGAGAGACACCTCGTTGGTGCCGAGGAGCGCGTTTTTGTGAAACTCCACGAAACCGCCGGTGCCCTTATCCTTCTCCGCCGCCCGGAAGCAGCTCTCCAGCACCACGATGGAGTTGTCCACCATCATGCCGACGCCCAGGGTCAGGGCGGAGAGGGTCACCACGTTCAGGGAGTAGCCCATGCGGGTCATGAGGATCAGGGCCGTCAGAATCGAGAAGGGAATGCTGGAGCCTACAATCAGGGAGGCCTTCAGGTCCCCGAAGAAGAGCCAGATGATGAACATGGAGATGACGACCGCCAGGATCAGGGTCTGGACAACCGACACCAGGGAGTCCCTGATCTGCTCCGCGGAGTTCCGGACGACGCGGATGTTCAGGTCAGGGTCGTTTTTCTGAAGGGTCTCGATGACCTGCATGGCCTGGTCGGACAGCTCCACCGCCGTGGCGTTCTGCTGCTTGGTGATGGACATGGAGACCGTGGGGTTCCCGTTGTAGCGGGCCACGGAGCTCGCCGTCTGCTGGTTCAGGTAGATATCTGCCACGTCCTGGAGGTAGACGGTGCTGCCGTCCTTTGTGGTGAGGGGGATGTCCTTCAGCCTGTCCAGGGTGTCGTACTTCATGCGGGTGGAGAGAGACATCTCCAGGCTTCCCACATAGGTCTCGCCGGAGGGGTAGGAGACGCTGGCCGCGGCGATGTCCTGGGCAATGGACTGCATGGTGAAGCCGTACTGCTGGACCTTCTCCTCGATGAGCTCGATCTTCACGTACTTGCTGGAGCCGCCGCGGATGGCCACCTCGGAGGCGTCCGGCATCTTTTCGAACTCCGGGACGATCTCGTCGTTCACGTAGGTGTAGAGGTCCGCCTTCGAGGGATTGTCCACCGTGAGGGTGATGTCCGCCTGGGCGTTCATGTCCATCTGCATGATGGTGGGCTCGCTGGCGCCGTCGGGGAGACGGTTGGTGATGCCGCTGATGCGCTTTTTCACGTCGTCGTAGGCGTCGTCCGTGTCTGTGCCGTACTCGAACTGCAGCATGACCATGGACCGGCCCTCGGAGGAGGTGGAGGTGATGGTCTTCACGCCGGAGAGGGAGCCGATGCGGTCCTCAATGACACGGGTCACCAGCTCGTCCATGTCCTCCGGGCTGGCGCCGGAGTAGGTGGCGGAGATCATCAGCATGGGGGTTTCCATCTGGGGGCTCAGCTCGAGCCGGGCGCTCATGACGGACTGGAAGCCGAACACGATGAGGCACAGAATGCCCATGAACACCGTGACCGGCCGGCGAAGCACAAAGCTGGTTATGCTCTTCATGGCGCGGCCCCCTTACTGCGGTCTGCCGCCGCCGTTTTGGCCGCCGGAACCGCCCTGGCGACCGCCGTTTTGGCCGCCGGAATCGCCCTGGCGACCGCCGTTCTGGCCGCCTGCGCCGCCAGCGGGTGCGCCCTGGCCGCCTGCGCCGCCCTGGCCACCGTTGCCCCGGCCGCCCTGACCGCCCTGGCCGCCTGCGCCGCTGCTGCCCTGGCCGCCTGCGCCGCCGCTGCCCTGGCCGCCGGGACCGCCCTGGCCCGCGGCGGATTCGCCGGGCAGGCGGACCTTGGCGCCGTCATAGAGCTCGGAGCTCCAGCTCTTTACTACCTTTTCGCCGCCCTTGAGGCCCTTTTTCACCTCGATGACCTGGTCGTCGAAGATGCCGGTCTCGATGTCGACGCGGCTTACGCTGCCCTCCGCGTAGGTGTACACGTAGGGCTCGGAGTTCTCGTAGAAGACAGCGTCCACGGGGATGGTCATGACGTGGTCCGCCTTCTGGGAGGTGATGACCAGCTTCACCCGGGATCCGGTGGGAAGCTCCGTGTTTCCGGTGAGGCGGGCCTTCACCCTGTAGAGGCCTGTGGAGGCCTCGGCCATGGTGCTGACCTCATCCACCACGCCCATGTAGCTGTTCCCGTCCTTTTCGGCCTGGAGGGCATCCCCCTCCTTCATGTAGCCCCTGATGCGCTCGGTGGTGGAGAAGCTGATGATCCGGTTTCCCTGGCCCGAGATCACGCAGATCTGGGTGTTCTGGGAGACGGTGTCGTGCAGCTCCACGGAACAGAGCTCCACCACGCCGGTGATGGGGGCCTTGATCTCCGCGTTTTCCAGCTGGGTGTTGTAGGCGAGCTCCGCCTGCTTCACCTGGATCTCGGCGCTCTCCACGCTGTTCCGGTACTGGGCGAAGGCCTGCTCGGACAGGCCACCCCCGTTGTACACGATCTGCTGGCGGGCCAGCTCCTCCCGGGCGTGCTTTAAGATGACCCGGGCCGACTCCAGGGAGTTTTTGGCGGACTCCACCTGCCGGGTGTCGATCTGGCAGATCACGTCCCCCTCGGTGACGATTTCCCCGGCCTTGATATTCACCGCGGTGACGTCGCCGGAGGCCTTTGGGTAGACGTAGACCACGTCAGAGGGCTCCACCGTCCCGATGACGCTGGTGGTGAGGCGGATGTTCCCGGTGGCGGGCTCCGCCGTGTCCACGACGGGCAGCGAGACCGGGGCGGCAAAGCGCTCCTCCTTCCGGAAGCGGGGAAGAACCAGGAAAACAACGGCTGCAGCGGCGGCCAGGAGGGCTGCGCCGGCAAGGACTTTTTTCATCATGAAGGACTCCGTTTCTGTTGGGGGTTCATATCAGACAGTAGAACTCTCAAAGTATAACGGGGCAAACTGAAGTCTTACTGAAAGCGGGGCGTCGGCAGCGTGTTTTCTGCAGGAGACCAGGGCGCTGAAAACTTATTTCCTCTTCGCGGAAAGCAGGTGGTCCAGGTAGACCGATTTGAACTGCCTGCTGGCCAGGGCCTGCTTTAAGGGCGGGAGCTTCAGGATGGTGCCCAGGACCGCCGCCATGGCCCGGTGGTTCGCGAAGGCCTGGTTGTCGAAGATCAGGTTCGGAAGCGTCCCCTTCTCGATGGCCTCCAGCACGAAGCGGTGGGTGCTGTTCACCGGGGTGATGACCTGGATGGGCCGGCGGTTTAAGACGATGGCCTTCTTCGGGCAGTTCCTGGCGCAGACGCCGCAGCCCAGGCAGATGGACTCGTCGATCACGGGGCGCTTCTCCTTCATGGAGATGGCGTTGATCGGGCAGACCTTCGCGCATTTTCCGCAGCCCACGCAGCGCTCGGTGCTGATCTTCGGGATGTAGTTGGTGGTGGCGATGGGCTGCATGGGGCTGAACTTCTTCGCCGCCCCCAGGGCCTCGCAGCAGCAGCTGCAGCAGTTGCACATGAAGGCCGGGCGCTCCCGCACATTCTCCCCGATCTGCACCAGGTTGTACTCGTAGGACATCTGCAGGATCTCCTTCGCCTCGGACTTGGAGATGAGGCGCGCGTAGCCCCCGTGCTCCGAGAGGGACCGGGCCACGTTGTCGAAGGTGAGGCAGGTCTCCAGGGGCGCGTGCAGCTCGCAGGGCTTCCCCAGGTGCAGGTTCCGGTGGCGGCAGTAGCAGATGCCCACCCCGATGTGTTCCGCCTCCTCGATGATGTGGGTGGCCCGCTCGTAGTCCAGGATGTGGTTGCCCTTTTCCGTCATGAGCACCGGCTCCTGGACAAAGGCCCGGGCCAGCTTGGTCTCCATGCCGAGGAAGAGCTCCTTGATGAAGTCCTCCTCCACGTCCAGGTACTGGTAGAAGAGCTCGCTGAGATACTTCTGGTCGATGTCGCCCCGGGTCCGCATGAGGGCGAACTCAAAGAAGCCGATCATGGGCGGCGGCAGCACAAAGCGGCGGGTGCCCTGGTACCAGGAGTCCACCAGGAGGCCCTTTTCGCAGAGCCGGTCCAGAAGCTTCTCCGCCTTCAGCTCCGTGGTGCCCCAGAGCTCCGAGGCCTTCTTTACCGTGAAGGGGCGTATGGGGAGCCGGGAGACCCACTTCGCCTCCTTTTCCGTGAACAGCACCTGCAGGATCTTTGTCAGTGTCTCGGAGGGCGGGGCCCCCTGGGTGAACCAGTTGATCCTGTCCTCAAGGTTTTTATAGGCGTCTCTCGATGTCAGATGTCCCATCCAGGACCTCCTTCTGAAAAATTCTGTACAGTTATTAGAATTATACGGAAAGCGGGAAGCGGCCGCAATTGGAACTGGCAAAAGCTCTTGAACTGCAGGTTTGTTATGCTATACTTGAATTAGCTAAGACTAACTAAAGGGAACGGAGGGGGCTCCTCCGCCTTGAGACGGGTACAGACGGGTATGAAGGAAGAGAATGAGAGCGGCCGCGGGGAGGACGTCCGCGGAGACGGTATCCCCGAAGACAGGGGCCGCAGAGACAGCGCCCGCGGAGACAGCGCCCGCGGCGAGCATGTCCGCGGGGAGGTGCTCTTAAGCGCCTCCCACATCGTGAAGGACTTCTCCCTGGGCGAGGTGACGGTCCACGCCCTGCGGGACGTGTCCTTTGAGGT
>Ga0256404_1011908_pt1 | contig 11487 bp, 11 predicted proteins | sample RumenRJG_01DNA_FD_185990 | JGI IMG/M metagenome (GOLD analysis project Ga0256404, IMG submission 185990) | Bovine rumen microbial communities from Lethbridge, Alberta, Canada - RJG_01 | ecosystem: Host-associated > Mammals > Digestive system > Stomach > Rumen | place: Canada: Alberta | collected... | reverse complement strand
TTGATGCTGGGCACCGGTCTTTCTCCGGGCAGTGGCTTTGGATCTCTGTATTCGCTGTGCATCTTGGCAAGGGAAAAGGCGGGCCGCCGGAGCGGCCTCGCCAAGGTTTAAGGTTTAGATGTTCGCTTCGCTCACGTCTAAAAGCGCGACCGGGAGCGCCAGGTTCGAGCCGTACATGCCGTAGTAGTTGAGGAAGCCGTAGTAGCCGATGGAGCACCAGGCGTTGAGGGCGCTGTAACGGGATGCGGACCAGATGTACGAACCATTCGAGATGGCGCTGCCGCCGATGGCGTTGAGGGCCCTGTTGATGGGGTCTGCGTCACGGCTGGCGGTGGTTCCGTGCTTGATGGTCGAGAGGATCCCGCAGAGGGTGTCCACGTCGGGCAGCTGCCAGGCGCCTTTCTTGAGCAGCTCGTGGTTGTAGACCACGGATGCGCAGTAGTCGGCTGCCGGGAAGGCGACGATCTCCGTGTTGTCCTGCTTGGTGAACTTGACGCCTGCCATCTGGTAGGTGTTGCGCTTTCCGTCTCCGTAGGTGGCCTTGTCTCCCAGCGGGCCGTAGTTGGTCGGGCGGAGCGGGAGACAGGTCTCCATGAACTTGAGCCAGCCAGCCTCTCCCTCTCCGTAGATGGCGCGAAGGCCGGCGCAGAAGTCGCCGGGATTCTGGGTGCTGGTACCGAGCCAGGTCGGGAGGTTGATGGGGTACGTCTGCTTGACGTTGCTGCCCTGGTCGCTGGTGCGGCCTCCCTGGTATGCGGAGGATCCGTTGTCGTTGCGATAATAAGCGATGGCGCGGTCCCAGTTGCTGATGCTGCCCTCTCCGGAGCGCTGGCCGTTGATGCGGAGCATTGCGCTGCTGGCCGGGATGCCGGGCAGCAGGTTGGCGCTGATTGAGAAGCCCGACTTGGCGCTGTTGCTGGCCTGGCGGTAGTCGGTGAACAGGAAGGACAGGGTGATGTTGCCCTGGGCGTCGGAGTCGGCTCTCCACTGCTGGGTGGTGAAGGGCGCGGTGCTCTTAAAGTAGGCGTTGAGGGTCGTCAGGAAGTCTGCGACGTTGTCGGCGTTGTAGTTGATGGTGTAGTCCACTCCGGTGCCCCAGTCGCTCGCGCTGCGGACGGTGAGGACGCCTGAACGGTCGGTGCCGTCCAGAGTGTAGCCTGTGAGCTTAAAGCTGTAGATGGCGCTCCACTGCTTGCTGGTGTTGGTCTTGTGAACGATGACCAGCTTGCCGCGGTAGTCCTTGTGGTCTACGCCGACGGCGACCACTCCGACGACGGTGTAGTTGCTCATGAAGCTGGAGCTGCTGAAGGTGTCCAGCGCCACGAAATGCAGGGCGCTGTTGCCGTCCAGGACGGCGATGCTGCCGGTCTTGGCGTGCTTGGCTCCGACGATGACGTTGCGGCCATCGTAGTGGATTGCGTTGCTCTCTCCCACCAGGGAGACCTGCGATTCAAATGGGGATTTGGCGTCGGCTGCGTATGCGGCCTCGGTGTCGTAGTATTTGATCATGGCTTTCGGTTTTTATGCGTTGATCCAGTCGCTTACGGCGTTCACGTCTTTGGCGTAGTAAAGTCCACCGGATGCGGCTTCGGTGTTGATGTAGAGCTGGCCCTTAAAGGCGGGGATGCCGTCCCAAGGCAGGCCCTCGGGAAGGTTGGCGGGCTTGGTGGCCGCTGCCGGGACGCCGGCGCCATAGAGCACCGTCGGGTAGAGGTACTTGGTCAGCTCGAGGGCGTCGACGCTCTCGGCTGTCACCTTTCCGAGCTTGCCGATGTTGTCCTCCAGGGCCCGCAGGCGCTCTGCGAGCGAGGCGACGGCCTCTGCCATCGTGCGGTGCTCGTAGATGCCGTAAAGCTGGGAGGTGAGGTTGGCCAGGCAGCCGTATTTGATGGCGACGACCTCGAGGTCTGTCACGCCGGGCTTGTAGCTCACGACGCACTTGCAGCTCTGGGGGATGTTCGCCACGTAGTAGCCGGTGTCGGGGATCTTCACGAAGCGGTCCTCATTGTTGGGGAGGTAGCGGTGCTCCGTGTAGGTCTCCTCGATGTAGACCGGGTAGCCGGTATTGACGGTGGTCTCCTCTGTGGTGACGGTCTCGCTGCCGGTCTCGGGGTCGATGATCACGACGTAGTAGAGCGGCTGGTTCTGGTCGTTTTTCTTCTGGACGGTGCGGATGCGCTCCGTCTCCTCGTAGAGGGCGATGACGGAAATGTCCAGGGCGGCGTGCGCGTTGTCGCTCGGGTTGTATCCGGTCTTGATCAGCAGCTCGGTGCAGGCCTCCACGTCGAAGGGCTCGGAGATGTTAAAGTTGGCGTTGACTGCCGCGGATCGTGTGGCGCACTTGACGTACTTGCCAGTCTCTCCTGCGGTCAGGGTGATGATGCTCTTTTCGGCAGAGTAGCCGAGGGCGGCTTTGAACTCTCCGAGGAGAGTCTCGCTCGCTGCGGCTGCGCCGACGGCCAGCAGGCCCCATCCCTCGGAAACGGTGAAGGTCCCAGCCGCCGGATCGTAGGTGAAGGACGGCTCGGTGCTCGGGTTTGCTATGAGCGCGGTGTAGGAGCTGCCGTTGTGATAGACGATAGCTCCTTTCTTGTAGTTGGTCCCGGAGGCCCACTCGTTTTTGAAATGGGGCACCGGGCCGAGGATGATTTGGGATGATGCGGACATTGTATGCGGGTTTTTGGTTATACGGTGAATTCGATAGTGACCATTCCGTCGTCATCGATGGATCCGGTCTGAGCCACTCCGGTCTGCGCGTTCTGGACGAGGATGAGCTCTCCGTCTTCCACCTTGAGTCCGATGAGGCCGGTGGTCAGTTGCTCGAGCTGTTCCGTGGCGGCCTCCGCATCAGCGGCGGCTGCGGCGGCTGCGGCGGCTGCATCATTGGCGTCGCCGGCTTTCTCCTCTGCGACGGCTGCGGCTGCGTTGGCAGCTGCGGTCGCCTCTGCGGATGCGGTCTCGCGGGCAGTTTCTGCAGATGCCCTCGCTTCCTCTGCGGTCTCTCGGGCGGTCTCTGCCTCCTGGCGGTCTTCTTCGTGGCTCTGGCGGGCCTCCTCATTTTCGTCGAAGGTCTCCATCCTGACGACCATTGCGTCTGCCACCTCTGTTGCGTGAGCGGCGGCTTCGCTTGCAATGGAGACAGCCTGGGAGCCAGCGGCGGCAGCAGTCTCTGCAGCGGCGGCTGCGGCCTGACTGGCGGTCTGCGCTGCCTGGGCGGCGGCGGTGTTCGCGGTGTCGCGGGCGTATGTGGCTGCGCTGTTGGCAGCGGAGGCTGCATCGGTGGCGGCCTGTACGGCGGCGTTGTATGCTGCGACGAATTCCTCCTCCGTGCCTACGAAGGTGCCGTGGGCGACGCAGAGGGTGTAGATGCTTTGGCCGGCCTCGGCGGCTTTCTTCCAGGTAGTTTCGTCTGTGCCCGGGGCCACTCCGAGGTTGTTCTTGAGGCTGATGTATCCGCAGCCATCACCTCCGTCCAGCGCTGCAAAGACCACGAGGGTCAGTGCCTCGTAGGTGACGTTGTTTTTCCAGTTGCCTCCTGCGGTGATTGCAACTTTGCCGAGGTCTATTGTCATTGCTCTTGTCGTTTAAATTGTCATTTTGAAATGGCCGGCGCTGTCCACCTCGAAGCGCTGGTTGGCGCTCTCTCCGGCGTCGCTCATCTGGAGGTGCATCGCGGCGTCGATCCTGAACGTCGGGTAGAGAATGCCTCCGTCCACTCCGTCTCGTCCGTCCTGTCCGTCTGCTCCGTCCTGTCCGTCTGCTCCGTCGCGACCATCCTGGCCGTCTCGTCCGTCCTGGCCTGCGGGGCCCTCCGGGCCGGTGGCGCTGGTACCGGAGTCCACGTAGTCTCCGGTGGTAGCATCCCAGATATACCAGTTGCCGTTCTCGCCAATGTAGGGCGCGTGTCCGGCTGCGGCGTTGGCTGCCTCCGCTGCATCGAGCGCTGCCTGAATGGCGCCGGTGAGGATGCTGGTATCCACGTCTGTGACGTCGATGTCCACCTCTGCGGTCTCATCCTCTGCGGTCGTGCCGTCGTCCTGCGTCTCGTCTGTGGTGGCCACGAACTCGAGGGCGTATTTGTCGTAGGTCGACGTCTGGTCCTGGATGGTCACCTCGACGATGAGCTTCGTCTTTCCGAGGTGCTGGGGCTGGTGTGCATCGTAATGACAGACGAGGATGGTGTCGTCCTCGCTGTCCACCTCCCAGGTGCAGGGGCCGTCTATGATCCTCTGCCTCTCGGAGTAAAGGAAGGCGCGGATGGTCTCGGCGTCCAGCCAGCTGACCCTGACTCCGTTGTCGGTCAGGGTCACTCGCAGTGTGACGTCGGTCTGCTGCCGTATGGGTTTGAGTGTTATCGTTGCCATTTGTCTGCAAGTTATTAAAGGTTTTTCGCTCTTACCGTTTTCGGGGTGTTCATTTGGTTGCTTATTCCTGAATATCGGCTGCAATAAAGCGGCGCTCCACTGCTGTGCTGTCTGTAAACTCTACCAGCTGGCCGGTCGTCAGTTCGGGTGTGAGGGTGGCTGCCGGCGTCGCCTCGCTGGTCTCGGTCTCCTGCTCGATGGTGGCGGCGAGATCCACGACTTGGATCTTTTCGAGCCTGGCGCGAGCGCTGTCCGAGAGCTCCAGCGGTGTGACGTCCTCCGGGATGGTCTCGGTCTCCTCGCTCTCTCCGGATTGCTCCTCTGGTGCGGAGGCTGCGGCTACGTAGGACCGGGTGCTCGCGTTGCTGAAGGCGACCCATGCGCGGAAGATGGCCGAGTCGAATCGGGCGGTCAGCAGATTGTAAGTCCCCGAGAGCAGCAGGTGCAGGACGTTCTTGTATCCGTAGTTGTCGTCGAAGGTCAGGCGCTCGTTCTTAGCCACCAGTCCCGACGGGCCCTCCAAGACTTCCAGCGGTGTGGCGTGGTATTGGAGGATCTGCAGTGCGATCTGGACCGGGAAGCCGAGCTCGGCGCTCCGGTCACTCCATTTCCAAAGGTAGGGTGCCAGCTGCGGGTGGTCATTGGAGTCTATGTAAAAGAAGGCGTTTTTATAGTTCGAGGGATGAACGAAGCCGACGTCCTGGGAGACGCATCCGAACATCGGGCTGCGGCTGCAGCGGACGTTGTAGTCGGCGTTGTTCACCGTCTTGATGGTGTCGCTGACCATCTTCTTTGTGAGCTCGCTCTCAATGCTGATGCTCTTGAGGCGGGCATAAAGGCCACGGCTCACCAGGACGTTGAAAACCAGGCCGCTGTTGTAAGTCCACCAGTAGGTTGTGGTCCGGTAGACCATTCCGCAAAAATACACCCAGAGGTAGCCGTATTCGCCGACATCGTTGCAGGCAGTCAGCGACTCTTCTATGCTCGTGATGTCTTCGGTGTCTGGATTGAAGGTCTTTTCAATTATGTACCGATTGTTGGTCTGGACCCAGTTGTCTCCGGTCCAGTAGTGGGTTCTGTTTCCGAAGGTCGGACCGTATGCTATGTAGTATTTGCATTTCCAAAGGCGGAAAGGATACGCGCCGAGCTTGCCGTTATCGTCGAATCCCGCCGGGCTCGCAAAGTCCAGCTTGATCTTCATCTGGGTGGATTTTGGCCTCATGTAAAAGGACGGACCGCCCAAGTCTTCGTAGCTAATGTTGACCTTCCCGCTGCTGTACGACATGGTTCCTCTGTTGACGTGGAAAAAGAGGTAATTTTTGAAGCCGTCGCCCTCAGTCTCTTTCGTGTAGTCCTGAATGCCGTAGCTCTCCGGGTAGATGTCCGGGTAGAGTTGGTGAATCATTCCGAGCTGCCCGGATCCGGAGGCGCCGCTTGCCATTGGCGCAGTTCCACTGACGGAGTTGCTCCGGCTTGAGCTCTGGCCGTAGGGGTCGATGACGTTGTCGTTTTTGAACTCCAGGACGTAGCTCTTGTTCATATTCTGGCTCAGGTTGCAGCGTTTTGTGTCTACTGCCTGGTACTCGAGTTTGTCTGTTTGCCCGAAGTCGATTTTTTCGATGATTTCCTTGTATCCCGGGTCCAGCATCCGGCTCCCTCCGTAGAACTCCATGTCGGGGTTTATGACGGCGGGGTCTGGCTCTGCCCAGCCCATTTCGGGCATCAGGCGGAGCGGCATTATAAAGGCAAAGTTGAAGTCGGTGTAACGAATCACGCAGCCGATGGAGTCGAGGACTCCCTCCAAGGCGTCCCACCACGTCTTTCCCTCAAACGCGGAAACATTGACCCGCAGATCGGTCACTCCGAGTGCTTCGGAAACGTTGGCCCCCACGGCGGTCATCCCTGGGTTATAGTCGTCTCCCTCGGAAGTCCGGTAAGAGAGGTCCATTGGGAAGTTGATCTTTTGCATGGCGCCCTCTATGATGTCGCCGACTTTAACGAGGCCCCAGGTGCTGTCTCCCTCCATGTCGAAGTCAAAGTCCGACAGGTGGCCGAGGTTGTCTCTGGCCACGATGGTGATGCTGCCTCGGTACGCCAGGCTCTCCTCCCAGCTGTCCGGGGTAATGTAGCCGGACCAGAAAGTTCGGGAGCCGGAATGGGTCGCTTCGCCATTGGCAGCGATGTAAAGCTGCACATAGTAAGCAGTGGCGTCGGGGGTGAAGAACTCCTCCCATCCGCCGTGCTTCTCGTAGACGTATTTTTGGCTCCCATCGAAGTATTTGTATCCGATGGCCTTGGCCTCTGCGTCGTAGCTGTCCACCAGGGTCATCTGCAGAGAGGTCTTAATAATGGGCGTGTTGGGATCCGAGGAGTTTCCCTGGATCTGGAATTTCAAATCTACCAGGTCGCAAATCTGCCAGACGAGCGGAGCACCGGAGTATCCTTTCCGGTAGATGTAAAGGGTCACGGTCTCGCCTTTCTGGTTGATTCCCTCCCAGTAATATTTCACAGCGTAGCCGTCGCTGCTATTCATGAATCTTGAGATGGCCATGTCTCTATCGGTTGTTGCTGTTTACGGTTCGCTGCCCGGAGAGGAGGATGTCGCTGCCGCTGATGCGGCCCTCCACGTAGACGGTCAGCTCGCTCTCTATCATCTGTGTCTGGGTGCTCTGCACTCCTCCTTGGTAGGTGCTCGCTGTGGAGCTGCTGCCTCCGCTTTTTGCCAAAGCAGCGAGGCCCATCTTCGCGGCGGATCCTATCGCGACCAGAGCAACGCCGGCAGCAATGGCGGCGTAGCCGTTGAGGCTCTCGAGGGCTTTCTTGCAGGCCTCGACACCGATGCCCTCTGCGATGAGGATTTCGCCTTGGCGTATTGCCATATCTGCGAGCGGTTCGAGCAGCGCCTGAACGATGGCGCCGGGATTGAACTCCTGCAGGCCCATCAGCTGGCCCATCATCTCCTGGCAGGCGTCGCTGAATCCTCCCGCGACGGCGTCTCCGAATTCCTGCGCCAGATCCTCTGCCCGCTGTACTGCGGCCTCCAATGAATCGAGCCACTGCTGCAGCTCTGTGTCGTCCACCTCGATGGGGTCCAGCTCTATCGGGAACTCCGCCTCAAGCTGGTCGCAGAATTCTTGGAAGCTCTCGTCGCCGAGGTCCAGGAGCTTCTGCATGAACTGGTTTGTCAGGGTGGTAGTGTCGAGGCCCGCCTGCTTCAGCTCCTCCAGCTCGGCCTTGTATGCTTTGCGGAGGAGGTCTGCCCTCTCGTCTGCTGTGAGGCCGGCTTTCTTTGCGTAGTCGGAGAGGATCTTGTAGGTGTTCTCCTCATATTCCTTGGTCAGGGCGGTGACATCGTATCCGTACTGCTGGAGCAGCGCTTTCTCCTGGGAGTATTTCTCGGCCAGCAGGTGCAGCTCGCTTTTGGCGGAGTCCACTGCCCGCTGCTGGATTTTTGCTGCGGCCTCTGCCGCCGGGTCGGTGGTGTCGGTAGATCCGCCGGTTCCGGCTTTGCTCAGGGTGCCGAGCATCGATGTTGCGCGCATCTGGGCGTGGTACATCGCGGTATCCACGTTGATGACGGCGACCTCTGCTTTTGCGAGATTGCTGATGAGCTCATCGTTGCCTTTGTCATATTTCTGCAGTACGGCGGCCACGTCCTTGACGGCCTGCGAGGTGGCGGCGTCGAGGTCTTTCACCCTCTGTGCGGCGTCGTCTCGCATCTGGCCCAGGGCCGAGCCTCCGGGTGTGTCGTCAAGGGCGGCGCCGATGCTCAGCCAGGTCTTGTCTTTCTGGGCCTGTTTCCGTTCATTGAGATAGGCGCGGCCCTGGTCAATGATGGCTTTGTTCTGGTTGTATTCGCGGACGAGGAAGTTGATCTCCTCATCGTTCATCTGTGTCTGGGACTTGAGCTGCTTCCGATAGCCGTCAGCCTCTTGAGTGGCTATGTCCTTTTTAAGGGCGGCCAGCTCCTCTGTCTTCTGGATGATTTTCTGGGCGGCGTCCATGCGCTCTTTGTCGCTCTTGGAGCTGTCGCGCATAATGAGCTGCAGCTGGGCTATTTCCTTTTGGGTGTTGGCCTCTGTGTAGTTGTAGCTCGTGGTCCTTTCGAAGACCTCATCAAGTTCTTGGGCGGCTTCTCGGGCAAGGCGCGCGGCCTCCCGCATATTTGCGAAGAGGTTTGAGAATCCCTCGCCGCTTGCGAGCTGCCGGACAAAGGCGCCATAGGCGGCGTTGACTCCAGCCATGGTGGTATTCCACTGGTCTCCCCATTTCTGGGTCATCTTGACGGCGTCCGTAGCGAATTTCACCACGGCGGCGGCCACGGCTGCCCATGCTACTTTGGCTCCGGAGGCCATGCTTTTCAGCTTGTCTCCGAAGCCTTGGGTCTCTCGTTTGGCCTCGTTGAGGCCCTTGGAGAATTCGTCCTTTTTGAGACCGAGTCGGACGAAGAGATCACCTATCTTGCTCATTGTTCTGTTTCAGTCTTTGGGGCCTTGTTGGCCTCCCATTCTTGCATTATTCGATTGAGTTCGGAGACCTCCTCGGGGGTGACTTTGTACAGCTTGGCTTTTTCGGTGAGCTCCTCTGCTGCGGTCTGCTCCCAGGGGAAGCGGCAGAAGGCCTGCGGAGTCTTGGGCTTGTTTGCCGGCTTGATGTTCGGACTCAGGAGGACCTGCTGCCAGGCAAGCCAGCGGACGAGGGTCCATCGTTCCTGGGTCTCCGTCTCTTTGCCTTTCAGGCGCAGCTGGTATTCATGCCAGCTGGTGAGTGCTGCCTGCCTCTCGGTCAGTCCGCAGCGGCCAATCAGGAACGCCTCAATATCCGGCCAATCCAGCGCGATGCTTTTTTTTTACTCTCCGGACGCTCTGGGGCCTCTGCTTCGGACTGCTCTTTTGCCTTGTCTGCTACGAGCTGCTTGGCAGTCTTTCCGGTGAGGGCCTGGACTGCGAAGTCTACATCCTTTGCGAATTCGCGCGGGTTGGCTGCAGCATATTCGTGGAAGTCTCCACGGGTGTACGGGAAGTCCTCGACGGTGCCCTTGTCGTCCAGCTCCCAGGCGTTGATGGCGGCCAGGTAGTAAATGTCGGCGTAGGCCTCGATAACGGAGGCAAAGCTGGACGTGTCGGTCTCAAGGGTGAGGCCTTTTTCGTCCTTGTAGCTAAAAAGGTGCGGAGTGAAGAGGGTATCCACCTCCACTCCGTCCTTTAGCTGTATCTTCCGTCTCAGGGTCCTCATTAGCTCAGTGCGGGATAATGGGTTACCTCGCCAGTGGCGGTGAGGCTGATACTGCGGCTGGCCACTGCGCCGTTGTCGTTGGTATCGCTGATGGCGGTAATGACGGCAGTGAAGACGTCGCCCTGGCTGGCGGTGGATCCGTTCAATTTGCCAATGAAAACGCGGACGGTGGCTCCGGTGTGGAGGGCCTTGATGCAGTTGTACTGCGGTCCGTTTTCGGTGTCGTCTGTGTAGACGGTGATTTCGGCGGTGGCGCCTTTCTTGCCGGAGATGAATTGCGCCCATACGGAGCTCTTGTCGGAGACCTCGATGGCCTCTGCGGTCCTGTTGAAGTTGTTTGTCTGTTCGCCAGCGAGCCAGGTGGTCGGGGTTCCGGAGTTGCCGAGTGTGATGTAGGCCTTGCGGCCATTTCCAAGTTCTGCCATGGTGCTTCAGGTATTAGGAGATTGCGGGAGTGTGGGTGACGGCTCCGGTGGCGGTGAGGCTCAGGGAGCGGGAAGCGACGGCGCCATTGTCGTTGGTGTCGCTGATGGCGGTGACCAGCGCTTCGAACAGGTCGCCCTGGGTGGGGGCTGGTGTCGCGGCTGTGGAGAGGGTGCCGATGAAGACTTTAACGGTGGCGCCGGTGTGGAGTCCGTTGAGGGCGGCTTTCTGCTGGGCGTCTGCGTCATTGGTGTAGACGGTTACCTCTGCGGTGGCTCCTTTCTTTCCGGAGATGAACTGGGCCCAGACGGCACTCTTGTCGCTGGTCTCGATGGCTTCGGCGGTCCTGTTGAAGTTGTTTGTCTGTTCGCCAGCCAGGACCGTGTAGGTAGGCGACTGCGCGGTGCCGGTTACGATGTAAACGCGGCGGTTGTTTCCAAGTTCTGCCATGATATTGCGTATTTAGTTGTTCTCTTGCTCTGTATCCTCTGCCGGCGTCTCTGGGTCAGTCTTGGTCTTCTCAAGGAAAACAGAGACCTCTTGCATGAGGCGGTAGATGATCTTGTTTGTGTCGCTTGTCTCGGTCAGGTCCTGCAGCTGCACAGGCGTCACTCCGAGGCTGGTCCAGCCGGTGAACGATAGCTCGTTCTCGGTCAGCAGCTTGAGGTTGTCCTCGTTCATCGTGGTGGCCTGGTCCAGCGACTTGTTGCTGATGCTCTCCACGATGAAGTTGATTTGGCGCAGCGCTCCCTCTTTGTCGAGGCGCTCTTGCTCCCTGAAGGAGTGGATCTCCACTCTCGGGTAGCGGGCCGTGCTACCTATGGTCACGCCTGATCTGGTCAGCCGTGTGACCACTGCACTGTAAAGAGTCCGGTATCCGCTGACGTGGTACCGGGGGCTCTTTTGGAACAGGCGAGACAGGATGCTCATTTCGTTGCGTCGTTTATCGAGCCCTTGATGGCGTCGATGATTTTTGTCTTGTTCTTTTCAATCGCTGGCTCGAAGAAGGGGTGAGGCTTCGTGCCCTCCTGGGCTATCTTCATTGCCAGTGCCCATCCTGCAGCCCGGGCTGCTTTCCGGTCATGCAGTTGGAATTTCTTGTATGCCCATTGCGCGAGCTCATCCGGCGGGGGCATCCGTCCGGCGCGTCTTCCGTATTCGATGAAGTAGGCGTAGCCGCTTTGTCTGTTCAGGGTGTCAAAAAAGCCGACGTCCAGGTTGTAGTCGTCCACTTTCTGTACCTTGCCGCTTTGACGAAGGAGGCCGGTCACCACGGATCCGTTGGAGCGGAGGTTCATCTGCGCATCTGCGATGATGTCGAGGCCGGCTTTCTGGAGCTCTTTCATTGCTGCTGTCCTGACGGACTTTTCGGTCTTGTCAAAGGCCCGGAGCAGCTTGTCGAGGCCCTCAACGGAAAGAGGCCCGGCCATCAGTCTTCCTCCTCCTGGACGGGGTTGTCGGCTTG
>Ga0256404_1011906_pt1 | contig 11488 bp, 8 predicted proteins | sample RumenRJG_01DNA_FD_185990 | JGI IMG/M metagenome (GOLD analysis project Ga0256404, IMG submission 185990) | Bovine rumen microbial communities from Lethbridge, Alberta, Canada - RJG_01 | ecosystem: Host-associated > Mammals > Digestive system > Stomach > Rumen | place: Canada: Alberta | collected... | reverse complement strand
TCCCCGTACATGAGGTCCGGCGACAGGGTGTACCAGTCCTGGCCGGAGGGCCGGGTGTGGGAGAAATTCCTGGTGATTTCCGAAGCGCGCACCACGCCGCAGCTGGCCAGGTCCTCGTTCCAGGCCAGGGCGGGAAGTCCCGCGGACGCTCTCTGGCGGTTCACCACCTCCAGGGCGCTGTTGGCTGCGGAGACGTAGCTGCCTCCCTGCCAGATCGACGCCGCCTGTTCCGCCACGCCGGGCGCCAGCCTGCCGGTGACGCCGGCCTTCGGGCGCTCTCTGACGGCGGCCGGGTCCGTGTCGACCTTGCCCCTGCTCTTCGGGATCAGGAGCGCCACCGCCGCCACAACCACGATGGCCGCGGCCCCAATGATCAAACGCCTTTTTCTGCCATTCTCAGTTTTCATAGATTTCCCCTCCTGATGCAGAGTTTACTACAGGACACTCTTCTCAGGCATCACCCGTTTGGGTGAATGTGGTGATACCAGGGTCAAAAGCCTGCTCACACGGCAGGTTTAACCGACAGAGAAGCCTCCCTCCGGCGTGAAGGTGATCCTGCTGTTGTAGTAGAGCTCCGACACCCGGATCAGATCCACATAGTCCCTGGTTCCCGCGGTCTCGTAGGGCGAGTGCATGGCCAGCTGCGGGAGGCCGATGTCCACGGAATTCAGGGAGACCTGGGCCACCGATTTGTTTCCGAGGGTGGAGCCGCCCAGGATGTCGCTGCGGTTCGTGAAGTCCTGGGTGCGCACCCCCGCCTTTCTGCAGAGCTCTCGCATGAGGGCGGCGGAAAAACCGTCGGTGGTGTACTTCTGGTTTGCGCTGTACTTCACCACGATTCCCCCGTTCAGCACCGGCCGGTTCACCGGATCCGCCTTGTCCGCGTAGTTGGGGTGCAGGGCATGGGCGTTGTCGGCGGAGATCATGAAGCTCTTTGCCACGGCGCAGCGGAAATCCTCCTCGTCCATGGACAGCGCCCGGGAGATCCGGAGCATGGTGTCGTACAGGAAGGTGCCGCAGGCCCCCTGCTGGGTGCCGCTGCCCACCTCCTCGTTGTCAAAGACCGCGCAGACCTGCACGGAGGAGCCGCTGACCGCCTTCGCCAAGCCGTGGGCGGAGCCGAAGGCGCAGGCCAGGTCGTCCAGCCGCGGGGCAGAGATGAAGCAGTCCTCCGGGCCCCAGATACTGCCGGGCATGCGGTTGTAGAGGAAGAGGTCCATGCCCCTGATCTGCGAGACCTCCACGGGCTCTCCCAGGGCCTCTCCTGCCGCCTCCGCGGCAGTCTGCTCGAAGGAAACACCCTCCCCGCACATCCGGTACAGGGGAAGCAGGTCCTTCTGGACGTTGTACTTGTAGCCCTCGTTCACCTCCCGGTTCATGTGGATCGCCAGGTTCGGGATCACCAGGAGGTCGCGGTCGATGTTCACCAGCACCGGGCGCACACCTCCGTCCTTCTCCACCATGAGCCGTCCAGCCGCCGACAGGGGCCGGTCAAACCAGGGGGCCATCAGCATGCCGCCGTACTTCTCCACGTTCAGGCGGACGTAGGCATTCCCCAGGGGATACTCCGGGTGCTCCTTGATCTTCAGCGCCGGGGAATCCGAGTGGCTGGCGATGATCTGGAAGCCCGGGACACCCTCCGCCTTCTCCGGGAGCCGGAAGGCGATGACCGCCGACTGGTTCCTGGACACGTAGTACCCGCGGCCGGGCTGAAGCTTCCACCGCTCCGTCTCAGACAGGGCCTGGAACCCCGCCTCCTCAAAGAGCTTCATCAGCGTGTCTGCCGCGTGGAAGGCCGTGGGGCTCTTCCGGATATCTGAAAGCAGCGCCTCTCCGAGAGCTCTGCACTCTGTTCCTGCCATATTCCGTATCCTCCTTCAGTTGTTGGCGTGGTGATTCCGTCTGGTCGGCACCTGGTTCCAGAATGTGCAGCATTCTGAGACATGGGTGCTGAATAGTTACCGCATGTGTCTATTATAATATATTTTCCAATACCTTACGGGCAAGATTGCGCTGTTTTTTCATTTCGTGACCCATTTGCGGCCGCGACCAGGAATTGCATCACAAGGCACGCCTGGGCCAGGTTACCCCCGCCTCAGCTTCAGCACCAGCTCCGCGTTCGGGGTCTGGGGGAACATGTCGACGCCCCGGGCCCTCACGGGCCGGTACCCCGCCTCCTGGAGGATCCCCAGGTCCTGCTGCAGGGAGGAGGGCTTGCAGGACACGTAGACCAGCTCCGGCACGCCGTAGGCGGCGATCTTCCGGAGGGCCTTCGGGTGCACGCCGGTCCGCGGCGGGTCCAGAATGATCACGTCCGGCTTTTCCTCCAGCGTATCCAGCACCTTCAGCACATCTCCCGCCACAAAGGAGCAGTTCCCCACGCCGTTCCGCGCCGCGTTCTCCCGGGCGGCCTCCACGGCCTCCGGCACCAGCTCCACGCCCACCGTGCGGTCCGCGGTCCCCGCCACGATCTGGGCGATGGTCCCGGTGCCGCAGTAGAGGTCAAAGACCGTCTTTCCCCGGGTGTCGCCCGCGTAGTCCGCCACGATCCCGTACAGGATCTCCGCCCCGCCGGTGTTGTTCTGGAAAAAGGAGAAGGGGGTGATGCGGAACGTGAGGCCGGACATGGTCTCCTCGAAGTAATCCCGCCCGTACAGCACCTCCGTTCCCTGGTCGATCACGGCATCTGCCGCGGAGTCGTTCCGGGTGTGCAGAATGCCAGCGATGGTCCCGCCGAGGGGCAGGGCCCGGAGCCTCTGTACCCACTGCTCCAGGAGCGCAGGGGTCAGCTTTTCGTGGCCGCTGACCGTCACCAGGCACACCAGGATCTCGCCGCTCCTCTCTCCCCGCCGCACCAGGAGGTGCCGCAGGCAGCCGTCCCTCCGGACCTTGTGGTAGAAGGGAACCCCCGCCTCCCGGAAGCAGGCCAGGGTCTCCAGGAGAATGCGGTTGTAATCCGGGTGCACCAGCCGGCACTCCCCGGCGGTCAGCACGTCGTAGCGGCTGCCCCGCCTGTGCAGCCCCAGCTCCAGGGGGCCCTCCGGCACGCTGTCCCCGAAGGAGTACTCCATCTTGTTCCGGTACCCCTCGGGCAGGGGGCTGCCCGCAAGGCCCTCCCAGAGCAGGAGTCCATCCCCCTCATGGTCACCGGAGAGGGTGAGGCCCGTGTAGCCCGAGAGCAGCTCCTTCAGCTGCGCCTCCTTTAAGCCCAGCTGGGCCTCGTAAGGGAGCGTCTGGTAGAGACATCCCCCGCAGAGCCCGTTTAAGGGGCAGGGGTTCTCCGCCGTCTCCAGCGGCCCCGGCTTCAGGGTCTTCAGCACCATCCCCTCCGCGCTCCCGTTCCGCTTCCTGGTGATGCGGTACTCCACCTCCCGTCCCGGAATGGCGTGCTTAATGGCGACGCTGCCGTCCTCTCTCGCGATGCTTCCCCGGTCCGGAAACCTGGTCATGCCGATGACGCCGGTCCCGGTCTCTCCCTTTTTCATAAATATTGCGCTTCCTCTCAAAAAGAAAGGCGCGTCGTCGCCGGCGCGCCTGATCAATCTTGTCCTGTTGCTGTTTCCGTATACTACGTATACGTAGGGCTTACGCCTCTGCGGGAGCCTCCGCCTTGTCAGCGGGCGCCTTCTCGGCGGCTGCAGCCTCTGCGGCATCTTCCTTGGATACCTCCTCGTCGGCTTTCAGCCCGTCGGCAATGCCGCTGACGCGCTCAGCCGCCCGATTCTCGGCCTCCTCGATGGAATCCCGGACTTCGTCCTCGTCGTCGAACTCACCGTCATCAAAGTCGTCGTCGAAGTCGTCCTCAAAATCATCCAGATACTCGGGGGTCAGGAAGCGATACACCGCATAGACAATTCCGGCAATCGCGGCAACAATTCCGATGACCGCCAGAACCATGATGATGAGATCCTTTTTTCTGACCTCTTTCTCCTTCATACGAATCATTTCACCCAGCAGATTTTCCATATGCACCTCCCCCTCCTGTACGGATTTCAAGCATGTCCCGGCATGACATATGCCGTTTAAATCATAACATAAACTCAGATCTTCTGCAACTTCGCAAATCCCGCGAACATCTTTTTGGTGCCGTGGCTGTCAAACTCCACCGTCACCTCAAAATCCCGCGCCCCGTCCACGATGGACTTGACGGTGCCCTCTCCGAAGCGCTGGTGCCGGACCCGGTCCCCGACCCCGTAATCCAGCCGGTCCGCCTTGACCACCTGGAAGCTCTTCCCGAAGGGAACGGTCCGCGGTGCGCTGACGGGCGTATTGTCGGATGACCGCTTCCCCGCCCTGGCGCCTCTCGGGGCCACAAATCCGCTCTCCCAGGGGAGCCGTCCCCCGGTGCCGTTCCGCTCCTGCTGGCCAGAGTCCGCGCCGTAGCCGCCGCCCTCCTGCCGCCGGTACCCGGATCCGCAGCCGCTCTCCTCCTGTCTCCGGAACCCGTAGCCGCCGGAGACCGGGAAGGCCTCCGGGCGCTCCGTCAGCTCCTCCGGGATCTCCTTCAAGAACCGGGATTCCCGGGTCATCATCATCTCCCCGTTGACCATGCGGCTCCTTGCGGAGGTCAGGGTGAGCCGCTCCTTTGCCCGTGTGATGCCCACGTAGCAGAGCCGCCGCTCCTCCTCCAGCTCCTCCGGGTCGTCCAGGGACCGGTTTCCGGGGAAGAGCCCGTCCTCCATCCCGGCGAGGTAGACCTCCGGGAACTCCAGGCCCTTCGCCGCGTGCAGGGTCATGAGGGTCACCTTCTGGGCGCTGTCGTCCATGCGGTCGATGTCCGCAACCAGGGAGACCTCCTCCAGAAAGCGGCCGAGAGCTGAGACGCCGGAGGCATCCTCCGCCTCCCGGTCCTCCGGAAGCTCCCCCGGCAGAAAGACGGAGGATTCCGGGGTGCCGCTGTCGAAGACCACCGCCTTGTTGATCAGTTCCTTCAGGTTTTCCACCCGGGCCTCGGCTTCAATGGGCCCCTCCTCCTGGAGGGAATCCTCGTAGCCGGTCTTCTCTAGCACCTGCTCAATCAGCTCCGCCACGGACAGTTCATCGGAATCGCCCCGGAGCTCCTCGATCAGGTCGGTGAAGCCCTTGATCTTCCCTGCGCTTTTCCCCAGGATCCCGGTGGAGGGGATCTTCACCAGGGCCTCGTAGAAGCTGTGCCCGGAGGTCTCCGCGTAGGTCTGGACCTTCGTCACGGTGGCGGCGCCGATGCCCCGCTTCGGGACGTTCAGCACCCTTCGCACGGACAGGTCGTCCGCCGGGTTCGCCAGGATCTTCAGGTACGCCAGGACGTCCTTGATCTCCTTCCGCTGGTAGAAGTTCACGCCCCCCACCAGCTGGTAGGGAATGCCCTTCGTCACGAAGCGCTCCTCCAGGAGGCGGGATTGGGCGTTGGTCCGGTAGAGCACCGCGAAGCGGCTGTACTCGCTGCCGCCCGCCCTGTTTGCGATCTCGTCCGCGATGTACTCCGCCTCGTCCCTGGCGCTGTCCAGCCGCACCACCCGGATGGGGGTTCCGCTGTCCTGCTCGGTCCAGAGCTTCTTCTGCTTTCTGCCCCGGTTGTTCTGGATCACCCCGTTGGCGGCGGAGAGGATGTTCCCGGTGGACCGGTAGTTCTGCTCCAGCTTCACCACGTGGGCGCCGGGGAAGGCCTTCTCAAAGTCCAGGATATTGCTGATGTCGGCGCCCCGGAAGCGGTAGATGGACTGGTCGTCATCCCCCACCACGCAGAGGTTCCGGTACTTCCTGGACAGGAGCTCCACCAGGCGGAACTGGGCCCGGTTGGTGTCCTGGTACTCGTCCACCAGGATGTAGCGGAAGCGCTCCTGGTAGTTTTCCAGCACCTCGGGACAGGTCTCGAAGAGCTCCACGGTCTTCATGATCAGGTCGTCGAAATCCAGGGCGTTGTTCTGCTTCAGCAGCGCCTGGTAGCGCCTGTAGCACCGCCCGATCTGCTCTTCCACGTACCCGGCGGCCTCCTTCATGAACTCCTCCGGGCCGATGAGCTCGTTTTTCGCGGCGGAGATCACCGACATGGCCGTCCGCTCCTTCAGCTGGCCGCCGATGGACAGGTCCTTGAACACCTGCTTCATCAGGGTCTTCTGGTCGTCGGTGTCGTAGATATTGAAGCGGCCGTCGTAGCCCAGATGGTCAATGAAGCGTCTCAGAATCCTGACGCAGGTGGAGTGAAAGGTGGCCACCCAGACCTGGTCCGCGCAGTTCTCCACCAGCTTTCCCACCCGCTCCCGCATCTCGGCGGCGGCCTTGTTGGTGAAGGTGATGGCGAGGATGTGCCAGGGCGCGACCCCCTGCTCCCGGATGAGCCAGGCGATCCTGTGGGTCAGGACCCTGGTCTTCCCGGAGCCGGCCCCGGCCAGGATCAGCTCGGGTCCGTCCTTGTGAAGCATGGCCTCCATCTGCCGGTCATTCATCGAATCAATCATGCTGCTCCTGCTCCTTCAGGCGAGAAAAGGTGAGGTCGTAGCCGTCGTTTCCGTAGTTCAGGGTGCGGTTCACGCGGCTTATGGTCGCCGTGGAAGCGCCCGTCAGCTCCGCGATCTCCAGGTAGGTCCTGTCCTCCCGGAGCATGGCTGCCACCTCGTAGCGCTGGGAAAAGGACAGGAGCTCCTTGGCCGTGCACACGTCCTCAAAGAAGCGGTAGCACTCCTCCTCGTTCCTTAGCGTCAGCACTGCCTGAAAAAAGCGGTCCATGGCCTCAGACGCGAGTTTTCTGCTCATTCGGGGCTCCTCCCTTCAGAATCATAATCACCACAAAAACGGCGAGGAAAAACGGGTACAGTAAATACGGGATCAGGGACACGCTGGTGACCCCCGCCAGGTTCGCCGCGATTAAGAGCTGGGCGCCGTAGGGGATGATGCCCTGCAGGATACAGGAGCAGGTGTCCAGAAGGGACGCGGTGCGCGCGCCGTCGATCCCGTACTCCTCGCTGATCTCCTTGGCGATGGGCGCCGCGATCACGATGGCCACCGTGTTGTTTGCGGTGGCGATATCCATGAAGGCCGTGAGGAAGGCGATGCCGAACATGCCGCCCCGCCGCCCGTCGGCGTGCTTCCGGATGAAGGACAGCACCGCCGCGAAGCCCCCGTTCTCCCGCATCAGGGAGGCGATGGAGGCCACCAGGATGGTCACGATCATGGTCTCAAACATGCCCGCGATGCCGCCTCCCATGGAGGAGAGGGCCCCCGCGTACTGGAGGCTTCCGGTCACCAGGCCGGCTGCCAGGAAGAGGAAGATGCCCGTCAGCAGGACCACAAACACGTTGATGCCGATGACAGACATGGCCAGGACGATGAAGTAGGGCGCCGCCTGGACGATGTTGTACTCAAAGGGTCCGATCCCCGCGGGCTGGCTCCGCAGGGAAGCCGCCACCAGCACCGCCAGGGTCAGGAGGGCCGCCGGCAGGGCGATCCTGATATTGGCCCGGAACTTGTCCTTCATCTCCACGCCCTGGGTCTTGGTGGCCGCGATGGTGGTGTCGGAAATAAACGAGAGGTTGTCGCCGAACATGGCGCCGCCCACCACGGTGCCCACGCAGAAGTGCAGCGGAAGGCCGCCGTTCTGTGCCACCGCGGTGGCGATGGGCACCAGCACCGTGATGGTGCCCACGCTGGTCCCCATGGCCATGGAGATGAGGCAGGCGATGAGGAAGAGCCCCGGCACCGCCATCTGCTGCGGAAGGATGCTCAGCAGCAGGTTCGCAGTGCTTGCGGCGCCGCCCGCCTCCCCGGCGATGCCGCTGAAGGCGCCCGCCAGGATAAAGATAAACAGCATGATGGTGATGTTGTCGTCACCGATGCCCCCGGCGCAGCTGTGGATCTTCTCCTCAAAGCTGCGGCTCGGGTTCTGCAGGAACGCCGTCACCAGCGCCACCGAGAAGGCCAGCACCACCGACACCACGTAGAAGCCCATCTGCCCCTCCGTGGGCGAGATGTACTCAAAGTAGATTCCGTTGCCCAGGTAAAGGATCAGGAAGACCAGAATCGGCAGCAGAGCCGCCCCGTTTTCCTTCTTTTCTTTCATCGCGTCATACCCCCCTTTTGAATCGGGACCGGCTTGCCGATCCCGCGTGCTTCCCTCCGTCAGCCACTGTCCCCAAAACCGCCGCCGGAGAATTCACTGATTTCACTGATTTGACGTTCCGCGCCCGGGCCGTCCGCCCGGGTGCGAAACAAGTATATATTTTACAATTAAACCGGGAAGACCGCAAGAATTCCCGGAAGATTCCGTTTCCCCGCCGCCCCGCCTTCATTGCCATTTTCCCATAAAGGACTTATAATATGTTAACAGAAGTTCAAATACCTTCGCCTGCCTGCGGGCAAGCCTGCGTAAGTGAAGGTAATAGGGCGAAATCGTACAAAGCACGCCGTATATCATCTCTGGCACCATGATCTTTGTACTGATTAAGCATCAAAATAATTCGCAAGGATGGAATCGATATGGCAAATTACATTTACGGGGACGGACGTCCCCGAAGCTCCTACTCTGGTCCCCGGAATTCGAGACGCCGGCGCCGCCGGCGCAGGAACCAGATTCTCCCGGCGATTCTCCTGGCTCTGGCGGGCATTCTCCTGATTGCCCTGGTGGTCTTCGGAGTCGGGAAGCTTAGGAAGGTGCTCTCCGGCCGGGGCGGCTCCGATCCCGCGGAAGAGACCTCCCTGGCGGAGGAAACCCCTCCTGAGGAAACCGAGCCGGAGGCGGAAACCCTGGGGGCGGTGGAGCAGATTCTCGCCGACGCGGAGCTCTGCTTCCTGCAGTACGACTACGACAGGGCCATCGAGCTGGTGAACAGCAACGAGGAGGCCGCCGCCAGTGAACAGGGCCAGTCCATCATCGCCCGCTGTGAGGAAATCAAGCCCACCCTGGTGCGGCAGAATCCCCAGGAAATCACTCACGTCTTCTTCCACACGCTGATCATGGACAACAGCAAGGCCTTCGACGGGGACTCCCGCCAGGACGGCTACAACGAGGTCATGACCACGAAGAGCGAGTTCCTGAAGATGATGCAGGCCATGTACGAGCGGGGCTACGTGCTGGTCCGGATCCACGACATCGCCTACGAGGTGGATGATACGGAGAACGGCGGCAAGAAGATGGTCTGGGGCGACATCATGCTGCCCCCGGGCAAGAAGGCCTTCGTCTGCTCCCAGGACGACGTCTGCTACTACGAGTACATGGACGGCGACGGCTTCGCGGCCAGGCTCATCGTGGACGAGAACGGCAAGCCGAAGAACGAGATGCTCATGGACGACGGCAGCGTCTCCGTGGGCTCCTACGACATGGTCCCCCTGCTGGATGACTTCGTGAACGAGCATCCGGACTTCTCCTACCGCGGCGCCAAGGGCATCGTGGCGGTCACCGGCTACAACGGCGTGTTCGGCTACCGCACGGACGACGCCTACGTCGGGGTCAACCCCAACATTGAGGCGGACAAGCAGAAGGTCCGGGAAGTGGCCCAGTGCCTCCGGGACGACGGCTGGGAGCTGGCGAGCCACAGCTGGGGCCACAAGAACTACGGGAAGGTCGACATGAATCTGCTGCACGAGGACAATGAGAAATGGCTCACCCGGGTGGGCGAGCTCATCGGCGGCACCGACATCCTGATCTACGCCTTCGGCGCGGACGTGGCCGACTGGCACCCCTACAAGACCGACAACGAGCGCTTCATGTATCTCTGGGGCACCGGCTTCCGCTACTTCTGCAACGTGGACTCCACCCAGTACTTCGTGCAGAAGGGCAACGACTACCTGCGGCAGGGCCGCCGGAACCTGGACGGCTTCCGCCTGTGGCAGGACATGACCGTCAAGAACCGCACCAGCGACCTCTTCAACGCCGAGGAGATCTTCGATCCCGACCGGCCCACTCCCGTTCCCTCCTACGTGGGAGGCTGACGGCGGATGACGGACGGCAGAGAATCTAAGCTGATCGAAGACTCTATACCGATCTGAAAATCTACAATTAGCGAACCTACAGCCCGGGCAGTTGCAGTTGCCCGGGCGTTTTTGTAAATCAACAGGGCGGACGAAACTCCCTTCCGGGATGGTTTCATCCGCCCTGCGGTTATCGTTCTGTTTTGCGCTGCCTGTCTTCTCTTCCTGCCTTCGTTCTCAGAAGCTGGCGATCTCCTCGATGGGGCCGGTGAGGGCCACGGACTCCGCGTACAGCACGGGGCCTTCGCCGCCGTACTCCCGGGTGTTCTCCTTCCGGATCCTGGCCTTCAGCTTCACCCAGCTGCCGTTCTGCAGGTGATCGGCGCCCTTGTAGCGGCACAGGAGCCCCAGGAACTGCATGTCCGCCTCGCAGCAGGTCATCACCTTTCTGCCGGGGATAAAGATGTCCTTCGGCGCGTTCCGGGGACGCATGACCTGGGCGGTAAAGATGACGGTCTTGCCGTCGTACTTCTCGGTCCGGTCCATGGCGTCCACGTAGAAGATGCCGTAGTCCTCGGGATCCAGGTCGATGACGTCCTGGCTCAGGTCGTAGGGAAGCTCAATGGAGAAGTCGCCCCGGATCTCCCCCTCCTTCCCCTCGAACACGATCTGGGCGTTGGGGGCCATGGCGCGGATCGCCAGGTGGTAGTTGCCCAGCTTCTCCTCCGGGATCCCGTCCGCCCGGTTGCAGATCACAAGCTCTGAGTCCTTCAGCATGGGGCCCATGAGGGGCTTCATGTTCTTCAGGTACAGGTCCAGGGTCTCCGTGTCGAACACCGTGATCTGCTGGTTCAGGAACCACTCCTCGGGCAGCTTCAGAAGGTCCTGCTGCCACATGCCGTTCCACTCCACCAGGACTCTCTCCGGGTGGAATTCCTCCTGGAGCTGGTGCAGCTGCTCCGGGGTCACTTCCTCCGGGCTCTCAAAGCAGACGCCCGCGGTCTTTGTCTTGGCCAGGAAGTCGTTGTCATACTCCAGCTCGCCCTCCTCGCAGACCAGCAGAAGGGTCCTGCCCTCGGTCTGGAAGTAAGGCTGCTCCATGGTAAACTTCAGGAACTGGGTCTTTCCCGCCTCCAGGAATCCGTTGATCACGAACACCGGAACCTTGTCGGCGTTGGCCGGATCCTCCTCCGGATCGTAGTAGCCGTCATCCTCCGGCTGCCCTGCGGCCCCAGTCTCCTCTTCCAGGAAATCCTTGTCCTGCATCACTGTCCCTTAAACTCCTTTTCCAGCAGATCTTCCTTCAGCTCCGCGCCGATGACGCACACCTTGCCGGTGTAGTCCGGGGTTCCCTTGCGGATCTCAACCTCGCCCGGAACCAGGTCAAAGTAGAGCCACTCCGCCGGCGTCTCAGAGGGAACCATGCCCTTGCAGCGGATCACCGTGCCGAACTCCTCGGTATCGGCCAGGCGGTTCAGCACAGAGCGGAGGGCCTCCTCCTTCATGGGCGGCACCTGCTCCAGGCCCCAGCTCTGGAACACCTCATCGGCGTCGTGTCCGTGGTGGTGATGGTGGTGATGCCCGCAGCTGCAGGTCTCGCCGTCCT
>Ga0256404_1011905_pt1 | contig 11488 bp, 17 predicted proteins | sample RumenRJG_01DNA_FD_185990 | JGI IMG/M metagenome (GOLD analysis project Ga0256404, IMG submission 185990) | Bovine rumen microbial communities from Lethbridge, Alberta, Canada - RJG_01 | ecosystem: Host-associated > Mammals > Digestive system > Stomach > Rumen | place: Canada: Alberta | collected... | reverse complement strand
ATTTGGAGCAGAGCATAAGTCTGCGAAAAATCATCAGCTCCATGCAGTGGGCCTCCGGCAGGACGCAATTCACCGGCTCGACCGGTGTATAATTGCGCCCTTTATTCTAAAGGGTCTTTTATTACAGGTTCACTTTCGAGCATTTCTCTCAAAGTCTGCATCACTTCCGGCTGTCGAAACGCAACCTTTAAGAGTTCCATCACCTGATTATTTGTCAGCTGCTCTGGCTTCTCCAAAAAAGATTCCAACATACCCGCTCGAGTGCAAAGCCTGTTTGTTCGTTCTCTTCGAGTAAGCTCTGATACCCGATGCCTCAGTATTTTCTCCTGATCTTCCCAGTAATGAAGCTGTTTTTCTGAGCGCTTCATTTCTTCCGTAAGCTCTTCAAGTGTGTTCGGTTTCTTTCTGATCATAGTGCTCCCTCTATTATAGATAAACAGAACAGCCGACCAGTATTAGTTACTGATCGGCTGTTCTGTTAGGATAATAATTATTCAAGCAGAATAATACGATATCCCCAAAAACGTGAGGCATATCTCTTCTATCAGTTACTCTTTGGGTCTAACAGCAACAACGATAATGCCAATTACCCCAAGAAAGAATCCCCACCAGAATCCGCCTTCACGACCTCTGCTATTGTTGATTGCTTTAGTTACAAAACCAAAGATAATAGCAACAATGAGGTATCCGATTAAATATCCCATCTCGTTTCTCCTTTCCGTCTGTTTAATAAGTGTACTTTCCTGCAAAAGGGCACAACACACCTATTTGAATTATGATAGCATAATTCGACTTGTTTTTCAATATCTCTGAAGGCTTTTTTTCGCTCTCCAGCGAAGGTTTTACAGGCATTTTGGAGTGGCAGGAAAGTACACATTCTTGTAAAAATGTCTCTCTTACAACAACTTGGCTTTTTCGTAAATCTCTGCTCTATACCGAAAGGTTGACAGCGGCATTCCACATTCTTTAGCCGCAGCGATTCCGGTTATTTCCCCTTGTTTCCATCTTTGATATGCATCATGAAAGTTATCCGGTAATGGTTTTGGCGGTCTTCCAAAACGTATGCCCTTTGCTTTTGCAGCTGCAATGCCTTCAGCCTGTCGCTGTTTGATGTTTGTTCTTTCGTTTTCGGCAACAAAAGAGAGCAACTGCAATACCAGATCGCTGATAAAGGTTCCAAGAAGGTCTTTTCCGCGCCGGGTATCTAATAACGGCATATCAATCACATAAATATCGGCACTCTTTTCTTTGGTGATAATGCGCCACTGATTCTGAATCTCTTCGTAATTTCTGCCCAGACGGTCAATGCTCTTTATGTAGAGCAGATCGCCGGGCTTTATCTTTTTCAGTAACTTTTTGTACTGCGGACGGTTGAAGTCCTTTCCAGACTGCTTGTCCATATAAATGTTTTTCTGCATAACTCCAACATCATGCAGAGCAATCAGCTGGCGATCCTCATTTTGTTCTTTTGTGCTTACACGCACATAACCATAAATATTTCCCATATATCCTCCTCAAACCATAGGCATTTACCTCGTTTTCTTAAAGCAAATTTCACAGCGATAACCTCATTTGCGTTTCTGCCAAACGATATCATAGCCAAGCACATCGGCAAGCTCGATGGCCTCCTGATAGCGCAAAGAACCACGGCGAAGCTTGCCTGAGAGGTTCGGAACGCTGCTGCTCCAGTCATATTCATAAGCAAGGCGATCAACGACTTCGCTCATGGTCACGCCCTCACGGACAATATAAGCTTTGATCTCATTTCTGATATCCATAAAATTCATCCTTTCCGAGTGCGCTATACGGCGAACACAGTACACATATCTGCATATTGAGTTACCCATAGAGCACTCTGTAACAAGTTTATAGTTTTAATTTTCAGCACCGCTGATGGACAGTTAGTCATATAGCGGTACTACTGAGTTCGCTGTTCCGTATGATTACTGTGGAAACAGCAAAAAAGCATAGGAAACCGCGATCTTCGTTCGCTGATTGGCGCAGTGCTGTACAATAACGAAACCAACATTAAAGAACGATTAAATTCGCAGATTTCACAATGCCCGAATTTTGATAGGCCAAAATAAGCGTTTCTCGTTGAACCAAGTTCCTACCCCTGAATCTCACAGCGGCGTTTTGTCCCGTTGGTACGCTCAGCTTTCGCTGTCATGGCGGATACTTCGCCGGGGAACATATCTACATTCAGAGAAACATTCAGTTTTCAAGGTGCAATGTCATTCGATAGGCATATTCTAGCGAAAAAACACGCTGTTTCCCGTATATCGAAGAGGATGGAAAATGCGCTGAAAACCGTATATTTCCACGCTTATGGATTTCATGATGAAGTCCTGTTTTTAGTACAGCTTTTGTGAGATAATTCTTAAAAAGGGGGTGTTATACATGCAGGTAAGACTTACAATTCAAGAAAAATTAAAGGATCTGCGAGTCGAAAGACATCTGACGCTGGTAGAACTTGCGGAGCAGACCGGAATATCCAGTTCAGCGCTTGGGAAATATGAAGCAAATGATTATAAGGACATTAGTCCGTTCAGTATCGTGACACTTGCCAAGTTCTATGGCGTTTCTACAGATTATCTGCTGGGGCTTACAGAACAAAAAAATCACCCAGATACAGCCCTTGAAGAGCTGCACCTGAGTGATGCAATGATAGAACTATTAAAAAGTGGAAAGATCAATAACCGTCTGCTATGTGAAATGGCAACGCATGAAGGTTTCCGAAAACTTATGACGGATCTGGAAATATACGTGGATCGCATAGCCAGTATGCAGCTTAGTAACCTGAATGCAATTGTTGACATGGCAAGAGTTGAAATCGAGAAGAAATATAATCCCGATGCCGAAGACCAATATATTCAGACACTGAAAGCAGCTCATATTGACGAAGACAATTACTTCGCACATATGGTTCATGATGATATGGATGCTATCGCAAAAGATATCCGTTCCGCACACACGAAGGATTTTGATACTGCACCGGAAACATCTGTTGCTGATACGATTAGGGAAGGAATTGAAGAAGCTGCTAATTTCAAGGGAAGTGCAAAAGAAACACAGCTATTCCTGTTGTGTCACCAGCTCGGACTGGACTACAAGAGCCTGTCACCTGAGGAATTTACTGTACTCATGAAAGCTCTGAACCGTTCAAAGAAATTAAAGTCCGGTACTAATCAACGCGGCCGCAAAGGAAAACGCAGATGAAACAAAAAGAAGCGTGATACGCCACACCGTAATGGTGCGGAATATCACGCTTCAATTTTTTCTTAGCCAACCCGATAGCAACAGCGCTCATTTTCAGTATTACTGTTTTATGAACACTGCGCTATATCTGCATGATCGCAGTCGTTCAGGCCGCACCGATCATGTTTAATGCCCAGGCTTGCACAGAGAAAGCAATCAGACTGATCAGGCAGTGTGCGCAAAGCGGTGCCGGACTGATCGTATTTCCGGAACTTTTTATTCCGGGATATCCTTACGGGATGACATTTGGCTATACAGTGGGAAGCAGGACTGCGGAAGGACGTGGAGACTGGAAAGTGTATTATGACAACTCTATTCTTTCAGATGGACTGGAGATGAAGCAGATCATTGCGGCGGCAAAGGAGGCAGGTGTCTACGTCAGCATCGGATATTCCGAGAGGGACAAAGTTACAGCTACTCTCTATAACTCCAATATGATGATTGCGCCGGACGGGACTTCTCTGAATCATCGCAAGCTGAAACCGACTGGAAGCGAGCGGCTGGTGTGGGGAGATGCAGATCAGGATTTCTTTCCTGTTATGGATTCACCCTGGGGGATGATCGGCAATCTTATCTGCTGGGAAAGTTATATGCCGCTTGCCCGCATGGCCTTGTATCAGAAAGGCGTCGCGATTTACATATCTCCGAACACCAACGACAATGAAGAATGGCAGCATACTATCCGTCATATTGCAATAGAGGGGCACTGCTACTTTGTAAACTGTGATATGTTCTTTACCAGGGATATGTATCCGAAGGATCTGAGTAGTTCATCGGAGAAAGAGATTGCGGAACTTACGGATATAGTCTGCCGAGGTGGAAGCTGTGTGATCGATCCATATGGGCACCTGGAGACGGACACCATATGGGATCGGGAGGGAATCCTTTATGCTGATCTGAATTTGCAAAAGATCCCGGCGAGCCGGATGGAGTTCGATGTATGTGGCCATTACTCAAGGCCGGATGTTCTGGAACTAAGAGTGAGGGACAGAAATGACTGAACTTGAGAAACTGCGGGCTGTGGTGAAGAAGCTTCGTGCGGAAGATGGCTGCCCGTGGGACAGAGTACAGACCCATGAAAGTCTGAAGCCCGAAGTAATAGAAGAGGCCGCAGAAGTGATTGGCGGGATCAACATTTTAAGCGAGACAGGTGACAGCAGGAATCTTCAGGAAGAACTTGGTGACCTCCTTCTGCAGGTGGTTATGCAGAGCCAGATTGCGGAAGAAGAAGGGTTATTCACGCTTGATGATGTTGCGAAAGCCGTCAGTGAGAAAATGATCCGCCGTCATCCGAATGTCTTTGGTGATGCTGATTCCGAAAGAAACAAGCAATTAAGCTGGGAAGAGATCAAGACTCAGGAACATGAAGGCAGGGAGTGGGAGAAGGAATATCTGCCGGAAGCCTTCAGAGAGACAAAAGAACTCATAGACCGGGCAATGAAAAGGAAAGGAATATCGTAAAGGATTAGGGCAAGCGATGGAAAACAGAGAATTCAGAGCCGGAGATATAGTCCGGCATTTCAAGAGAGAGTCCCTGTCAGAGTCTGATAGACTCAGCAATAAGTATCTGTACCAGATCGTTGGAATCGCTACGCACAGCGAGACCAGGGAGAAGCTGATGGTGTATCAGTCTCTGTATGGAGATTTCGGCCTCTATGTGCGTCCACTGTCGATGTTCCTCAGCGAAGTAGACCACCAGAAGTATCCCGGGATAAAGCAGAAATACCGTTTTGAGAAATGTTGAAGCGTGGGAACTTTTCCTTTATGATTAGAAAGAATCAGAAATACCAGTGATAGACGATACATACAAGCGAGGAGATAAACATGGCAAAGCGTACACACAAGGAGATCATTCAGGCAAAGATCGATAAGCTCGAGGAGCAGATCAGCAAGCTGCAGGAGAAGACAGTTGCTCTGCAGGACCAGCAGGATAAGCTTCAGGAAGAGTTAAAGGCTGCGGAAAAGGCTGAGAAGGAAGCTGCTGAAAAAGCACAGATGGCAGAGATTGTGAAGGCTGTCAAGAAGAGTGGGAAGAGCCCGGAAGAGATCATGGCATTCCTTTCCAATAACTGATCCGGCGGGAGATGACGGATGGTTTACCTGAAGACGGATAGCTGGGAAGGAAATAGTGATGTCTTCGGCAAGGACAAGATGCTTCAGAATGTTCTGGAGCCGAAGCTTACGAAGATCGCCACGCAGGCAGGACTTGATCCTGCAGGATTCAAACCGGATGAGAAGACGATGGAGCGGTTCTATCAGACTCCATTTCTTAACGTTATGCCGGACGGAAGCACCTATACACCGGTATATGACTATGTAAAGGCAAATGTGCATTTCCGCATCCTGTTCGACGTGCGGATGTCTGACCCGGTCGATTATCGGAATTCAACGCTGGAGCTTCATGCTACACTGTTTGCAAAAAACCTGCTGACTGGGAAATGCTTTTATTTTGTGAAGAATGGCGTCTGGAGGAGTATGCCGGACGGACTGTTCCGGTAATAGAATGCCTGTCAATGACAGGGTATCGCATACTGTGACATGAAAACGCCTTCGGATCTGATTTCCGAAGGCGGTGTTTTTGGGAGGGAGTGCCGGCAGGTTTTGCGCCTGCCGGCTGAGTATGAAAAGTTTTTGTGTGGTGTCTATATGGAATCAAATGTCAGCTGCTTCTTTCTTTGCAGCTCCTTTGTTTGATGGTTACAGGATAGCGGTCATCTGTGATGAGTATGTGAACAAGTGATGGATTCCTTATGAACAAATTTACTGAGCATTTCTTGAAAGGAGCTTCCGCTTCTTGCAGATAAGTTTCAGAAGTTCTATCCGCAGAATGTATCCAGTGAAGCAGTCGGTGCAAACAGAGATGTGCACATCGCATATTATGGAGAGATTGTAGGTGGATACATTGCAGAGTGACTGGCTGGTGGACTGCCGATAGAAAATTGAAAAGATTGGCACTTCGGAAAACCTGATGTTGTCCGGAGTGCCAATTATTTTTTATGTTGTGAACATGTCTTTCTCCTGGCTCTAGCGTAGGAGGTGCAAGTCTACAGGCAGATCTTCAAATTTCATCTACACCGGGGACACTGCGAAGAACCAGCGAAACAGCTCTCATCGAGCCTATAATGTTAACATCCAGCCAGTACCGCCTCGAGCGCTTTTGAGACATCGCTCTCATCGTGAATTTTGATTCCTGATACTTTTGAGAGCTTTAATAGAGTACTCATGTTTAGGACTGGGCGAATGGAGGGGGCATCCAGTCCGGTCTGTTCTTCAAGAACCTCTCTAAAATATTCTTCATCGTCATAATAACCGCTTTCAAGCATGGTTTGAATGACCTCAGGATCGTCATACAGTTCTTCTGGTATCTCTACGCCACAAGGAGGGTTATAACCACTTTTAATTGCAAGAAGCAGATACTTTTTCTTAAGTTTGTCTTTCCTTGGTAATTGGAGATATATTTCACCGTTCTTCTCCACGAGTGCACTGATGAGTTCATCGTCGTCTCGAAGTTCTCTGGGAAGATCATAGTAAAAAGGTATCGGTGTCTTCTCCATAGATTTAAATAGAGGCAGCAGAAAAGACTTGTCTCGGAGAAGCTTGTCTGAAATGTATCGGAAGTCATTCCGATCGTTGTTGACACTTAAGGTATTGCGGGCGGCAATTTGTGCAATTTCAGGATCATCCAGAATATCCTCAGATGCAAAAAGCAGATACATTCCATTATGACCTAGGGCAGTCCTGACGAACTCTTTATCATTCCAGCAGGATTTTGGGATGTACTTGATGACATACATGTCTGTGAGGTCATCTCCGCTTGCTATACTGAAAAGTTTGTCTGCAACTTTCTCATCAAAAAATAGTTCTGGGGCTACTTCTGAGAGCCAGAAGAAATCGCAGTCGCGCCAATTCTCTTTATATGCTTTCAGAAATTCTTCTCTTGTTTTTATCGTATATTCCATATATGGTTTCCTTTCCCGGGGAACACCCCATCATAAGACTTCATGTTATAGTTGTTCATCCACATATCCTTTCTGCTCTGTAGCAGGCGCCGGATTTCTCTGCCAGAGCTTTCTGCTGATCATCATCTATGCAGAAGACTTCCTGACCTTTCCGAAACCTGGAACCGGTCTGGGTAAAGCTGAATGGGATATTGTAGGCGGTACATTCCAGCATCAGGTCAAGTACCCATCTGTAGTCACAGAGCCGGGCTGAGCTGCCGGTTTCGCCCCCGCAGGAGATGCCTTCGATTGCTGCGGGATACTGTTCAAAGTATTTTTTCAGACGGATCGGTCCCAGCATCGGCTCTATGGAGATGAATTTGTGCCTGATCGGAAGGGGCATGAAATACTTCAGTCTGCGGTCTGCAAGATACTGAGTCTCACAGCTGCAGCTGATGGCGACATTATCCCAGCCTTTGCCAAAGTCCCGGGGCAGGCAGGAAGAGATGCGCTCCGGACGTTTGGTCACGATCAGAAATGTGAGATCCGGACGCTGCCGGATCATGGCCCATGCATCGTCACGCCAGAGGTCAGCTTCTTCGATGAAGAAGTCAGAGGTAGTGCATGTGAGGACAAGGTGATCGTCCGGGTTAAGACGATAAGCACGCGATCTTGTTTGCTGCACAGGGAGATCAAAAGACTTAGTCTTGAAGACAACGGACGGATTTCTGCCATAGAGATAATCCTTTTGAAAGACCGGACAGAACCGGCAACCCTGCGAAAGCCTGTGGCAGCCATGCCACATATTCCATACTTCACTCATGCTCACACCTCCTTGCCTGCGCTTTTTATTTCTCTGCCCTGACTTGGCTTGCCCCTATCATAGATCATCTTTCCAGAAAATGCAAACATATGTTCGATTTTTCTATTCTCACTTCATTGGAGTTTACAGAAGTAAATTCAGTGCCTCTGGAATTTACTTTTGCACAGCAATCGGCTAAGTCCTGTATAATAGTGACCAGAGATTTTATTCAGTCTGAAAATTTGGGGAGTAATGAAATATTATGGCTCAGGTGATATTCGAGAAATCAACAGGTGGAGCAAAGTCGAAGCAGAGGCTTTTGGCTCTCTACAGGATTCTGCATGATCTTACGGATGACGAACATTCCCTGGCGACAGGGAAAATTATCAGGATGCTGACGGAGAAGGGGTATCCGGCTGAGAGAAGGACGATTCAGGATGATATCCGATGCCTCGAAGATGCCGGATTCGATATTCTGATCGAGAAGAACGGGAAGAACAACCAGTACCATCTCGGCGGACGTACATTTGACACATCAGAGCTTATGATGCTGATCGATGCGGTTTCTTCTTCGAGATTTATTCCGGAGGACAAGAGCGATGAGCTGATCGCAAAACTGTCCTCGCTGTCAAGCAGCTTCAGTCAGCAGAGACTCGATCCGAAGATCTATACCGCAAACCGCATCAAGAGTGATAACGGCACGGTCTTTATCACAGCGGATATCATTGCGCGGGCAATCAATGCAGGAAAGAAGATCCGTTTCCAGTACTATGACTACACTCCGGACAAGGAGAAGGTGCTTCGTCACGGTGGAGAGTTTTATACCTGCAGTCCATACGCAATGCTGTGGAATGATGACCGTTACTATCTGATCAGCTATTCAGATAAGCACCAGACGCTGGTCCCATTTCGCGTGGACCGCATGAAGACGCCGGAGATCCTGGATGAAGAGGCGGTAAAGGACCCGGACTTTGACATTGCGGAATTTGCTAGGAAAGAGCTGAAGATGTTTGTCGGGCCGGAACAGAAGGTCGTTCTTGAGTGTGAAAATGAACTTATGCAGAATATCGTGGATAAGTTTGGCGTAGAGACGCCTACAGAAAGAGTATCGGGGGATCATTTCCGGGCAGAGGTGACGGTGGGAATCAGCCCGACCTTCTTCAGCTGGATCTTCCAGTTTGAGGGAAAGATCAGCATCGTATCTCCGGAGGAAACTGCGGAAAGGTACAGAGCTATGCTGGAGACCGGATTAAAGAAGCAAGAATAATTCGGAATGGGAGACCTTGTCAATACCAAGTTTTCAACGCGTGCAATATTTTGCAGGTGACAAAATTTCCCTCTTGAAAAGGGAGGGGAATCTTTTTATACTTTAAATCGGCAACGGACATTGCAGATTAATCGGTGTGGACCTGCAGGGATTTGCCTTAGGAAGAGGAATGAGATGCCAACCAGAGTAAAAGACGCAGAACTGATGAAAAAGATCAGCCTGTACGCACAGGACTTTTTCCTTCAGATGATGAGATCTCCCACGACCCAGGAGATCGGAGATCATTTCGGAATCAACAAGAGCACTGCGTTCCGTTATCTGAAGGAGATGGATAAGAAGGGAATGCTGAGCTATGACGGAAAATCGATCATAACAAAAAACATTGCCATGCTGCAGAACCTGCAGAGCCTTCCGGTCTGTGGTGTAATACCCTGCGGACCTCCGTCAGATCAGTATGAGGCAACGGAGGACTATATCTCGCTCCCGGATTCTATCCTTGGACAAGGTGATTTCTTCGCCCTCAGGGCATCCGGAGACAGTATGGTGGATGCGGGAATCCAGCCGGGTGATATCGTGATCGTGAAAAGAGCTGAAGAGGCGCCACCGGAAAAAATCGTAGCAGCTCTGATTGATGGTCACGCAAGCACTTTGAAGCGGCTGAAGTATGACAGAGAAACAGGTCGTTATTATCTGCATCCGGAGAATGCTGAAGCAGGGTATCCGGATATCGAGGCAGATTCATTTGCAATACAGGGAATTGCTGTCGAGGTGCTCAAGCGTCTGTGAACCTGGCACTTCGGCCGGTGGAGGAATGCTAGATGAGCATGAAGAAAATCAGATACGACGGTATGGCGATCACATGCATCAGATGTGGAAAAGTGATGCAGAGAAGCTATCAGACAGATTCCAAGTTTATCTGCCCATATTGCGGGTGCGGCTTCTATTCGTATTCGCGGGAAGGGGTAATTGTTTCAATCAAGGATGAACAGCTTCGGGGATCATCCAGGTTCAAGGCCTATAAGGAACTGATCCACGAGATGGATAAGCTGGGGCAGAGTACGGAAGACTGACCGTCAGACTGGTTGCTGCTTTATAGACATTTACAAGAATCGAATAGATTGAGGCTTTTCATGAAAATCAGCGAACTGCTTGACAGAAGGCTGCATGGACTGACCAAAAGCTTTGTAACGAGAGGCTATAGCTGATTTAAGATCTCCAGGAGCCCGGCAAAACGTTTCAGGGACGGAGGGAACACCTTATGTGTTTCCCCTCTGAGCTCTGCGTTTTGCCGGGCTCTTTTTTTCGTCCCAATTTCTGAAAAGAAGTCAGGATTCATAAGACCTGAAGTGGGGAAAGGAGGTGAGAACAACGGAACGACTGAGCGTCAACGAAAGAAGAAAAAGAATAATGGAGATCCTTTCGGCCAGACGCTCAGTCACACTGAAGGAGTTGCAGGACGAGTTTGGGTGTTCTTTCCGAACCATTCGGTATGACATCACGGCATTGTCAACGGAGTATCCGGTGTTTACCAGGCAAGGAAATGGTGGAGGCATCTATGTACCAGATGGCTGGTATTTGTCGAAACACTATTTGAATGCGGAACAAGAGGAATTGCTGTCAAAACTGATGAATGGACTGGCAGGAAGTGATCTGAAGACCATGCAGAGCATCCTGAATGAGTTCGCATCTCCTGTCGCTCAGAAAAAATAGTTGTAAACATTTTTCAAACTGGCAATTAGCTTGCCAGTTTGGCTTTTACCCTTGCCTCATCAAAACAAAACAGACGGAGGTAAGAGGGTATGAACCATTCAGATCAGACCGCAGCAGCAAAGAAAAAAGAGAGGGGTTGCGCACGCCCTGAATCACTCTGGGCGTTTCGGAACTTTGAAGGCTATTCTGATTCAACTGCGGGTAAGGCACTTGAGCGTATTTATCGCGAAGAGATGGAGAGAGAACGGGCATCCCGGAACAGAGAGAAAATAAAAAAGACCAGTCACAGCAAACATAAAAAATATGTCTGCAGGCATGAGGTTTCAGTAGTCCGTTATTTTGAGCTGGACGGAGGATACAAGGATGAGGGATGACTGGAAAGCAATAAATCATGGCTATTTCAGAGTCGCGGTATCGGTCACCGCGCGGTTCGCCCTGGACGGGAAGATCTACCCGGAAAGCATCTACTGGCATGGCAGCCAGTATCCAATCGAGAAGATTCGGAAGGTCAGC
>Ga0256404_1011903_pt1 | contig 11489 bp, 8 predicted proteins | sample RumenRJG_01DNA_FD_185990 | JGI IMG/M metagenome (GOLD analysis project Ga0256404, IMG submission 185990) | Bovine rumen microbial communities from Lethbridge, Alberta, Canada - RJG_01 | ecosystem: Host-associated > Mammals > Digestive system > Stomach > Rumen | place: Canada: Alberta | collected... | reverse complement strand
CATCTTCCTCCTCGTCGGCGTGGCAAACGCCCTCGACACCCACATCATCGGCAGCGGCAGCGTCCTCCGGAGCGCGGTCATCTGCTTCTACATCTCGAACGAAGGCATCTCCATCATAGAGAACGCCGCCCGCATCGGCTTGCCGGTGCCAGAGCATCTGCGGGCGCTGCTCGAACAACTGAAGAAGAAATGACGAATCCCGCGAGCATCCATCGGTCGATGGGTGTTCGCGGGATTTTTTGCGTGCGCGGAGAGATTTGTCCGGTCAAACCGTGGAAGGAACGAGCAATCCATGTTATAATGAAATAATAAAATTCTGAATCGAGAGAATTACAAGGAGCGGGCTCGCTATGGCGCAGAAAATTGACAGCGAAAAGATGATACTGGATGAAATCTTTCAAATGTGGTTTCGCATCCCAGAATATCAGCGCGCATATGTCTGGGACGAAGACAAAGTCCGGGAGCTTTTGGAGGATACATTCGAGGAATCAGAAAAGCATCAGGACTCGCAGTATTTTCTGGGGACGCTGGTGCTCAATCGGAATCGTAAATCTGCGCAGACGCAAGGCTCGCAGACGTCCGTGGAATATGATGAATATGATGTGCTCGACGGGCAGCAACGTCTGACCACGCTGTACATCCTTTGGATGGTGATTCGCGATCTGGCAATCCAACAGAAAAACGATCTGCTGGTGGAGACCTGCAAGGAGAAGATTTTCCAGCGCGAGAACCCGTACAAGAATATCCCCGAGCGCATGCGGCTGGTTTTCGGCATCCGCAGCGAAGTCGCAAAATTCATCGACCACTATGCGCAAGTGGACGGCTCGACCACGGAAGATGCAGAGCTCTTTCCGAAAATCCGCGATGACGAGCATCGGAATGTTTCGATTCGCAATATGGCCGGGGCGTTCCATGAAGTGCAGGCCTTTTTGCAAAAACATCTGGATTCGTTGAATCAGTATGCAACGTTCATGTTCATGCACGTCCTGCTCATCTATGTCTCGTCCGAAAATTTGCAAGATGCCTTTCAGATGTTCACCGTGCTCAATAATCGCGGTGTCAAGCTCTCCAACTGCGACATTCTGAAAGCCGAAAACTTGAAAGAAGTCCACGATGAGCGGCAACAGCAGCAGTATGCCCGCGAATGGGAAGATATGGAATCGTACTTCGCGGAGGATTTCGACAAATTCCTTTCGCAGATTCGCATGATCTTGATGAAGAAGCGCCAGCTGTACAATCTCTTGAAAGAATTTGATGACGGCATTTATGCCGGCCGAGTCTACAACCGTGCGACGAAGGAATACGAGTTCCAGACGCCGCTCTTGAAGCGCGGCTCGGATACCTTCGAATACGTCAACAAGTACTTCGAGTACTACAAGGAAATTTTCGATACGAATTATAGTGGTGACCGGATTGCCATCCAAAACCTCCTGAACTTGATGAAGACGCTTTACTCGGATTTCTGGATCGCCCCGGTCTTGGACTACTATCGGAAATTCGGCTACGAGGAATTTTATGCGTTCCTGCGCAAGCTGGATGCCAAGTTCTCCGCCGACATCATCACGGGCGAATCCCCGACGCAGCGTGTCGAGAACATGAACGCGGTCTTGCAAATGATCGACAAAAGCGGAACGCCGGCAGACCTGTTCGCCTCCGCCGTCTTTGATTTTTCAGCGGCCGATTTGTTGGCGGCGCTGGGCAGCAACATCTACAGCAAGAAACATGCGAAGTACATCATGCTGAAAATCGATTTGCTCTATCACGGCAATACGGAGCTCTTCAGCGTGCCAGCGACGGTTTCCATCGAGCATATTCTTCCACAAAATCCTCGCCCGGACAGCCAGTGGGCGAAGGATTTCACGGAAGAGGAACGCGACGAGTGGACGAACAAGCTCGGCAATCTCATGTTGCTCTCGCGTCGGAAAAATTCGTCGCTCAGTAATTTGGACTATGCGGACAAGGCCAAGCGCTATTTTGACAAGAATATCGAGCTCTTTTCCAATTCGGTCAATATCTACCAGAAGCACAAGACATGGACGCTCAAGGATTTGACGGACAATCATGAAGAAATCATGCGCCGTTTGAAGGAAAGCTACGGCATCAAGTAATGGGGGAATGTCATCAACATGGCAGCAAAGAAGAAAAAAGAAAAGCCAGTCACACTTGAAACGGTGCTCTGGAATTGCCGCGTGGCGCTGCGGGGCATCGGCAGTCTCGAAAAGAACCGCGATGCGGTCATCGGGCTCGTGTTTTTGAAATTCGCGGGCGAGAAGTTCCTTCAGCGGCGCGAGGAAATCGCCGTCGAGTACGCGGAGAAACCTGCGGGGCTCATCGAGATTTTGCGCGAGGAACCGGCATCGTATGCGAAGAAGAACGTTTTTTATTTGCCGGAGACGTGCCGTTGGAGCTATCTCCGGCAGCATGCTTCGGACAATGACATCGCCGTGAAGCTGGACAAGGCCATGCAGGACATCGAGCACAGCAACGCGGCGCTCAAAGGTGCGCTCCAGCACAATCTCTATGCGAGTCTTGGCGCGGCAAATAGCAAGCTGAAGTCGCTGATTGATGAAGTGGACAAAATCAGTAATTACCGTATGAAGGAAGATGACCTCATCGGGCGCGTCTACGAATATTTCCTGCGCATCTATGCGGCGTCGGGCAAAAAGGAAGATGGCGAATTTTACACGCCGGCCTCGGCGGTCAAGCTCATCGCCGCGCTCATCGAGCCGTATCGTGGGCGCGTGTACGATCCCTGCTGCGGCTCGGGCGGGATGTTCGTGCAATCGATGAAATTCGTCGATGCGCATCACGGGAACCGCACGGAGGTCTCTATTCTCGGACAAGAGAGCAATCCTGCGACGTGGCAGCTGGCACGGCTGAATCTCGCGAGCCGCGGCATTGCGTGCAATCTCGGCGAGCAGCCGATGTCGACGTTTGAAAAGGACCAGCATCCCGATGCCAAAGTGGATTACGTGATGGCGAATCCGCCGTTCAATTTGAAAGACTGGCAGACGGCGACGCAGACGGGGGAGAAAAAAGACCCGCGCTTCACGGGCTGGCCGATGCCGCCCGCCTCGAACGCGAACTATGCGTGGATTCTTCACATCCTCTCGAAGCTCGATGTCACGCACGGCGTTGCGGGCTTCCTGCTCTCGAACGGGGCACTGAATGCGACGGGCGTCGAGGCGGAGATTCGCAAGGAACTCATCAAGCAAGATCGTGTCGAAGCGATCATCGTCCTGCCGCGTGATATGTTCTACACGACGGATATTTCCGTGACGCTCTGGATTGTCAGCATGAACAAGGGCGCGTGCGAGCGCGACGGCCGGCAGCTGCGCGACCGGCGCGGCAAGGTGTTTTTCATGGATCTGCGCACGTGGAACAAGCACATCGAAGAGACGGTCATCGACAAGGGGCAGAAGAAAAAGAAAGTCATGCTGACGGACGAGGAAATCCACGAAGTCCAGACGTATTTCCATCATTGGCAAAGCGCGGTGCCCTACGAAAATGACCTCGTGGAAAACATTCCGGAGCTCTGCCGCTCCGTGACATCCGAGGAAATCGCGCAGCACGGATACGTTCTCACGCCGAGCACGTACCTGACGTTCGTCGACCACGATCTTGACATCGACTACGCGAAGGAGATGGCGGAGATTCAGGGGATGATGCGCGATGTCGTGCGCGAGGAAAAGGAATCACAGGCGATGCTCGTCGACGCGTTCCGGGGGATTGGGTATGGGATTGCATAAGTACCGGCTGGGCGAGCTCATTGAGCAGGTCTTCCGTCAAAATACGAAACTGGACTATGGCGTGGACGATGTGCGCGGCGTCTCGAATACGAAGGGCATGATTGCAACGAAAGCGGATATGTCCTCACGTTCGTTGGCGCCATTCTATATCATCGAACCGGGCGAGTTCGTCTTCAATCGCCGCACGACGCGCAACGGCGAGCGGCTCGGCATGGCGTTCAATGATACCGATCGCGCCTATATCTTCACGAATGATTACGTGGCGTTCCGTGTGCGTGAATCGGCGCGAAGCATCTTGTCAGCGGAATACCTCTATATGTTTTTCTGCCGCGATGAGTTTGACCGTTATGTGCGTGTCCATTCGTGGGGCAGCGCGACGGAGTTCTTCAACTGGGACGATATGTGTGCCGTGGAGATCGAGCTCCCGCCGCTCGACGTGCAACAGAAATATGTTGCCGTCTATCGCGCGATTTTCGCGAATCAGCAGAGCTATGAACGCGGGCGCGAGGATTTGAAAACGGTCATCGACGCGACGCTCGACAGCATCAAGAAGGAAGAACACGTTGCATCGTTGCGAACGTATCTGACAGATATTGACCGTCGGAATAGTAGCGGAAGACTTAAGAAAATCTACGGCGTTAATCTGAAGAAAACATTCATGCCGTCCGTCGCGAAAGTCGCAGAAAAATCGTTGCTCAGTTATAAGGTCGTTCAACATGGAGAACTGGCGTGCAATCCGATGCATACCGGACGTGATGGCGGCTTGCCTGTTGCCCTGAATTTTTCGGATGAGGATGTTTTGGTGAGCCCTGCGTATTTCGTGTTTCGCGTGGATGATTCCATTCTTTCAGAATATGTGCTGATGTGGTTGTCGCGCGAACAAGTGGACCGCAAGATTGCTTTCTTTAGTGATGGAACCGTACGAGGCGGCATCGCGGAAGATACGCTGTTGAATCTTGGAATTGCTGTTCCATCGCAGGAGAAACAACGTGCGCTCGCAAATCTTTACAGCGTATACCGCAAGCGCCAGCAGCTTGCTGAGCGCTTGAAATCGCAGCTCGCGCACCTTTGCCCCATCCTCATTCGCGGGGCGATGGACGAAGCGGCGCGAGCTTGAGGAGATGACGGAGATGCAGGACGTTCATTTTGCGGCCGGTGCGTTCACCGAGGCCGAGCTCGAGCAGGCGATTTTGCAGCTGTTTCAGGCGCAGGGCTACGAATACACGCCGGGCGACGCCATCGCACGGACGGACGAGCGGGACGTGCTGATCGAAGACGACCTGCGGGCGTTCCTCGCGGACGTGTATGCGCCCGACCACTTCACCGAGGCGGAGACCGCGCGGCTCATCCAGTGCTTGCGCGGTGTCGCGCCGTCACCGCTTTACGAGGCGAACCGCACCGTGTTCCGCATGGTGACGGAGGGCTTTGACTTTGCGCGGGACGATGCGAGCGCACCGTATGTCCATGTCGCGTTTCTCGATTTCGACCACGTCGAGCGCAATCGCTTCCGTGTCGTGAACCAGTTCACCGTACGCGATGGCGAGGCGGAGCGGCGGCCGGATGCGCTGCTCTTCGTCAATGGCATCCCGCTCGTCATCTGCGAGTTCAAATCCGCCATCCGCGAGAACGCGACGCTCGCCGATGCTTGGCGGCAGGTGCACGTGCGCTACGAGCGCGACATCCCTGAGCTCATGAAATACACGGCGCTTTCCATGCTCTGCGACGGGCCGAACACGAAGCTCGGCACGCTTTTCACGCCGTACGTCTATTACTACGCATGGAACAAAGCGAATGAGCACGATACCGTCGCGAATGGTGTTTCCTCGCTCTTCACCATGATTGAGGGCGCGTTTGCGAAAGACCGCCTGCTCGCTATCTTGCGCGATTTCGTCTTTTATCCCGATGGCACGAAAGCGCAGGCCATGGTCTGCCGCTATCCGCAGTTCTTCGGCGCGAACCGGATGTTTGCGAGCATCGGGCGGGCGCTGCGGCCGGCAGGCGATGGCAAAGGCGGCACGTACTTCGGCGCGACGGGGTGCGGCAAGACCATCCTCATGCTGTTCCTCACGCGCCTCGTCATGCTTCGTGATGCCGCGCGCTTTCAGAATCCGACCGTGCTCGTCATCGTCGATCGCGACGACCTCGCGAAGCAGACGACGGAGCTTTTCGTGACGGCGAAAACGTTCCTCCATGATGAAAACGTCCAGCGCATCACGTCGCGGAACATGCTGCTCGCAGAACTCAAAGAGCGGCCGGCGGGCGGCGTGTATGTCATGACCATCCAGCAATTTTGCGAGGACATCGGGCTGCTCTCGACACGCAGCAATATCCTTTGCATCTCGGACGAGGCGCATCGGACGCAGACGGGCGTCGGCGAACATCTCGTGCAGACGGAACGCGGCATCGAGACGCGGTACGGATTTGCCAAATATCTGCGCGACAGCTTCCCGCAGGCGACGTACGTCGGCTTCACGGGCACGCCCGTCGACGCGACGATGGCAGTCTTCGGCGACGTCGTGGACCGCTACACGATGAAGGAAGCGAGCGACGATGGCATCACCGTGCGCATCGCCTATGAGCCGCGCCTCGCCCGTGTGAATTTGTCGAGCGAGAAGACGGCGGAAATCGATGCGTTTTATCAAAAGTGCGCGGAGGCGGGCTCGTCCCCTGAGCAGATCGAGGAAAGCAAGCGGGCCATGTCCCGGCTCTCCGTCATCCTCGGCGATCCGGAGCGCCTGCGGCGCGTCGCAGCGGACATCGTGCATCACTACGAAGACCTCTGCGCGCTCAAGCCGAAAGTCGTGCAGAAAGCGATGATCGTCTGCTCCACGCGCGAGATTGCGTACGAACTTTTGCAGGACATCCTGGCCCTGCGGCCGGCCTGGGGCGAACCTCGTCGGGCGGAGGATGAGGCCGCGCTCACGCCGGAAGAGCTCCAGCCGCTCAAAGCGCTGCCGAAAATCAATCTCGTCGCGACGCGTGGCAAAGATGATGCCCCTGGCCTCTATACGGCGTGCGGGACGAAGCAGTACCGCCAGATGCTCGACGCGCAGTTCAAGCTCGTCGCGTCGAATTTCCGCATCGCCATCGTCGTCGATATGTGGATCACGGGCTTTGACGTGCCATCGCTCGCTGTCATGTACATCGACAAGCCTCTCCAGCGTCATACGCTCATCCAGACGATCTCGCGCGTCAACCGCATCTTCGACGGCAAAGACCGCGGCCTCGTCGTGGATTACATCGGCATCAAAGGCAATATGATGGCGGCGCTGAAACAGTACGGCGGCAAGCTCGAAAGCTCGGTCGACGAGCTCGACGTCACGCTCGCGATCTTGCGCAATCATCTCGCACTCCTCGCGGACCTTATGACGGGATTCGATGCAACACCGTTTTTCGGCGGCGACCCGCTCACGCGCTTCCGGACGCTCGGCGCGGCAGCAGATTTCGTGCAGCAGAGCGAGGAACGGCAACGTCGCTATATGGCACTCTCCCAGCGGCTCAAAGGGGCGTTCACCCTCTGCGAGCCCTCCGGTCGCCTCACGGACGAAGAGACCAAGCGTTCCGAGTTTTATCTCGCCGTGCGTTCCGTCGTTTACAAGACGACGAAGCCGCACGTGCCCGATGCTGAAATGATGAACCGCGTCGTGGAACAGATGGTCGCAGAAGCAATTTCTTGCACGGGCGTCGAAGATATTTTGTCCATCGACACGTCCGTCGATATTTTCAGCGATGATTTCCTCGCACAAGTGCAGGCCATCCGCCTGCCGATGACGAAGTTCCAAGCGCTCCTGAAGCTCGTGAGCCGCGCCATCCGCGACTACAGCCGCACGAACAAGCTCAAGGCGAAAGACTTCCAGGAAATGCTTCAAAAGGTGGTCGACCAATACAACCATCGCGATCATCTCGTTTTCACGAGCGCTGTCGTGACGGATTTCGTGGACAACCTCTCTGACGAACTCATCGAGATTTTGCAGCAGATGCAAGTGGATCGCGCGTCGTTCGCGGACGAAGGCATCACATTTGAGGAAAAAGCGTTCTATGACATCCTCGTGCGCGTGCGCGACGAGCACGCGTTCGAGTACGCAGACGCAGACTGTAAGACGCTCGCGAAAGAAATCAAGAAACTCGTCGACACGAAAGTCAGCGTCGTCGACTGGGCCTCTCGCGATGACATCAAGAGCAGCCTGCGCATGGACCTCATCGTGCTCCTGTACGAGCATCATTACCCGCCCGAGTGGAACGACGAAGTGTTCCACAAAGTGCTCGAGCAGGCAGAGAATTATAAAAAGCATCAGGAAGCATAATATGTGATCGAATGGAATGGGGAGGCGGAGCGTGTGCCTACGCTGGGGAAGACCATCGAATTATATTTAAAGGATGGAACGGAAGAAGGGCGCTGGAAGGCGACACTCTCAAATTGGAACGGTGTCGGCTACAAGATTCCACGTAGTATGTTAAAGAACTGCGATGACTTGCCGGAGCTCAATACGCCAGGTGTGTATTTCCTGTTCGGGAAAGATGATGATACCGGGCGGCAGTTCATCTATGTCGGTGAGGCCGAAGACGTGCGGAAGCGGCTGTCGCAATCGCATACGTTTGACAAAGATTCTTATTGGACAGAAGCCGTGATTTTTCTCGCGTCCGATGGTTCGCTGGAAAAAGGGCGCGTGAAGTATCTGGAACATCGCTTTTATACGATTGCGATGGAAGCAAAGCGCTATCTTGTCAAGAATGGGAATACACCGACGAAGTCTGCTCTGCCAAGCTCCGTTCAAGATTCATTGGAAGGATTCATCATCAATGTGAAGCTCATGCTGCCGGCGCTCGGTCACAAGGCGTTCATTCCCTTGCCGTCCTCGGATACGGAGAAGGTGAAGAGCGGGGAGGATGACCTGCTGTATCTGACGCGCAACAAGCCGAAGCCGTGGCAGGCGATTGGCAAGGTGACGGCGGAAGGTTTCTGGGTGCTCAAAGGGAGCTACATTCATCCAAAGCTCGCCTCCTACGTGCCCGCGAATGTCCGGAAAGCGCGGGAACAATATGCGGGCAGCATCGGCGCGGATGATGTCTTGCAGGAAGACTTGTGCTTTGGCAGCCCGTCGTTCGCTTCGACGTTCGTCTGCGGCAAAAACACGAGCGGGCCGAATGAGTGGAAAAACGCGCAGGGCATCCCGCTCAGCGCCTTGGACATGATCGATGTGCCGAAGGCTGCGGGCAAAAAGAAAAAGGCCAAGCCGAAAACGAAAACGGCTCCGCCCGCACAGGATGCAGCAGCGGAAATCCTTCATATCCGTGGCAACAAGGTGAAAGCGACAGGGACGATGGACGAGAACGGATTCACGGTGCTGGTGGGCTCGCAGTACATCCCGGAAGAGACGAAAGGCTGTCCCGCCTATGTCCGAAAGATGCGGATGAAATTGGTGAACGAAGGGACGCTTTCCAATGGGGCGTTTCTTAAAGACGTCCACTTTCAAAGCCCGTCCGGTGCAGCGTGCTGTATCTTGGGACGTTCCGCGAATGGCAAACTGGAGTGGCTGTATCCCGATGGCGCGTCCATTCAAGGGAGGATTCAGGCAAAAGAAGGTGCGCTCGGTGGCAAGGCTTGAAGAACTGACATTTGCCCGTGCAGGCAGTTATCCGGGAGCAGTTGAGTCATTCCATGTTCTTGTCCATGCCGACGGGCGGCTCGCGTATTCCGTGACGGATGCGAGGGGCGAGACATTCAAGCTGGAGGATGCGGTTCCGACCGAGGCGCACATCAAGTGGGCGAAGTCGTGGAATCGGAGAGCTATCCGTCATTGGGAGGATTCCTATGAGCCGGACGTGATCATTTGCGACGGCGACAGCTGGACGCTGACCTATCGCGAGACGGGCGCGGAAGAGCGAACCGTCGACGGCGGTCAGGACGCATACCCGCCGGCGTTCCATTCGATGGAGCGCTGGATTCGCGTGCTCCTGGACGAACTGCGGGCGGCGTATCCGATGCTAGACGTGATACTCGATCACTAAGTTGTACAAGTTTTGAAAGTTTGCGAACTATCATGATAACGGCTCTGCTTCGGCAGGGCTTATTTTTTTTGCGCCGAAATCGCGTTTTTCTGTCCTTTCAAGAGTAGAGGGGTATGAAACGGGCGTCTCGTGTCCGTTTCCTCTTGAAGGGAGCGATGGACATGACGAAGGAAGAGAAGCAGCGCGTGGAGGCTTTGCGGCGGCAGGGTACGGGGTATGGCGCGATTGCGTGGGAGCTTGGGCTTTCCGTCAATACGGTGAAGTCGTACTGCCGCCGCCATCCGCTGCCGGACGGGACGGTGTGCGAGAATTGCGGAGCGCCGATCGTGCAGATGCCTGGACGGAAGCGCAAGCGGTTCTGCTCGGACGCTTGCCGGAATGCGTGGTGGAATGCGCATCTTGACCTCGTGAAGCGGAAGGCCGTGCGCACGGTGGTCTGCGCGGGCTGCGGCCAGCCGTTCGAGGCGTATGGCCGGGCGCCGCGCAAGTATTGCAGCCACGCTTGCTATGTCGCGCATCGGTTTGGAGGGCATCATGAATAAGAAGCAATTCCGCACGGAGACGGCGTTCCAAGCGACGCTCTGCATCGCTCGGCGGATGCTCGCGCAAGGGCTCCTCACGAAGCGGGAATACCGCGCGTTCGTGAAGCGTCTGCTCGAAAAATATCATCCGCCCACGGGCGATTTATTCACTTGATAAATTTTCGCATTTGAGTGATAGATAGGACGAGGTGAAAGACCATGAGAACGATACAACGCATCGAGCGGGCGGCACCCGCTCCGCGAAAACGCCTGCGCGTCGCGGCGTATGCGCGTGTCTCCGTGGAATCGGAGCGTATGCAACATTCGCTTTCCGCACAGGTCAGCTACTACAGCGCCCGCATCCAGCAGCGCCCCGACTGGGAATACGCCGGCGTGTACGCCGACTACGGCATCTCGGGGACAGGCACCGCGAAGCGCGAGGCGTTCCAGCGGATGCTCGCGGACTGCGAGGCGGGGCGCATCGACCTCGTCCTCACGAAGTCCATCCAGCGGTTCGCCCGCAACACGGTTGACCTTTTGAAGACCGTGCGGCGGCTGAGGGAGCTCGGCATCGAGGTGTACTTTGAAAAGGAAAACATCCGCACGCTGAGCGGCGAGGGCGAGCTCATGCTCACAATCCTCGCGTCGTTCGCGCAGGAGGAGAGCCGCAGCATCTCGGAAAACATCAAGTGGCGCGTGAAGAAGCGCTTCGAGCAAGGCATCCCGAACGGGCACTTCCGTATCTACGGCTATCGCTGGGAGGGTGACGAGCTCGTCATCGTGCCGGAGGAAGCCGCCATCGTGCGGCGCATCTTCCAGAACTTCCTCGACGGCAAGTCGCGCCTCGAAACGGAACGCGAATTCGCCGCCGAGGGCATCACGACGCGGTCGGGCTGCCGCTGGGCGGACTCGAACCTCGCCTGCGTCCTGCGGAACATCACCTACACGGGCAACTTGCTCCTGCAGAAGGAATACATCGAAGACCCGATCACGAAGAAGCGCCGCAAGAATCGCGGCGAGCTGCCGAAGTACCTCGTCGAGCACACGCACGAAGCCATCATCGACCCAGCGACCTTCGACTACGTCCAAAAGGAAATGGCGCGGCGCAAGGAGCTCGGCCCGCTCGCGAACAAGGCGCTCCGCACGACGTGCTTCACGGGGAAAATCAAGTGTGGCATCTGCGGCAAGAGTTACGTCCATGATTATCGGA